>ERZ808040.414-NODE-414-length-37731-cov-5.549185_pt1 | contig 37731 bp, 53 predicted proteins | sample MGYA00380191_ERZ808040 | MGnify/ENA primary metagenome ERZ808040 (study PRJEB31490, sample SAMN06133395) | mouse gut metagenome | isolation source: J6 | host: mice | place: China: Chengdu | collected 2015-05 ...
TCCTACGGAAAGATATAATACAAAAAAAATCTTAAGGGAAAGTTCACCGGCAACAAACTTAGTGTTCTCAAGGGTTAGAGGAAATTTTAATAACAAAATATAACAGCTAATATCCCCCTTAGCAATCATCAAATCAAAATCGGGACTTGGAGGAATTTTATAATGTCTGAAAATAATGCAATGTCAAAAGAAAAATTGATACATGATGGTGTTTCTCCCATCAAAATTCCAGATGAGGAAGATGAGGATAAGTTGTTCCAGATGCTTTGGGAATATCTTGTCCCGCCATGCGGAAAAGCGCAGACTGCGCAAGGCGAAATTATTCGAATTGCAGGCAGAGTACAGCATGAGTTCTCAGGCAACGGCTGCATCAACTGGGACAAGGATTTTCATAAAATGCTGGATAGCTTTTTGGAATATCTTCGGTTAGGCAATGGATTTTGCGAGGAAGATTTGAAAATGGCAGAAATTTTAGTGGGACTTCTAAAGGAAAACGGGGATAAAGGCTTCATAGACGACTCGTTGATCCGGGTTCTATGCAGCTGTGCTATGACCTGGGTCAAACAAAACTCCAATGTTATTGAACCTTTGAAAGCGGAATATACCAGATAAACCCAAATTCCGGTTTATCGGTCTGATAAAAACTAAAACAGGACGGCGGGGCATATGTTGACAATTCCGCGAGTGTGTGAAGAAAAGTCTGTAACTTCTATCTGGCCGTCCGGATTGATCCCAAAAAAGCCCCCTGTTCCATCTTTTCAGGAGATAAAACAGGGGGCTTTCCCATATCTATTTCTTTACATTACACCAACTCAATCAGAACCGTCATTGCTGCATCGCCCTTGCGCGGCCCGATCTTTACGATCCTGGTATAACCGCCGTTACGGTCCACATACTTCGGAGCAATCTCGTCAAAGAGCTTATCCGCAAGGTCAACCTTCTTCGTGTTCTTCTTTCTGCCCGCGTTCTCAGCCGGAACCTCGGTAATGCCGTAAAGGTAAGCACACATCTGCCTTCTCGCGTGGAGCCTTGAAGGTCTGTCTTTCTTGATGGACTTCTCAACGGTATCAAACACGTCGCGCTTCTTGCCGTCCACAACTTCCTTTACTCTCTTGCCGTCCTTATCCTTGCGCGCAACTTTCGCACTTACGGTAACGGTATCAAAATTATCTTTCTCCCTTACAGCCATCGCGATAAAGCCCTCCGCAATCCCGCGGATTTCCTTCGCCTTTGCCTCCGTCGTCACGATCTTGCCGTGGTACAGCAGATTCGTAACCTGATTGCGGAGCAATGCTTTTCTCTGGCTTGAAGTCCTTCCAAGTTTTCTATAGCCTGGCATGTCATTTCCTCCTATACTGAGTTCCGTATATGCCCTTCCAGTACCGATAAACGGCAGAGACATTTCTGTCCGCCGCTCTCCCGGAAATACTTCCGGACACTTCCCGGGCATATGCTGTTTTTGATTTCCGCACACACCCTCCCAATACCGATAAACGGCAGAGGGATTTTTCCGGGCATATGCACTTTTCAATTCCGCCTACATCTTATTCTATTCATTATCACCCAGATTTAACGATAACCCGAGCTCTTTCAGTTTCGCAAGTACCTCCTCCAGGGACTTCCGACCAAGGTTGCGCACCTTCATCATGTCCTCCGAAGTACGGTTGCATAACTCTTCCACCGTGTTGATGCCCGCCCTCTTTAAGCAGTTGTAGGAACGAACGGAAAGTTCGAGCTCGTCGATGTTCATCTCGAGAACCCGCTCCTTCTGGTTGTCTTCCTTCTGAACCATGACCTCCGCCGTCCTTGCGTTCTCGGAAAGATCAATGAAGGAATTTAAGTGCTCGCTCAATACTTTTGCCGCAAGGCTGACAGCCTCATCCGGTCCTAATGTGCCATCCGTCCAAACATCGAGTGTCAGCTTATCAAAATCCGTGATCTGCCCGACACGGGTGTTTTCCACCATCAGATTCACACGCTTTACAGGAGTGTAGATAGAATCCACTGCGATCATGCCGATCGGCTGGTCATCGCTCTTGTTCTTGTCCGAGCTGCTGTAGCCCCTGCCTTTCTTGATCGTGAGTTCCATGTAAAGCCGGCTGTCCGCGCCGCCATTTAAGGTCGCAATCACGGCATCCGGGTTGAGGATTTCGATTTCAGGGTCTTTCTGGATATCACCGGCTCTTACAATGCCTTCTCCCTCAAAATCAATGTAAGCCGTTTTTGGCTCATCCGTCTCGCAGGAATTCTTGATTGCAAGGTTTTTGATGTTCATTATGATTTCCGTGACATCTTCCTTCACACCCGGAATCGGCATAAATTCGTGAACGACACCATCGATCTTTACATGGCTCACTGCTGCGCCCGGCAAAGAGGAAAGCATAATTCTTCTCAGGGAATTTCCCAAAGTTGTACCGTATCCTCTTTCAAGAGGTTCAACGACAAATCGTCCGTATCTTTTATCTTCCGAAATCTCAGCGATTTCAATTCCAGGTTTTTCAAAATCAAACATCTTGGACCCTCCTTATGGGTTATTCTGAAGGTATCCCAAACAGATAGAGCATAAACAGCATTCTATTATTTGGAGTACAACTCGACGATAAGCACTTCGTTTACAGGAACATCAATCTGCTCTCTGGTCGGGACTTCCTTCACCGTGCCGGTCATGTTCTCATGGTCAGCCTCAAGCCATGCCGGAACGGTCCTGCCGCCGGTCACCTCAAGGATATCCTTGTACCTCTGCATGGACTTTGCCTTCTCCTTGATGGAGATCACATCGCCCGGCTTTACCTGATAGGACGGAATGTTTACACATTTTCCGTTCACAAGTACATGCTTATGGTCAACGATCTGCCTTGCCTCCGTCCTTGTCCTGCCGTAACCCAAGCGGAACATAACATTGTCAAGCCTTAACTCAAGGAGGATCATCATATTCTCACCGGTTGTGCCGTACCTTAACTTCTTCGCCTTCTCGAAATTGTTGCGGAAAGGCTTCTCCAATACGCCGTAGACAAATTTTGCTTTCTGCTTCTCGCGCAGCTGCATGCCGTACTCGCTTACTTTCTTGCCAGCCCTCGCGAAATTTCTCTTCGACTTCTTATCAATACCAAGATAGCTCGGCTCAATGCCTAACGATCTACATTTCTTCAATACAGGACCCATATCTCTTGCCATAGTTTCTTACCTCCTATTAGACTCTTCTACGCTTTGGCGGTCTGCACCCGTTGTGTGGAACCGGGGTGACATCCTTGATGCTCGTTACCTCGATGCCGCATGCCTGAAGCGCACGGATCGCTGCCTCCCTGCCGGAACCCGGGCCCTTTACCATAACCTCCACGGATTTTAAGCCATGAGGCAACGCAGCTTTTGCTGCGGTCTCCGCTGCCATCTGAGCCGCATACGGTGTTGACTTTCTGGAACCGCGGAAGCCCAGGCCGCCTGCGCTTGCCCAGGAAAGAGCATTTCCTTCCGAATCTGTAAGGGTAACAATTGTATTGTTAAAAGATGACTGGATATGTGCCTGTCCACGGTCAACATTTTTTCTGACACGCTTTTTCGCAGTTTTCTTTGATGCTGCTACTGTCTTCTTAGCCATGTTCTAAACCTCCTGTTTTATAGTTCCGCATATGCCCCCGCACCGATAACCCGTGCACCGCTCCGGCCATATGCTGTCTCTGTCCCGCCTCCTAGCGGACTATATTATTTCTTCTTGTTCGCCACGGTACGCTTTGGACCCTTTCTGGTTCTCGCGTTGGTCTTTGTCTTCTGGCCGCGGACCGGAAGTCCCTTCCTGTGACGGATCCCCCTGTAGCAGCCGATTTCCTGCAGTCTCTTGATATTCATGGCGATCTCACGTCTCAGATCACCTTCCACCATCATCGTCTCATCAATGACATCGCGGATCCTTGCCACCTCGTCATCCGTAAGGTCACGGACACGGGTATCCGGATTTACATTTGCTTTCGCAAGAATACGGTTCGAGCTAACCCTGCCGATACCATATACATAAGTAAGCCCGATCTCCACACGCTTCTCTCTCGGTAAGTCTACACCACTAATACGAGCCATGTGTATTGCACCTCCATTAAATTTGATTGGTAATAAAATGATACTTTGTTTGTGACGCACAACTCTGCCTGGCGTGTCCTAGCACACAGCGTCCGCACGGACGCAGCAGGATGCCGCCACATCAGCCGCTTTAAATTGTGACAGCCCGGTCTGGCCAGAACTGAAAGACGGTAAATATCGGAACCCGGTTCCGTTCCCCGCCTAAAGGCAGCCCGCAGCACTTCACACAATGCTGCACCACCCCACAATATCACAATTTTGCCCGTCATACACGCCCCTCCCGAATGGCGTTTTCGGAAACCGGGCTTGCTAAAGGCCCGAAACGTATGGTATGGCGGACGATTGTAACACAGAAAGCAAGAACTGTTTCTATATATAGAAACAATTGCAATGCTCCTCGAGACATTGCAATTGGACTTAGCCCTGTCTCTGTTTGTGCTTCGGGTTCTCGCAGATTACCCGGATAGCTCCCTTTCTCTTGATGATCTTACATTTTTCGCAAATCGGCTTTACGGAAGACCTAACCTTCATTTCTCTTCACTCCTTTCGAAAAAAGTCCGCTTATTATTATAACAAAAGCGGACATGAAATGCAAGAACTATTTTTCCAATTTTTAATCGTTTTTTTATGGGGTATTTAGGCAGAATGCCCACAGGGAGGGGCTTTTTTCAATACGAACCCCTCCCCTCGGCATCTTATTTATCTCTCCAGATAATCCTTCCCTTTGTCAGGTCGTAAGGCGACAGTTCAAGTGTCACCTTGTCGCCTGGCACGATCTTAATAAAGTTCATGCGCAGCTTTCCGCTGATATGTGCCAGTACCCGGTGCCCGTTTTCAAGTTCCACCTGAAACATCGCGTTCGGCAGCTTCTCAACAACGGTTCCTTCTATCTCTACAACATCCGATTTCGACATGGAATTCTCCTTTCCGATCTTTTTGGATCTCTGCCCAATATTTTGATCCCGTTCCGTTTTACATTTGCAATGACAAAATCTCCGGCTCCCCCTCCGTGATCAGGATGGTGTTTTCGTAATGCGCGGAGAGCGTGCCGTCTTCTGTCACGACCGTCCATTCATTTTCCAGAACACATATATCCGGCTTCCCGATGTTGACCATCGGCTCAACCGCGAGTGTCATACCCGGCACAAGCTTGATGCCGCGCCGCTTCTGCCGGAAATTCGGCACTTCCGGCTCCTCGTGCAGGTTCGCACCGACCCCGTGCCCGACATAGTCCCTCACGCAGCTAAAGCCGTTTGCCACGACATGATCTTCCACTGCCGCCGAAATCTCAAAGAGGTGGCAGCCTGCCCTGGCAAATTTTATGCCCTCAAAGAAGCTCTGCTTCGTGACCCGGATCAGTTTTTCCGCCTCCGGTGAGATCTGTCCAACCGCATGGGTGCGTGCCGCGTCGGAATGATAACCCTCAAAAATAACCCCTGCGTCAATGCTGATGATATCCCCCTCTTTCAACACCCGCTTTTTGTCCGGGATCCCGTGGATGACTTCCTCATTGACCGAAGCGCAGATGGAAGCCGGGAAGCCGTTGTAATTCAGGAAGGACGGGATACATCCATATGCGCGGATCATCTCGAATGCTTTACGGTCAAGCTCCTTCGTCGTGATGCCCGGCACAATGAGCATTGCCAGGCGGTCATGAACCTCGGAAAGGATTTTTCCTGCCTCGCGCATGCGCGCGATTTCTTTTTCTGACTTAATCGATACCGACATCGTATGCCTCCGGATATTAGGCAAGGATTGCCGTGATGTCCGCAAATACATCCGCTACATCCTTCGTGCCGTCAACTTCTTTCAGGATTTTCTCCCCGGCATAATACTCGATAAGCGGCTGTGTCTGGGTATGGTAAACCTCAAGCCTCTTTGCGACCGTCTCCGGCTTGTCGTCATCGCGAAGCACCAGCCCGCCGCCGCAGGCATCGCAAACACCCTCGCTCTTTGGCGGGTTATAAACAACATGGTACGTCCCGCCACAGGAAAGGCAGGCGCGCCTTCCGGACATGCGGTTGACGATATTCTCATCCGGAACCTCCACATTGACCGCATAATCCAGCTTATCACCTTCTGCGGCAAGCGCCTTCGTAAGTGCCTCTGCCTGCGGGATGGTGCGCGGGAAGCCGTCCAGTACATAACCGTTTTTACAGTCGTCCTGCTGAAAGCGGTCCATGATCAGCTCTAACGTCAGTTCATCCGGCACAAGAGCCCCCTGATCCATATAGGTCTTTGCTTTTTTGCCAAGCTCCGTCCCGTTCTTGATGTTCGCGCGGAAAATGTCGCCCGTTGAAATATGCGGGATGCTATACTTTGCCGCGATCATCTTTGCCTGTGTTCCCTTGCCCGCACCCGGCGCGCCCAACATCACAATCTTCATTTTTCCCTCATTTCTGCGCGGCTTTGCACCTGGCAAGCCCATGCATGCCGCGCGGACACGGACTTGCCTTCCAACATTCCCGAACCCACCAGGGTGGGAATTTTAGACTTCAACAGGGTGGAACATGCCTGCCCCACCCTGGAAGTTCAGATTGCATTAATCATTCAAAAATCCCTTGTAGTGACGCACCAACATCTGGGACTCAATCTGCTTGAGTGTTTCAAGTACAACGCCGACCACGATGATCAACGACGTACCACCAAAGTTTACACTCGCGCCGAATGCACCCGCAAAGAAAATAGGAATAATTGCTACAATGGTAAGACCGATCGCACCGATAAAAATAATGTAATTCAATACCTTATTCAGATACTCTGTCGTCGGTCTGCCCGGACGGATACCCGGGATAAAACCACCCTGCTTCTTCATGTTGTTCGCGATCTCCATCGGGTTGAAGGTGATGGAGGTATAGAAATACGCGAAGAAGATGATCATTGCGATATAAAGCACCGCGCCGAGCGTGTACTTAAACTCGCCGAAACTATCAAAGTTGAACCAGTGCCTCTGGTCAAACATATACAGGATCTTGCGCCACAATGTGGAACGCTCCCCGTACACGCCAAAGAAAGATGAAATGATGATCGGAAACTGCAGCAGGGATACTGCAAAGATGACCGGGATAACACCCGCGGTATTCACCTTTAACGGAATGAAGGAAGACTGCCCGCCAACCATACTCCTGCCCTGTATCTTCTTTGCGTACTGCACGGCAATCTTGCGCTGCGCATCCTGCAGAAGCACGATCAGCACGATCGTCACTACAATGACAAGGACGATGACAACAGCACCGACTATGCCCATGCCGACACTTCCCGCGCCCGTAACGAAACGCTCCGTCAGATTGCTGATATCGGACGGCATCTTCGCCACGATGTTGAACAAAAGGATCATGGAAATACCGTTCCCGACACCCTTCTCGGTAATGCGCTCGCCCAGCCACATCAGGAATGCGGAACCTGCCGTGAAGGAAACCGTAATCACGATAATGTTGGTCAGAAGATTTCCGCTTCTCAATACGCCGTTCGTGTTGTTAAAGCCGATCGTCATCGCGACTGACTCGATCACTGCAAGCGCAATCGTAAGATATCTGGATATCTCCGCAATTTTCTTCCTGCCGTCCTCGCCATCCTTCTGCAATTCTTCCAGCTTCGGGATCGCAATTGTCAGCAGCTGCATGATAATGGATGAAGTGATATACGGGGAAATGTTCAATGCAAAAATGGACATCTCCGAGAAGGAACCACCTGTCAACGCATCAAGAAAACCAAGATTATCCCCCATCGTGGAATTCAGCCAGAGCTGGAAATAATCGCGGTTCACGCCAGGCACCGGGATCAGGCAGCCGAGCCTGACGATCAGCAGTGCGATCAGCGTATAGAGCAGCTTTGAGCGGATATCTTTGATCTTAAAGGCGTTTCTAAGGGTTTTAAACATATTAGATCACCTCTGCATTTCCACCAAGTGCCTTAATTTTCTCCATAGCGCTCGCGCTGTAAGCGGATACTTTGACATTAAGCTTCTTAGTTAACTCTCCGTTTCCAAGAATCTTTACTCCGTCCTTCGGATTGCTGATGACACCAACTGCCACCAGGGTTTCTTCCGTAACCTCTGCGCCGTCTTCAAACCTGTTCAACATGTCTACATTTACAGCCACGATTTCCTTTGTATTCCTGTTGTGGAAGCCCCTCTTCGGAAGTCTTCTGTACAAAGGCATCTGACCACCTTCAAAACCTGTTCTCGGAGCACCGGAACGAGCCTTCTGGCCCTTGTGGCCGTAACCCGCCGTCTTGCCGTTTCCGGATCCGTGTCCGCGGCCCCTGCGGAACTTATCGCCCTGCTTCGAGCCTTCTGCCGGTCTTAAATCTGATAAATTCATCGTTGCACCTCCTTATCTTAGATTTCTTCAACCTTAACCAAATGCTTTACCTGAGCTACCATGCCCCTGACGGAAGCGTTGTCCGGCAATTCCACGGAGCTGTTGAGCTTCCTTAAGCCCAGGGCGGTAACGGTAGCCCTGTGCTTCGGAATCGCACCGATGGTAGACTTTGTCAAGGTAATCTTTAATTTCTCTGCCATTTTTTCCTCCAATCCTGCGCACACTAATGCGCATTTCAAGCCAGTGCCCGCGACTGTGGGCACCAGCCATGCAGCAAATTTAGCCTAAAAGGTCCTCAACAGAAATACCACGGAGCGCAGCTACCTGCTCCGGTGTCTTTAAATTGGAAAGACCGTTGATCGTAGCAAGGACTACATTCTGCTTGTTGTTGGAACCAAGGGATTTTGTACGGATGTTCTTGAAGCCCGCAAGCTCAAGCACGTTACGCGCAGGACCACCCGCGATGATACCGGTACCTTCCGGGCTCCTCTTAAGGAGTACGCTCGCGCTTCCGAATTTTCCGAGGAAGTCGTGCGGAACACTTCCGTTTTCATCAAGCGGCAGCTCGATCAGTTTCTTGATCGCGTCCTCTTTCCCCTTGCGGATTGCCTCCGGGATCTCGGCTGCCTTGCCAAGGCCTGCGCCGACATGGCCGTTCCTGTCACCGACAACGACCAAAGCGGTAAAGCGCATATTGCGGCCGCCCTTTACAACCTTCGTTACACGCTTGATTGATACTACCTTATCTTCCAATTCTAACTGACTAGCATCAATGATTGTACGTTTCATGTGTTCTCCTCCTTGCCTAGAAATTAAGGCCAGCTTCGCGAGCTGCCTCGGCCAATGCCTGAACCTTCCCCTGATAAATGAAACCGCCTCTGTCAAACACCACCTCGGTAATGCCTGCATCCTGTGCTTTCTTCGCGATTACCTTCCCCAAGTATGCAGCAGCGGCAACATCATTGGTCTTCTCAAGCTCAGCCTTTACATCCTTATCCAGGGTGGAAGCCGCAACCAAAGTGTTTCCTACGGTATCGTCGATCACCTGTGCGTACATATGATTATTGCTTCTGAAAACAGCTAAACGTGGTCTCTCAGGAGTGCCGGCGAAACGATTGCGCATTCTCTTATGCTTCTTAACACGGACTTCACTTCTTGATACTTTACTAACCATTTTTTAAGCCTCCTTCTACTTCTTACCGGTCTTACCAACTTTACGTCTGATAACCTCATCAGCATACTTGATACCCTTGCCCTTATACGGCTCCGGTCTTCTCTTGTCTCTGATTTCAGCAGCATATTGGCCAACTTTTTCTTTATCAATACCCTTTACGGTAATCTTGTTCTGTCCGTCAAGCACGGTCTCAACGCCTTCCGGATCCACCATGACCACCGGGTGGGAATATCCTAACGTCAGTGTCAGCTCCTTGCCGGCCTTCGCCGCACGGTAGCCCACGCCGTTGATTTCAAGAACTTTCTCGTAGCCGGATGTCACACCGGTCACCATATTGGCGATCAGGGTTCTCGTCAGACCATGTAAGGATTTCATCCTCTTTAAGTCGTTTGGTCTCGTGACAACGACCTGTGCGCCCTCCAATTTAATTTCCATCTCTGCAGGCAATACTCTCTCAAGTGTTCCCTTTGGACCTTTTACAGTCACTTTATTATTTTCTGCAATATCAACCGTTACGCCGGCCGGAATTGCGATTGGCATCTTACCTATACGTGACATGCCCGTACCTCCTTAATATAATGTGTGACAGTTTCCACTGTCCCCCGTAGAAAAGAGTATCGAATGGGATAAGGGCTCCCGAAACGACTTCTTTCCCTTGCCAGGAATTTTTTGTTTTTACATCTAGCAGAACTGCATCTTTTCCGGACAAACTATCAACTTACCGGATAAAACCATTTTACCAAATAAATGCCAGAACCTCTCCGCCGACATTCTGCTTTCTCGCTTCCTTATCGGTAAGGACACCCCTATTCGTGGAGATGATCGCCGTGCCAAGACCGCCAAGTACCTTCGGAAGGTCTTCGCTGCCGGCATATACACGGAGCCCCGGTTTGGAGATCCTCTTTAAACCGGTGATGATCTTGGTGTTCTTGTCCTTGCCATACTTCAATGTGATATGGATATTCTTGAAACCGCCCACTTCCTCAAGCTCAAAGCCCTTGATGTAGCCCTCCTTCAAAAGGATCTCCGCGATGGAAATTTTCATCTTCGAAGCCGGAACATCTACGGTATCATGTTTTGCGGTATTTGCATTACGGATTCTCGTAAGCATATCTGCGATCGGATCGCTCGTTGCCATAATCGTTGCCTCCTTTCCTAATCTTACCAACTTGCCTTCTTAACACCTGGTATCTCGCCCTTGTACGCCAATTCACGGAAGCAGATTCTGCAGATTCCGTATTTTCTTAAATATGCATGTGGACGGCCACAAATCCTGCAGCGGTTGTATTCTCTACAGGAGAATTTCTGTTTGCGCTGCTGCTTGATCTTCATTGATGTTTTCGCCATAAAATTTTCCTCCTGACTATTTGCTGAATGGCATTCCGAACAGTGTCAGCAATTCGCGTGCTTCCTCATCACTCTTCGCGGTCGTGACAAAGATGATGTCCATACCCCTGACTTTGTCAACCTTATCATACTCGATCTCCGGGAAGATCAACTGCTCTTTGATACCAAGCGCATAATTGCCCCTGCCGTCGAACGCGTTCGGGTTCACACCCCTGAAGTCGCGGACACGCGGTAAGGAAAGATTGATCAGACGATCCGCGAACTCATACATCTTCTGGCCGCGCAGCGTAACCTTGCAGCCGATGGCAACGCCCTCCCTGATCTTGAAATTCGCGATGGACTTCTTTGCTTTCGTGATGACCGGCTTCTGACCTGCAATGATTTCCATATCCTTCACAGCAGTCTCAAGCGCCTTTGCATTTTCCTTTGCCTCGCCGACACCCATGTTAATAACGATCTTGTCAAGCTTCGGAATCTGCATTACGTTCTTGTAGCCGAATTTCTTCTGCATAGCCGGAGCGATTTCATTCTGATATGTTTCTTTTAAACGAGCCAACTTGGTGACCTCCTCTCTTAGAATTAATCAATAACTTCGCCCGTTGATTTCGCAACGCGCACCTTCTTGCCGTCCTTTACCGTAAAGCCGACTCTGGTTGTCTTGCCCTTGTGCACATACATCACGTTCGATACATCAATCGGTGCGTCCTTGTGGATGATTCCACCCTGCGGGTTGGCCTGGGATGCCTTTGTGTGCTTCACGACTGTGTTCACACCTTCAACAACTACCTTGCCTGCGGAAACGGAAACGACCTTCCCTTCCTTGCCCTTATCCTTGCCGGTAATGACCTTTACGGTATCACCCTTCTTAATCTTTGCTGTTGCCACGCCTGACACCTCCTTATAATACTTCTGGTGCTAATGAAACGATTTTCATAAACTGCTTCTCACGAAGCTCCCTAGCTACCGGCCCAAAGATACGAGTTCCCCTCGGGTTCTTGTCTTCTTTGATAATAACAGCCGCGTTCTCGTCAAAACGGATATAGGAGCCGTCCTTGCGGCGCGCGCCCTTAACCGTACGAACAACAACCGCCTTGACAACATCACCCTTCTTTACAACGCCGCCCGGCGTTGCATCTTTGACCGAAGCGACAATGATGTCACCGATGTTTGCATATCTTCTGGTTGAACCGCCCATTACACGGATGCAAAGCAGTTCCTTCGCACCGGTATTGTCAGCAACCTTAAGTCTGGTCTCTGTTTGTACCATGTCAGATACTCCTTTCGAATCTATTTCGTTAAGCGGATCCTTCCCGCAAAAGCGGATTTACTTCGCTTTTTCAACAATCTCGACAAGTCTCCATCTCTTATCCTTCGAGAGCGGTCTCGTCTCCATGACTTTCACCCTGTCGCCGATCTGGCACTCGTTGTTCTCGTCGTGCGCCTTGAGCTTGTAGGTTCTCTTAACGATTTTGTTGTAAAGAGGATGCTTTACATTATCTACCACAGCAACAACAATGGTCTTATCCATTTTATCGCTGACTACCTTGCCAATACGGGTCTTACGAAGATTTCTTTCTTCCACGGTAATTTCTCCTTTCTGCTGAACCACACTCCAAAGCGATTACCTGCTCTGCGCCGAGATTACAGTCTGAATTCTAGCGATATTCCTTCTGACTTCCTTGATCCTGCTTGTATTATCAAGCTGGTTTGTCGCGTTCTGGAATCTCAAGTTAAAGAGTTCCTTTTTCGCGTTTACCAGTTCCTCATTCAGTTCAGCTGCTGACTTGTTCTTTAACTCTTCCACATATTTATTCGTTTTCACTGCCAGCACCTCCTTCTAAATCTGCGCGGGAAACGATCTTGCACTTAACCGGCAACTTGTGGGACGCAAGGCGGAGTGCCTCCCTCGCGATCTCCTCGGTCACGCCCGCGATCTCGAACATCACGCGGCCCGGCTTTACAACTGCTACCCAGTACTCTAACGAACCTTTACCGGAACCCATTCGGGTTTCTGCCGGCTTTGTCGTCACCGGCTTATCCGGGAAAATCTTGATCCAAACCTGACCGCCGCGCTTGATATAACGTGTCATGGCGATACGGGCTGCCTCAATCTGATTGGACTTGATCCATGCCGGCTCCATTGCAATAATACCATACTCGCCGTTCGTGATCTTATTGCCCCTAAGCGCTTTTCCTGTCATGCTGCCGCGGAACTGCTTACGACGCTTTACTCTTTTTGGCATTAACATTATTTATCGCTCCCTTCCTTTTTTGATGCTTTTGTTGGAAGTACTTCACCGTGGTAAATCCAAACCTTAACGCCTACCTTACCATAAGTCGTGTTTGCCTCTGCAAAGCCATAATCAATATCTGCACGCAGTGTCTGAAGCGGGATGGTTCCCTCATTGTATGCCTCCGAACGGGCCATATCCGCACCGCCGAGACGGCCGGAAGCAAGCGTCTTGATACCCTTTGCGCCGCCCTTCATGGTTCTGGACATCGCCGACTTCATCGCACGGCGGAAGGACACACGGTTCTCGAGCTGTGTCGCGATATTCTCCGCCACAAGCTGGGCATTCAGATCCGGCTTCTTGATTTCCTTGATCTCAAGGTTTAACTTCTTATCGGTAAACTTCGCAAGCTCACCCTTCAAAACCTCGATCTCCGCACCTGCCTTGCCGATGACAACGCCCGGCTTCGCGGTGTAGATGATAATCTTTAATTTGTCGGAAGCGCGCTCGATATCAATCTTCGCGATGGCCGCGCTGTATAATCTCTTCTTGAGATACTTTCTGATCTTGTAATCTTCAACCAAATTATCTGCGAAATCAGCCTCAGCATACCATCTGGAATCCCAGTCGCTGATCACACCGACTCTTAAGCCGTGAGGATTAACTTTCTGTCCCATGATTGTCCTCCTTATCTCTCATTCAACACAATAGTGATGTGGCTCATTCTCTTTAAGATCCGGTAAGCCCTGCCCTGTGCCCTCGGATGGATCCTCTTCATCGTCGGTGCGCAGTTTGCGTAGCACTCCTGGATATAAAGCTTTGACGCATCCATACCATTGTTGTTCTCTGCATTCGCAATCGCTGATTTCAATAATTTCTCTATTAATGTTGAAGCGTACCTCGGGTTGTATGCCAAGATACCAAGTGCTGTCGCTACATCCTTGCCTCTGATCGCGTCGAGAACAAAACACGCTTTCTGCACGGAAACTCTCGCGTAGGAAAGCTTCGCGGACGGTCTGGTATCCTTGTTCGCGTTCCTCTCTCTCTTGATCTGGGATCTATGTCCTTTCGCCATGGATGAAACCTCCTTTCAAATTTAAACGGTTCTCCGTTTCTTTAACTTCCAGCAGCCCCAAAATGCTGCTTCTGATCTATCACACAGGCCATGCCCGGACGGCGGAAGGGTGCAGGTTACTTCCTGCCCTTCTTCTCGTCCTTGCCATGCCCACGGAATGTTCTTGTTGCTACAAACTCACCCAGCTTGTGGCCGACCATATCCTCGGTAATATACACCGGGACATGCTTCCTGCCGTCGTAAACAGCGATCGTCAGACCAACCATCTGCGGGAAGATCGTAGAGCGGCGGGACCAGGTCTTGATCACCTGCTTGTCGCCCGACTTAACCACCGCGTCAACCTTCTTAAGTAAGTGCTCATCCGCGAACGGTCCCTTTTTTAATGAACGTGCCATATCGGTTCAACCTCCTTCAAACTATTTCGTTAATGCCTTGCCGTCGCGTCTTCTCACAATAAGCTTGTTGGACTGCTTATTCTTCTTGCGGGTCTTAAGACCGAGTGCAGGCTTACCCCAAGGTGTTACAGGGCCTGGACGACCGATACCGGTCTTGCCCTCACCACCACCGTGCGGATGGTCGTTCGGGTTCATAACGGAACCGCGGACCGTAGGGCGGATACCCATATGGCGCTTGCGTCCTGCCTTACCGATATTGATGAGCTCATGGTCAATATTTCCGACCTGGCCAACCGTCGCGCGGCAGATGATCGGAACCATTCTCATTTCGCCGGACGGCAGACGGAGTGTCGCGTACTTACCTTCCTTTGCCATCAGCTGTGCCGAATTGCCCGCGGAGCGAACCATCTGGCCGCCCTTGCCAGGGTAGAGCTCAATGTTGTGGATCTCCGCGCCGACCGGGATGTTCTTCAGCGGCAGGCAGTTCCCAAGCTTCACTTCCGCCGTGTCACCGTTCATCAGGCTGTCGCCAACCTTTAAGCCGTTCGGTGCGAGGATATATGCCTTCTCGCCGTCTGCATAGCAGATCAGGGCGATGTTTGCTGTTCTGTTCGGATCGTACTCGATGGTAAGGACCTTTGCCGGGATACCGTCTTTCCTTCTCTTAAAATCAACCAGTCTGTATTTTCTTCTTGCCCCGCCGCCGTGGTGCCTTACTGTGATCTTGCCCTGATTGTTGCGGCCGGCATTCTTCTTCAAAGAAACCGTGAGGGATTTCTCCGGCTTTTTCGCCGTGATCTCCGAGAAATCGGAGCCCGTCATGTTTCTTCTGGAAGGTGTATATGGGTTATAGGTTTTGATTCCCATGATTGTTACTCCTTTCAATGATAGCTTGTCACGCAATAGCAGACATGGCGTTTGGAGTGGTTTTCCCGCCTCCTGCAGGAAATGGCCATGCCCTTATCTGCGAAATCCTACAGACCCGAGAAAATCTCGATCTCTGCGCTGTCAGCAGTCAGCTGTACGATCGCTTTCTTCCTCTTCGCGGTCTTTCCGGTGGTGGCACCGCGCCTGCGCGTCTTGCCCGCCACATTCATCGTGTTCACCTTGGCAACTTTCGTGCCTGCAAACATCTTCTCGACTGCTTCCTTCACCTGCGTTTTTGTTGCGTCCGGATGAACGGAAAACGTGTACTTCTTCTCGCTCATTGAATTCATCGTCTTCTCCGTTACGATCGGCGCGAGAATCACATCATAATACTTTAAATCTGCCATTATGCGTACACCTCCTCAATCTTAGCAACGGCATCCTTCGTGATCACGAGGCTGTCATACTTCAGGATATCATATACGTTGATCGCATTGAACATCGAAGTCCTTACCCTCGGGATGTTCCTTGCGGAGAGAAGCACCTTCTCATCCTTCTCACCGAGAACGATGAGCGCCTTATCAACTTTCAGGTTATTCAGCACGCCCGCCATCTTCTTTGTCTTGATCTCATCCATCGTCAGGGAATCAAGGACATAAATCTTGTTATCCGCAACCCTGGAGGTCAGTGCGGATTTCACTGCAAATACCTTCTCCTTCTTGTTCATCTTGAAGGAATAGTCCCTCGGCTTCGGGGCGAATACAACACCGCCGCCCTTCCACTGCGGAGCCCTTGTGGAACCCTGTCTTGCATGGCCGGTTCCCTTCTGCTTCCACGGCTTCCTGCCGCCGCCGCGCACCTCGGCGCGTGTCTTCGCGCTCTGCGTACCCTGACGCTTGTTCGCAAGCTGGCTCACAACCGCCATGTGCATCAAATGCATATTTACTTTTACACCGAAGACCGCATCGTTTAATTCAATCGAGCCAACTTCGTTGCCTTCCATATTATAAACCTTTACATTCGCCATTCTAGTCTTCCTCCTTTCCTAAAGAATTCTTAGTTTGCGCTCTTGACCGTCTCTTTGAGCATGACAAGCGCCTTCTTCGGTCCCGGAACAGCACCCTTTACAAGGATTATGTTGTTTTCCGCGTCAACCCGAACCACCTCAAGGTTCTGTACGGTAGCCCTCACATGACCCATCTGTCCTGGCATATGCTTGCCCTTGAACACGCGTCCCGGTGTGGTCGCCGGTCCGTTCGAACCTGCATGCCTGTGGTATTTGGAACCATGTCCCATCGGTCCCCTGGACAATCCGTGGCGCTTGATCGCACCCTGGAAGCCCTTACCTTTGGTCGTGCCCGTCGCGTCGATGTGGTCGCCCGCCGCAAAGATATCCACCTTGATCTCCTGACCTACCTTGTAGTCGGCTGCATTCTCAAACTTGAATTCCCTAAGAAATCTCCTGTTGGAAACACCCGCTTTTGCGAAATGCCCCTTTCTCGGCTTGTTCACAAGAACATCCCTGATCTCGCCAAAGCCAACCTGCACCGCATTGTAGCCGTCGGTCTCCACAGTCTTAACCTGTGTTACCGCACATGGGCCAGCCTGCAATACAGTTACCGGAATAAAAATCCCGTTCTCACCGAAGATCTGCGTCATGCCGATCTTCGTAGCTAAAATAGCTTTCTTCATAACTTTTTGCACCTCCTGTTGAATCTACAGCGGATCGGTTCGTCACCTCCCCGATCATCCTAGATGGTCTAATACCGGAGTTTCCAATATATAAACCCTAAGGATTCCTACTCTGTTCTGCTTCGATAAAAACGGATCATTTCTGGAACGAAATGATATTGGTTAAGACGAACCTACTTCGTTTTCATCTTAATGTCGATGTACACGCCGGCAGGCATCTCAAGCCGGTAAAGCACGTCGATCGTCTTCTGCGTCGGGGCAATGATGTCGATCAGCCTCTTGTGTGTCCTCTGCTCGAACTGCTCTCTCGAATCCTTGTACTTGTGTACGGCGCGGAGGATCGTAACCACTTCCCTCTTCGTCGGTAACGGCACCGGACCGCTCACCTTCGTACCCGTTTTCTTTACAGTTTCGATGATCTTTGCAGCGGATGAATCGATCAGCTGGTGATCATATGCCTTCAGCGTAATTCTCATTACTTGACTTGCCATAAAAAAAGTCGCCTCCTTTTCGCACTTAATTGCAGTACGACAAGCGGTGACTGTACACTCACCCGTGTGTTTCGTGACAGTCGGAAATGAAAAACCCCGGAGTATCCCCCGGTGTCCCTGGCTCATCCCGAAAAGCCGATCGACACGGTTCTTCCGCCGCGGAACTCCTCCGCCGGCAGAAATATTTATCTGTACAGTGACTTGTCGCCAGTTTATATAACTTGACATTCGCTCCACGGAAAACCTGCCCGCAAAACGGGGCAGCAACCTCACGCTTCTACGCTATCAACGTCACAACGACCATTATTATACCTGAGAAGATTTGATAATGCAAGCACTTTCTCAAATTTTTGCCAGATTTGCCAGACAAAAATTAACGAAATTTTAACCGTCTTTTTGTGCAAAACATACAAAAGCACAGAAATGCATCCCCTGAAGCCTTTTCAAGCCCTATTGCGTAACATGCCATCCTGTTCTTTGGGAGATGCCGGGGGAAAGTAGTCATATTTTCGCGCCCTTTGCAAAAAAATTGCACTCGCCCCTTGGCAGTCTGACCCGTCGGAACGGACATAGAACGGGGATTGTTTCTGGCAGGAAAACGTGCTATACTTGAATTCATAAACGAACCGGCAAAACGGATATGAATTGTATTACAGCCAAACGAAGTGAAGTGATACAATTCTTGCACTGACATCTGGTAATATTAGTGAAAAGGAAATCTTACAATGGATTATGGAACATCAAGAATAAGCCTTCGGCGTTTCCCTTATTTTCCCCATCAGGGTTCATAACGCCCTGTGGGAAAATATTACACAAGGGAAACTTTAAGGGAAAGTTCACCTGCGATAACCTTGGTGTTTTCACGGGTTTGCAGAAATAAAACTCGCTTAATTGATACAAAGAGAAAGAACAGAATAGGTGCAAAACCGCAGAAATAAAGGGCTTTCGGCACATTGGATGTGACCGAAGTCTCTTTATTTTTTGTGGTTGCTGTGGTACGGGCAGGAGAAGTGTTTGTATATGAACCCTCCCCACAGAAATTTGAACCCTCTGCTTCTAAAAAAATGAACCCCCTAAAGGCAAAATCAAAATATTAAAAATGTCTTAAAGATATTGTTTTGTGTATTTCATAGGGTTATCCATGAAATCATAAAAAATATGTACCATTTCATCCGGTGATTCCTTGAAACCACGCTTAATCCATTCGTCCAGCAGTCCAAAAAGTCCATAGGAATAAAATCGTGCTTGATAACACTCCATTGCGTTTGCTCCGTACTGCGGCATCATCACCTGATAGAAAGCGTCATAAACTGATGGTTGCATATTGGCATTATAGACAATATGTAAAATATGCCTAATCTCATAGTTAAACTGAAAAAAATCCTGAGCATTGTCGAGAGTAAATCGATTGCGCACAACAATAGCGTGTTCATCTGACCAGCGATTCCATGCTTGTACAAATTTGAATGTTAAGGCTTCATTTTTACTTGTATAGTTACGGAACCATGTTGCCCGTCCTACACCTGCGGTATCTGCAATTTCTTTAACGGATATTTTTTCAAATTCCTTATCACGCATTAACCGTATCAAAGCGTCCGACAAACACTCTTTTAAGAATTCTGTTGTTTTATTTCCTCTTCCCATAGATTCTCCTAACAAAAAGAATGATACTTTTACTGCCAAATCGTCTCAAATAAGAGTTGACCCCTTGAAAAGAAACTCGAAATTTGTATAATAGCATTAGATATTATCGTATCATTTACAGTCTATCGTATTCTTACGGCTTCATTATATCAGATGGAGTAATGCAAGTCAAGTAGCTATGGAAAACGCAGGAGGAGAAGCGAAATGATGAATATTACAACGGTATTATTTGATTTGGATGGAACTCTGCTTCCGATGGATCAGGAGGAATTTACAAAGGGATACTTTGAACTACTTGCCGATAAGATGTCAGCTTATGGATATGAAAAAGAACAGCTTGTGGCTTCCGTTTGGGAAGGAACTGCTGCTATGGTAAGGAACACTGGTACAAAAAGTAACGAAGAAGCCTTTTGGTGCAAATTTGCTATGATATACGGAGAAAAAGTACTCTCAGATAAATCACTCTTTAATGACTTTTATGAAAGAGAATTTCAAGGTGCAAAAGCCTTTTGCGGTTTTGATCCGATAGCAGTTGAAACCGTAAAGAAAATACAAAAGATGGGGATTAGACTCCTTCTTGCAACCAATCCAATCTTTCCACAAACGGCCACCGAATCCCGTATCCGCTGGACGGGGCTTGCGCCTTCGGACTTTGAATGGGTCACGACCTATGAAAACTCACGGTACTGTAAGCCGAACCCAAAATATTACAATGAAATTCTGAGCAAGCTGAATTTACAGCCAGAAGAATGCCTTATGGTCGGTAACGATGTGACCGAGGATATGATTGCACAAAAGGTCGGAATGAATGTATTTCTGCTGACCGATTGTCTGATTAACAAAGAGCGTGAGGATATTAACCAATATCCGAGAGGCAGTTTTGAGCAGCTACTAAATTGTATAGAAAAAGCAATAGAAGGAGAATCCTAAAATGAATGAGACAACTGTAAGGAAAAAACACAAAGGACTGAAAATTGTTTTATCTGTATTCGGCGTATTGGTCGCACTGCTTCTGATACTTAACTTTGTCATTACAAACAATCCGCAGATTGTTGTGGGAATGATTCAAAAACTGACATACGGGAATTCCCCCATTAACTCTTATGAACCGTTTTATGAGCCTATTAATGGAAAAAAAGAAAATGGTCAGTATCTGATTAGTGAAATTCGCTACGACATCGAATATCCAAACAGCTATATGGATGTGATTTATCCCGATGAAAACCTTGAGACCAATCGTCCCACCATCTTCTATTTTCACGGCGGTGGATTCTTTGCAGGCAGTAAAAACATGGGAGATCCGATGGCTGCAACAGAAGCTATTATTAAAGTAATTTAATTTTAGAGGAGAATGTGTTATGAGAAAAATATCGAAAATAATAGCTACAGTTTTCTTGATTTTTCTGATCGTCATTGTGGTCATCCTTATTGTGCTTATCATCAAAGGCAAGATTGACGAGAGAAAGCCGTATCTTATGGATGATTATTACAAGGATTTCAAGAGCGATTCTGCAATTGAAGCAAAGTATTCGGGACGAGGAGATTTTGAAACGGCATATACCGAATTTGCCTCCGACAATAAAAGTATTAAAACGATACGTGTTTGGTATCCGAAAGAACTGGAAAGTACGGGTAAATCCTACCCAATGATACTCGTAGTCAATGCGAGCGGGACAAGAGCACTCAATTACAAACCATTTTTTGATAGATTGGCAAGTTGGGGATTTATTGTAGTTGGTAATGACGATCCGCAGACTGGCACAGGCGAGACAGCTTCGCAGACACTCGACTTTATACTTTCTCTCGGAAGCGAGAGTGTATTATCGGGGGGGATTGACAAAGAAAATATTGGTATCATCGGTTACTCACAGGGTGGAGCTGGAGCACTTGGTGCAGCAACAAAATACGAAAACAGTGGAATATATAAAACAATCTTCACAGGAAGTGCCGCATATCCGTTCCTTGCTAACAATATGGGCTGGACTTACGATGTGAGCAAAATAACAATTCCATACTTTATGACATCAGGAACAGGCAAGACAGACGATGCGGTTGTAGAGGATATTACAAAAGAATTTGCAGGTGTTTGCCCACTGGAAGCTGTTATTCAGAATTACAACGCTATTTCCGAAAATGTTGACAAAATACGTGCAAGAGCGGTCGGTGCGGAGCATGAGGATATGCTGACTCGCACGGATGGATATATGACAGCTTGGATGTTGTATCAGCTTTGTGGCGACGAGGAAGCAGTCAAGGCTTTTGTTGGCGAAGAAGCAGAGATATTAACCAATGCGAATTGGCAGGATATAGAGAAAAATCAATAATTAAAATCAATTGGAAAGGAAAATCACTATGAATGGTATAGTAGTAAAGAAAAAACATCGTGCATTGAAAATTTTTGGAATCATTTTGGCAGTCATCTTAGTATTGGTGTTAGCTATCTTCATCTTTCTCAAAACGACATTCCTAAAATCGTTCCCTGAATTAACGGGGGAGCCGGAAATTGGCAAATGGTATCGTATCACGCCGGAAAATACAAAGTCTTCTGATGGAAGCGAGTGGCACGGTATATTCCGTAAAGGCAGCGAGAATAAAGTCGTTGTTTATTTCTTTGGTGGTGGTGTTAGTATTACTGGTGAAACATCCGAAGGCGGCAAGAATTTTTTTGCGACCACAATGTTCGGACAAGACTTTGTAGCACAGGGAGGCATTGGTAGTACAGTTGATGAAAACCCGTTTAAGGACTGGACTTTCATTGTGATTCCGTATGCTTCCGGTGATTTTCATTCTGGAACGGGTGAATATCATTACACAAAAAACGGAAAAGATAAAACAGTTTATCATAACGGTTATAATAACTATTCCGCATATATAGATGAGGTAAAAAAATATATCGGAGAACCTGATACATTGCTTGTGACAGGCTTTTCCGCAGGCGGATTTGCTAGCTCACTTCTTGCGGATGATGTGATTGATAGGTTTCCAACGGCAGAAAACATCACAGTTTGCGTTGATAGTTCGCTCATTCTCTATGATGGTTGGCATGATACGGCGGTCAATTTATGGAAATCACCGTCTGAAATTTCCGACAGACTGACGACCGATAACCTTGTATTGGATAGCTTAACAGCGCTCCATCAAAAACGTGGAGACAGCGTGAAAATTCTTTTTGACTGTTCCTATCGGGATGATACCTTGCAGCAATATCAATCCTATATCAACATTGGAAAAATGGATAAGACAAAAGAGCTTGGAGACCAATTTCAAGAGGCTCTAAAAGATATGGTGGAGGGTTTACAGGTCAATATCCCCGATGTGGGTATTTATATTTGGAGCTTTAATGAGGATGATGAAACAAAAAACACGCAGCATACCATTATTTCAAGCAATGTCTTTGACAAGCTCGGAAACGATAAAAGTGTTTGCGAATGGATTTATGACGCTGTAAATGGAAATGTGCAGACATTTGGGCTTGATCTTTTGGAGTGATATCACAAATCATGGTACAAATAATGATAATTTAAAGGGGTGATACCATCGGACGAATCATAATTTTAGAGTTGACAGAGCGTGATAGCTCCGCCTTTGAGGATATTCTTGAATTTATATCACGCCATCCTGATTTAGAGAAATGGAAACTTCGTGATGAGCCGATATTATCGCTTCCCGGTCTTGAAATAAATCTTGCCCGTAGGAAGATTATGAGTGACGGGCGAGAGATTTCTTTGACAGCAAAGGAATATGATATTTTCTGTTTACTGGTGGCAAATAAGAATCGTGTATTGACCTATGACCAAATTTACGAAAAAGTATGGGGTGATTTTTCTTCGGGAAATGAGCAGGAAATAATCGACTTTCATATCCGCGGATGCGTACAATGACGAGTTCGGGCGGGAATCTTTAAAGCCGGGGGATTATTCGGACATCGGGCAGGCGAAGGTACTGACCAGGGAATATGGCGTGGAGCTTCGGTACACGGCTGCCACGGACTACCTGCGTTTCTGCGGGCAGTATTGGGTGGAGTCCAAGCAGCAAGCGGTGGGCGCGGCGGAGGAGTTCCTCGACCTACAGCTTGCGGATGCCAAGGATGAAATCACACGGACAAAACAGGCGCTCATGGATACCGGCATTTCGGAGGATGCCATCACTTCCGGCAGGAAATCGCTGGAGAAGAAAATCAGCAACGGGCAGATGGATGCCTACCTTGCGTATGTGTCCGCCCAGGCGTATAAGGCATTCGTGATGAAACGCAGGGACATGAAATATGTGGTTTCCGCCCTGCAGGCGGCGAAGCCGATGCTGGAGATCAGCGTGTCGTACCTCGACAAAGACGGGTTCCTTCTGAATACACCAGACGGCACCTATTACCTCCCGGACGGGCCGGAGGGGAAGCGCGACCACAGCCCGGAGGACTATATCACGAAGATAACGGCGGCAGCTCCCGGCGATAAAGGGGAGAGTCTGTGGCCGGATTCCCTGGACACTATTTTCTGCAAAGACCAGGAACTGATCGATTATGTGCAGCAGATCGTGGGCATGGCGGCGGTGGGGCGCGTCTACATGGAATCACTGGTGATCCCCTTCCATGCCAGGATAGAGGGCGCAGGGGATGTGAAGAATTATGCCGATTTCCTCGTATCAGAGGCAGCCCCGTCAATCGTGGCGTGGATCATTGAGGACGCAAAGAAAGCCATCGACCGGAACTTCCACATCCCTTCTCCGGTCTGCGTGGAGGAAGTTATCAAATCCTACCGTGAGGACAACGACTGGCTTGGGCATTTTTTGAATGAATGCTGCGAGGCCGACAAGACCTACCGGGAGAAGTCCGGTGTCCTGTACCAGGAATACCGCAGCTACTGTATGCGGACGGGCGAGTATACCAGAAGCACGGCCGATTTTTATAATGCGCTGGAGTCTGCGGGCTTTTCCCGGAGGAAGGCGAAAGCAGGCATTATCGTTTACGGTCTGCGGATAAAGGAGGAAGATTTTGAAGGCTGAGAAAGCCCATGTTTTGGGGAAAGGTGCAGGTCGGTGCAGGTCTTGGTATAAATCCCCTTTAGGGCAGTTTTTTCAGCAAAAAATCACTTATAGAGGAGTTTTAGGTACGACTTACACCGACCTGCACCCTAAAGGCTGGAATGCTTGAAAAATAAGGGATTGGAGGCATTTGCATGAGAGAGAAAACATTGGAGCAGAAATTCAGGGCGGCTGTTAAGGCCGCCGGGGGCTTGGCAGTAAAGTTCACATCGCCCGGTTTTGATGGGGTGCCTGACAGACTGGCACTTCTCCCCGGCGGGAGGATGGCATTTGTGGAGGTCAAGGCAAAAGGGGAAAAGCCGCGCCCGCTGCAATTGGCACGGCACAAGCTGTTACGGCGGCTTGGATTTAAGGTCTATGTGCTGGATGACGAGAGGCAGATTGGAGGGATTATTGAGATTTTCTTTGCAAAATATAACATCTGATATTTTCCTTAAAAATCATCAGATCACAGCCAGAAGTTATGGCTGATTAATCAATATAGTCTACTCAAATTAAAGACTAACTATTAAAAGTCAAGTCTAAAAATGAAGTTTTTTGAATGAATTGTAGAAATGCATTTCAGCTGTATTTGAACCTTGAAAACTGCATGACAATAAGAGCATCTTTGCAGGTGCTCTAAAAGGAGATATTTACAGAATAAAGTTAAACGGTTACTCGGTATGCCTATCCTGATTTTTCCATAGCAAAAATTGTTCTTACAAGTTTTTTCGTGGCATGGGACAGGGCAACATTATAGTGCTTGCCTTCGGAACGTTTCTTCTCCAGATATGCACCGAAAGATTCATCCCAGTGGCAAACGTATTTGGTAGCATTGTAAAGTGCATAGCGGAGGTATCTGGAACCACGTTTTTCCATATGGGAATAACAATTATCCAGTTGCCCGGATTGATAAGTGGAGGGAGACATTCCAGCATATGCAAGTATTTTATCTGCGGAATCAAAACGGCTGAAATCCCCAATCTCAGCAAGGATCATTGCGCCCATCCGGTAACTGATGCCGGGAATGGTAAGAATTGGCGGCTGGGTTTCTTCACCCATGATTCGTTTAATGGCTGTTTCGATCTCGTCAATCTCAATCGTTAATTCCTAGATGAGTTTGATGGTGTGTTTCAGTTCCAAGGACTTAGCAGGCATATGAGAGCCGATTGAACCCCTTGCAGCGTCACGAAACATGACCGCAGTATCTTTCCCGTATCTGCCTTTGGAACTCTCAGAGAGCCGATTGGAAAGCCTTGTGAGGTGTGCATTTGCAACAGCATCTGCACTTGGAAATTCAGAAAGCAGAGCATAAACGGATGCCATATGAATCGTAGGAACCAGTTTTTCGAGTTCCGGAAACAGAATATTTACCAGTCTGGAAATAGAAAACTTTAATTTAGCCCGCTCCTTTACTTTATTGAAACGGTAACGAGTAAGTGACTTTAGTTCTTCGTTGTGGTAAGATATGTCTGAGTAGGACTTCAAGTTCAAATCAGACATTAGCATAATGGCAATGGTATGGGAATCAACTTTATCTGTTTTCGTCTTTCTGAGGCTTAGGCTTTTTCTGTAAAGATTGGTATGTAACGGATTGATAACGCAGGTCGGCAAACCTTTATCAAGAAGAAAGCCCAGAAGGTTGTAACTGTAGTGTCCGGTAGCTTCAAGTCCTGCTTTTACTTCGGTTAAATCATCTGAAATAGATTTAATTCTTTGAAATAAGGTTTCAAACCCTTCCCGATTGTTAGAGATAGTGAACGATTTGAATAATACTTCGCCATCTGAGTTAGTGATAAAACAATCATGTTTATCTTTGGCAATATCAATTCCAACGTAAATCATAAAAATACTCCTTTGCATAAAATTTGATACTGTTTAGAACCACTGGTACTCCTTGCGATTGTAACCTCGTTCTAAATAAACCGTCATGCGGAATCTAACTGATTAACAAATATACAAAGAGACTGTGGTTGGAGCCTTTCAAGAACCATCAAGTGGTAGGAAGTGGAAACCAATCCACAGTATCTCCAATAGTATAGCATACAGTCCCTGGAGAGGGACTATAAACACTACTACTTTATAATACGAGGTTGTGAACAAAAAATGAAAACTTACAAAATAGATACTTTTATACCCCGAAGTATAGGTAGTAGTGAACGATATGCAACAAGATTCGGCGGACAACCGGATTGGATTGCCGCTCCCCAATGGCCGGTCAGCCTTCCGTGGGATAGCCGTCCATTAAAGTTTATAGGGCAGATACGGTTAAATGACTTTAATAGTGAATTGAAAGATTTGATTTTAGCATATATTTTTATGACACAGCCGGAAGATAAGACTGACCCGTTTTTCGACCCGGATATAATTTATCCTGATGGGGGTGAAAATGCGATTATTATTCAACCTGATGGAAAAATCCCAGAATATATTCATACAGAAAATTTTTTTGTTGGCCCAACCGTAGATCGTGAAACTATATGGATACCTCAAACAACCGAAAGTGAAGAAATGGTCGCCACGGAATTTAAGCAATTCGATGTAGACAAATTTTGCGGTATCCCTGCCTTTTTCCAAAACAGTATAGTTGAACCTGATGATATACTATTATTACAGCTACATACAAATTGGTTGCCATTTTATATAAACGGTGGAGGGGAACCTACAATGTTTGCATTTCTCAATGGCAAGAAAGATGGAGGCTTTATCCTGATCGAAGATATGTAACACTTACAACTTCCGGTTTATCGGTAGGATGAAAAGCTAAAACAGGGCGGCAAAATTGTCAAGACCTGTTGCCGCCGCCCTGTCTGTTATCGTTCTATATCCTGCGTCCAGAGGGGTTGCCGTTCCTGCCGTAACATACTGTAAACATTCTTTCGGATTTTCCCGGCCTCTTTCACTTCCCCTTCCAATGCAAGATACCGCCGGTTGAGCGTTTCCCTCCCGGCGGTCAGTCTGGCGTGCTCCGCTTTCCATGCCCTTGTTGGAATGGTAATCTTAGCGCTCATCGCTTTTTCGGCAAAGCGGCACCACTGCCATCCTCCTCAGGCTTCCGTGTTCTCCGCATTCTCCACATCACTGCGCTCGACCTGCATCTCGAACGGCTGCAGGCATACTTCCCTGCCGTCAAGCACGAACTGCTGTGTTTCCCCCGTATTATTAAATATGAAACGAGCCGCGGCATCCTCCCCCGTGCGCGTGGTGATCTCAATATGGTCCGGCAGGCCCTCGATGTATTCCACACCGCATTTTTGCAGGATCCCCCGCAGAAGATGTACATACATCTCCCGCTCGCCGACCGTCCCGACATAATATACCGTACCGCTTCCATACCGGTTTTCGGTAATTGCCGCACTTCCTTTATAAAATTCGCTTTCGTAGCTGGCGAGCACCCTTGTCTCTTCCCCTTCCGGCTTTAAAATATCGCACCACTGCTTCGCCCGGTACACATTGCCGTCCGAAAATTTCACCAGCACACTGTCATATCCTACCGGGTCGTACTCCAGGACGCGGCATCCCGTAAGCCCCCGGTAAGCGGCAGGCAATGGCTCCATAATACAGTTATTGTACGCATCCTTTACGCCGCTGCGGTTCGTAAAGACCACTGTCCCCCCTTTCTCCACAAAGGAATACAGTTTTTCTACCACTTCCGGATCCGTCACATACATCTGCGGTGCGATCACAAGCTTATAACCTGAAAGAACCTCCCGCTCCCCGACGATGTCGATGTTCAGCCCATATTTCATGAGTGCCTCGTGGAAGAGCTTGGGCTGCTCAAGATAATACATCCCGTTTGTCTGCGGCTGGATCTTAAAGGCGTACTCATTATCCGCAGAATACAGGATGGCAACCTCCGCCCTGATCTGCGTGCCTTCAAAGACCTTAAGCCCTTCCGCCGCCCCGGCAAGCTTCTCAAACTCCGCAAATCGCCTGCCCGGCACATTGGAGTGGTCGATCAGCCCGTGCCAGTACATCTCCGCACCGGAAACAGCCGTCCGCCACCGGAAATGCACGACCGCGTCCGCGCCGTGGGCAAACGCCTGCAGCGAATACCCGGAGAGCATCCCCGGATACGGTGTGCGCACCATCGGCGACCAGCAGCCCGGTCCCCCGGAAAGTTCCTCCATTACGCAGAAGCCCTGCCGCTTCACCCCGCGCATCAAATCCAGGTGGAACGCGTGGGAGTAAAACTGCCCCGCATCTTCCGGCAGCTTTGTCGGCGGGTAATTGTCAAAGGAAACAAAATCAAGTCCCGCAAAGGTTTTATAAAAATCCGGCATATTCTCGCAGAACCAGACATTGGTCGTAATTTTTGCCCCCGGACAGTTCCGGCGGATGATGTCTGCCTGAAAGTCAACATATGCGATCATGTCGTCGGAAGCAAAACGGTTAAAATCAAGCATGTAGGCAGGATTTAACCACGCGGCAGGATACGTGCCGAGCGGCGGGTCAATCTGCTCCCAAGAGGAATACTCCCCGCTCCAGACCTCATTCCCGTAAAGCCTGTTGATGGTGTCCAGATCACCGTACTTCTTTTTCAGCCACGCACGGTACTTCTCCGTACATCGTCCGCAAAAACAGAAATTTGCTTCCAGTTCATTGTCAATCTGCCATGCCACCACCGTCTCTTCCCGGGCATAGCGTTTCGTCATCCGCTCGATGATCTCACCCGCGCGGCGCAGAAAACCCGGATGGTTGTAGCAGCGGTGCCCGCGGATCCCGATCGGGCTGACCCGCCCGTCCCGCCCCACCGGCACGGCATCCGGATATTTCTCAACAAGCCAGCGCGGCGGGCAGTTTGTCGGTGTGCCGAGAATGACTTTGATGCCCCTCTCCTTAAAAATGCCGATGATCTCATCCAGCCATCCAAACGCATACTCCCCCTCGCGCGGCTCTAACCTGCTCCACGCAAACTCTGCCATGCGCACGAGCTTCACGCCCGTCTTCTGCATCAGATCCGCATCCGGAACCCAGAGTTCCTTCCCCCAATGCTCCGGATAGTAGTCCACTCCGATTATCATGACTTCCTCCTTCCCCGCTTACTGCGTCAAAAGTGCCGCATGTCTTGCGGCACTTTTGACGCAGCAGTTGTCCGTGGGCACACTGCAAACAAACAGTCTATTTCCTGCCATTCTCCATGTTCGGCAGCCGTACCCGGAAATATCGCCGCACGGAATCCCTACCTTCCCGTCCTCCCGCGCTCCCAGCGCCCCGACGCGCCGCATGGGAGCACCAGCCCGTTGCCGCTCACCGGCAGACCGATCTCCCCCGCACACACCGCTCCCTGAAAGCGCTTTAGCTCAAGCCCTAAAAGATACCGCAGCACCGCCGGCTGCAGCCCGGTCGTGTAAGAATTGATCAGGAAGAAGAGCGGGGACTTTGTGAGCACGCCCGTGCAGAGCTTCACAAAGGCATGGATGTTGTCCTCGATCTTCCAGATTTCCCCCTTCGGTCCCCTGCCGTAGGACGGCGGATCCATGATCACCGCATCATAGCGGTTCCCACGGCGGATCTCCCGCTCCACAAATTTCTGGCAGTCATCGACAATATAGCGGACCGGCGCATCCGCAAGCCCGGATGCCGCCGCATTTTCCTTTGCCCAGCCCACCATGCCCTTGGAGGCATCCACGTGCGTCACCGCAGCCCCGGCGGCGGCGGCGGCCACGGTCGCGCCGCCCGTGTAAGCAAAAAGATTCAGCACCTTCACGGGATTCTCCCGCCCCCGCCGTAAAGCCTCCTCCCGGATCAGCCCCGAGAACCAATCCCAGTTTACCGCCTGCTCCGGAAAAAGCCCCGTATGTTTGAACGAAAACGGCTGCAAATGAAATTTAAGTTCCCGGTAGGAAATCTGCCACTGCTTCGGCAAGTCAAAAAACTCCCATTCTCCGCCGCCCTTGCTGCTGCGGTGGTAATGCGCATTGGGTCTTTGCCAGCCCGCATGCTCCCGCTTTGTCTTCCAGATCACCTGCGGGTCGGGGCGCACAAGCATATAGTCCCCCCAGCGCTCCAGCTTCTCACCGTCCGAAGTATCAAGCACTTCGTAATCTTTCCAATCGTCCGCAATCCACATATCATTCACTCCATTTTGTCCTTGCCGCCAACACCGCGCCTATTTCTCCACCGGCTCAAACCTTACGCGAAGCTTCGGCAATTTCCCGATCGTTGTATAAACATTCATCAGCCCGTCCGGTGCACTCAGGTCATTCTCCCCGCTTGCCGGCGGAGCAAAGAGCTTGATCGTAAGGTCGGCAGCCCCGGTGAGCGGCTTTTCATAAAACGCACTCATCAGGTCGATCACCTTCGCCTTCGGCGACTTATAGAACCACCTGCCATTGACCTCGATCATCAGGTTTGATTCATCCTCAAAATACAGCTCGCAAAAATGCGGGTTACCGTCAAAATGTACCGGGATGGCAAGCCCGTCCGCATCCTCCGCGCCGCCCCAGCGAAGTTTTGCCGGGAAGGAAACCTCCTTCTCCCCCTGCGTCATCTGCGGTTTGAAATAGTCGTCGTGGATGATCTGCCGGTAGGCGGCAAGCAGCGGCTGCGCGATCCCGACTTCCGGGTTGTTCGGATCCTCAATCTCAAGCCCGAGCCGCCCGCGGTCACGGAACTGGTACATGGAAAAACTCGTAAACCAGGTCGCATTATCCTTCTTGATCAAGTCACAGAATTCCTGTACCATCTCCACCTGGTCATACGGTCCTACCACGTCCCCGTCCGCGTTCAGCTCGCTCATCATCATCGGCTTTTCCACACCGCCGTTGAGTTCCTTAAAACGCTCATAACTGCGCTTCGTGTACTCATAGATCTCCCTGACATTCCCGCGGCTGTGGGAATTGCCGCCCCGCTCCGCCACATCGTAAGGCCAGCCCCAGTGCAGCGCGAAATACTTGTCGATGGACCACATGTCCGTATCGCGGACCGGCTGCGCAAAGCAGTCCTCCTTCTCGATCTCGGTCTTGCCTGCGTCCACGCCCCCAGTGCAAAGGATCGTCTGCACGTTTGGCGCGTGCTCTTTTAAAATTTTGCAGAAATGGCTGTAAAATTCCCCGATTTCCTTGTAAGTGCTGCGCTTTGTGAAGCTGAACCAATCCCCGGTACATTCATGGTTGATCCGCAGCATCATCCGCCCGAACGGCCTTAAATCCTTCGCAATCGCGATCAGGTGTTCATCCGTCACATGCGGGTCAACCGTCATCGTCAGCGTGACATCCTGCCCGTGCCTGCGCACATCGCGCATAAAGGTAAACGGCTCACCCTCCGTATTCCCGTTTAAGCCGCCCTTGTATGTAAAATAGTCGTCATAAGGATAACCCCACGCAAACGATACATCCGGATTTTTATGCACCACGCTCACCCTGCCCGGCCATCCTTCATCGAACGGGTAGTAGCAGTACATCAGGCTGATGGAGCGGTGCGGCCGCCCGAGCGTCTGTAAAATATAATCCTGGTTTACGTACTCCCCGCGCTCCGAACCGTCCCCTAAGTCCACCGCGCATTTTGCCTTCCCCATATGCAGGGGATAAGCCTTCCATTCATCACCCATAAGAATCCTCCTTCTTCTCCTGTCAAAATTTTGCTGCCACCCCCACACCCGGCGCACCTTATGCCATCCTCCGGCAAGCCCCTGCATGGACGTGCGGAAAGAAACGGGCTTTGTATGCCATCACCCTGTCCCCATCTACCACAATCATAACAAAACCACCCCGAAAAAGCAAGTTAAACGTTTTCGTTTTCAAAAATATGGGATTGCTTATGGTATGATTAAGACGATTTCTTCTGAAACGAGGTGCGGCTGACGGAACTTCATGGATGTGGTCCTGAAAATATAAAGCTGCCAAGACCCTGCTTTTACAAAAACAGTTGCATTTTTTCAAATATATGGTACAATTTAGCTGTTATAACGCAAACAAAAATAAGCGCCTTGCGGCAGGCTGCACACGGGCGCTAAAAAGAGGGAGGATTATCATGCCAGTATGGGCAATCGTGGTACTTATCATTCTTGCTGTTTTGACCATAGCATTTGTAGCGCTCGCCATCTACGCAAATAAGCTGCAGAAAAAATCCGAGGCATCCCAGGAACAGATCCGTGCCGGGGCGCAGACATATTCCATCCTTGTCATCGACAAAAAAAGGATGAAACTAAAAGAAGCCGGTTTCCCGCAGCTCGTCATTGACCAGACACCAAGAGCCCTGCGCGGGGCAAAAGTCCCGGTGGTCAAAGCAAAGATCGGTCCAAAGGTCACAAACCTGATGTGCGATGAAAAGATCTTCGATCTTATCCCGGTCAAAAAAGAAATCAAAGCCGTGATGAACGGCATTTACATCATGGATGTAAAAGGACTGCGCGGCGGTCTGGAGCAAAAGACAGCAAAACAAAGCTGGTTAAAGCGCACACGCGCCAAATTGCAGCGAAAGGTCGAGCAGACAAACAACGAGCTTGAGCAAGAAAAGAAGAATAAAAAGAAAAAATAATGTTTGGCCGCACAAAAAACGAGAATGGACCCGTGTGGGGTTCACTCTCGTTTTTTATATTATAAAAAATTTTCTGTCACACAGGCAGGAGATCCTTGTCTAATCAAGTAGGAGGTAAAATCTATGGATAAAAAAACAAACCAAGAAATACAGGAGCTTATCGAAAAAGCGACCGCAGGGGACAAAAAAGCCCTTGAAACTCTCATCACCAGTGTGCAGGACCTCGTATTCAATTTATCCCTTCGTATGCTTGGTACATTTGCAGACGCGGAAGATGCCACGCAGGACATCCTACTGAAAATGATTACGCACCTTTCCTCTTTCAAAGGTGAAAGCTCATTTACAACATGGGTATTCAGCATTGCGGCAAATCATCTGAAAAATTACAAAAAGCATATGTTCGCCCGCTACCCGCTGAGTTTTGAGTATTACGGGGACGACATTGAAAACGGGAACATACAGGATGTGCCCGACTTAACGCAGAATGTGGAAAAAGATATTTTGGCAGAGGAGCTGAAAATGTCCTGTACTAATGTGATGCTGCAATGTCTTGACACAGAAAGCCGATGCATTTTTATACTGGGCACAATGTTTAAGATTGACAGCCGCATTGCGGGGGACATTCTGGGAATGAGCCCGGAAGCCTACCGGCAGCGGCTTTCCCGCATCCGGAAAAAAATGGCGGATTTCCTCGGACAGTATTGCGGGGAATATGGCAGCGGCAAATGCAAGTGCAGGGACAGGGTGGATTATGCAATCCAGAACCACAGAATCAACCCGATGCAGCTGGATTATATGGCAGCCGCAGAAATCCCCATTAAGACTATGATCGATGTAAAAAATGCAATGGAGGATATCGACGGCCTGTCACAGGACTTTTCGTTCTGCAAACCTTACCAATCCCCCGAACGCACAAAACATCTGATACAGGAATTTTTAGATTCCATACAACTTTCCATTATCAAACAATCATAAAGGAGAAAACGACATGAATACAAAGCTCATTATGGATTACTTATCGGCATTGGACAGGAATAACAACCGGGAGTGGTATCATGCAAACAAGGACAGCTATAAAAAGGCAAATGCCGAATTTGAACAGTTATTGCAGGCATTGATACAGCAAATCGGGGCATTTGACGGCAGCATCCTGCATAACGACCCGAAAGACCTTACATTTAAACTCGTCCGGGATACCCGCTTCAGCCACGACAAATCGCCTTATAACCCGGCGTTCCGCGCCCATATTTCCTCCCGGGGCAAACTGCCTGTCCCGGTTGGATATTATCTCATGATAAAGCCAGGCGATCAGTCTTTTCTGGGCGGCGGCCTGTTTGCGGACATGTTTAAGGATGCAACGGCGATGGTGCGGGATTATATTGCCGGGAACGGAAAAGAATGGGAATCCCTCATCCGGGAACCGGAATTTGAAAAATATTTTACGGTGCAGGGAACCGCATTAAAAAATGTTCCGGCAGGGTATGAGAAGGAACACCCACAGGCAGAATATCTGAAATTCAAGAGCTGGTATCTGGAATATCCGTTAAAAGACGCAGAATTGGAAGATGCGGAAGCATTTGCTGCAAAGGCAGTGGAGCTATTCCGGATCATGAAACCCTTCAACGACTACCTGAACAAAGCACTTGCGTCATTTGAGATGCCGACAAGGTAACAAAACAACCAAAACTCCCGGCTATGGGAAAGGGGGGCGCTACCGCCCCCCTTTCCCATTCATTCCTCGAAATAAAACACCCTGCCCCGCGGCGCAAACGGCAGCCTTCTTGCTCTCGGCACTAAGAAGGCATGCTCGCGCCGGATGCGGATATGATCCTCGATCCACCCGTCCGTAATGATCAAAATCGGCCCGTTTTCCGGGAAATCCTTCGCCCCTTCCAGCAGATCCACACCCGGCTGGAGTACCGTCCCGCCCCTGCCCTTCACCTGTACGCGCCCCGCAATCTCCTCCGGCGCGAGATAACCCGCGTCGTAAGCCGCCGCGTCACAGAACACGACGCGGGCATAGGGAACTTCCTTCGCCTCGGCATAGCTTGCCACTGCGCCGAGCGCATATCCGAGCAGGCGTTTATCCATGGAGCCGGACGTGTCGATCACCACGCCGAACGTGCGGCTGTACTCCATGATCCCGGCAGGCACATAGCTCGGCCTTGGAATATCCGGCGTGCTGCCCTGCCTGCGGCTTGGACGGGCGTAAGTGCGGCACTTTGCAGGCGGCGCGAAAAACTCGTCAAACCAGTTTCCAAGCTGCACATCCCACGGGATCGGCGGCATGGAAAGCGCCCGGATCTCCTCGATCAGCCCGGACGGCAGATACCCCCTGCCCCCGCTTATATGGTATTCCAGTCCATTCTGTAAGGCACTTTTATAAAAATCATCCAGCGAGGCTGTCTGGGAGCCGGAAAAGCTTCCGCCCCCCTTGCCCGCGATCACATCGCCCTTCCCGTAGCCCCGGAACGTATCCAGTTTTGAAAATTTCCGCAGATCCTTCACCATCCGGTCATAAAGTTCTTCCGCCGAAACATCCTTTAACGCCCCGTCATAAAGCCCCCGGTCCGGCATCTTCCCGATTTCCATTTCGCACAGCCAGCCGTTGATGACAAAGTCACAGGCAACATTCCACAGGTACGCGTCACGCCCCGCACAGCGCTCATGATGCATGAGCCCTGCGTGGAGAAATTCATGGGCGAGCACGAATTTTAGTTCCTCGTCATCAAGCCCGGCCGCCGGATTCACATAAATCTTTCCTGCCGTCACATCCACCGCCGCGACGGAAATTTCTTCCTGATAGCAATAACTGTAATCTTCCACAATTCGAAAGCCCGCGGCAAGCCCGCCGAGCAGCGGATAATGGCTGATGAACCACTGCGCTGCCCGCTCCGGCCTGGTATGTGCGGCGGCATTTTCACCGCCGCACCCGCCCGCCTCACGGACGACACTGGAGACCGAATAAGCCAGGGCATAAGCAAACTTCACCATGAATTCATTTTTCTGGTTTCTCTTCGCGTCATAGACTTTCGGATGCTCCAGCCCCTGCATGTCCATGACCCCCGCCAGCCCATGTCCGCTCTCCATCAGGTACTGATATATTTTCCTCTCATCCGTCAAACTTCCCGGAACCGGTTTTTCCGGATTTTCACAGGTGGAAGAACCAAATTTAATATCGCGCAAAAATTTATCGACATAGAGATCACACGCCAGGTTCCAGACGGCCTTATTACAGGAGACTACCCACTCCGATGCGCCGTTTTGCAGCACCTTCTCGTAGCCCGGCATCCGCTCCGCGTCAAAATGACCAAATGCGAGATGCAGCCTGCAATGGGCAATTGTGTACGCCCACTGTTCCGGGGTCAGGAGCGCATCCTTGTTCAGATAGATTATACCATCCCCGTATACGCGCGCGGCATCCTTCCCCATGTTTTTCTTGTTAAGCATTTGGATATACCCGCCCAGCCGGGAAAAAAGAGGATTCCCCCTCACAATGGAAATCCCCCTGTTAAGCCGCTCCTCGCCCGGGGAAATATGATTCCCTGACCCATTTTTATCCGCCATCCAAGTCCGCCTTTCCCCGCCCCAAACAGGCAATGAAAATTTCCGTCCCCGCACACAGCCAATGCCTGAAACCTCCCGCCCACGCGCCCCTTTCACATCGCCAGACGCGGCAGATCCCGCACAATCTCTACCATAAACCAGTCCGGCAGCACTTCGCCCTCGTCCGCCGAAACAACCATCTGCGCAATCTCATAATTGATCTGGGCTAACTCCTTGATCAGCGCCTTTGCCCGGTGCGCGAGATACTGCGCATCCTTGTTCATACCCTGCTTATTTTCGGGCAGGTCATGAACAAGCCTTGCCCGGAACGACTGCGCCGTAAAATAAAGGATATCGCGGTCTTCCGGCCTGGATGGCCATTTCGCGTCCCCTTTTAGGATATCCGATAACAGATGCCGATTGCCAATCTGCTTTATGAAGGCAAGAAACATTCCCGCATGCTTCGCGCTGATGCAACCGTAGGCAAGTACCCGCAGGGTATTTTCGGAAAGCTCGTTCTCCCCCGCGCCGTACTCCGCCAGGGCATCGCTCAACATATGCCAGGAACGCGGCGTGGAATAAGGCTCCTCGTTTTTCGGCGGTTCGGAAAACAGATGATCCGGACGCTGTGAAATGTAATCCGTAACCCAGGAATGGAGATGGTTCTCATACGCCCACGCCAGCCACTGGGACGGATCCGCCTTCATCTGCACATGGAACATGCGGTTGATCAGGGCGGAGGACATCGTCTTAACGATCGCACCGTCCTGCGAACGGTTTCCCGCGCCGATGACAATGCTTCCCGCCGGCAGATGGTACTCGCCCACGCGCCGCTCATGGATCAGGCTGTAAAATGCTTTCTGCACCTCCTGCGAGCAGGCGTTGAGCTCGTCCAGGAAAAGCACATAGGGCTCTTTCCTTGCGATCATCTTCGGCGGCAGGAACTCCGAAGTCTCCCCTGTTATCTGCGGGATACCGATAATATCCTCCGGTGCCAGCTGGCTCCCAAGCAGGGAGACACAGGGCAGCCCCACCTGTGCCGCAAATCCTTCCACCAGAGCCGACTTGCCGATCCCCGGCGCACCCCAGATAAAAACCGGGCGCGTCGGGGCAACATTTAACAGCACATCAAGCAGTTCATTCTGGGTCACCGAATATGCTAAATTCATGTAAATTCCTTTCTGAATCCATCCTGCCATGCCGCGTGGACACGCGCAGGAACTCCCTCATACGTTTTACGGTTCTTTTGTCCCTTCCGCAATACGGAAGGGGCACCTCCTAATCCCCTTGCGTCCCTTTTGCCCCTTTCACATTCTCAACCCTTATCCCCAGCTCACATTCCGATACATGCTGATAATCCATGTAAAGCGCGTCAGTCAGTT
>ERZ808040.416-NODE-416-length-37720-cov-6.441118_pt1 | contig 37720 bp, 28 predicted proteins | sample MGYA00380191_ERZ808040 | MGnify/ENA primary metagenome ERZ808040 (study PRJEB31490, sample SAMN06133395) | mouse gut metagenome | isolation source: J6 | host: mice | place: China: Chengdu | collected 2015-05 ...
TCAACAACTAACACCCCCGGTTTTCCTGTTTTTGCAATATAAAACGCCTTTTTGATTGTTTCTGCCAGATCTCCCCTGTTTCGTACCATCACAGCATATTTACAGATATTTCTTGTGATGCCCACAAAGTCCACTTCCTGAAAGGTATCATTCCCAATAAGGTGCGTCGGCACCTGTCCCGTAAAACATACTAACGGAACACTGTCATAATTTGCGGTAGCAATGCCAGTAACAAGATTCGTAGCCCCTGGTCCACTTGTCACAAGACAGACACCAACTTTTCCCGTAGAACGTGCATAGCCATCTGCCGCATGGATCAAGCCCTGCTCATGACGTGGCAGGATCACATCGATTTCTCTTTCTCCATACAGCGCATTAAACAGATCTATCGCCTGTCCCCCCGGATAAGCAAATATTGTGTCAACTGCTTCTTCTTTTAGTGCTTTCACAAACAAATCTGCACCTGTAATCTGCTTCATAACTTCCTCCATCTTTTAATGCGTGTGCTTGCACGCATATTATTTTTATTAATAGGAAACGACTTCTGTCGTTTCCTATTGCATTGTCATCCAACAGCACTAAACTTTACTGATAGATTCCTTTTACCAGCATCTGCACACTTTCTTTAATGTACTCATCTTTTCCAACATTTATAAGGTCTTTTCCGAACGATGCATTTAAAAATGCATATCCAAATATTGTCGAAAATGCAGTCAATACCAGCGTTTTAAAATCTTTCTCCGGTATTTTCCCCATCGTACACATCTTATCCAGGTAATCCGTCAATGACACCAAAAAAGCCTGTGGAACTTTCATGAGCGGCTTTGTTTCCTCATAGAGCTGCGGCGCTCTCAGACCGATTGACAGATTAACAAAATCCGGTGTCATCCTGTCAATATATGCTCTCATGAACATTTCCAAGTCTGTCTCCAAATCCCACTCTACCTTTTCAAAAATCTCCGGTGTGACATTCGCCCTCCAGCCGGCTTGGTTTGCCCCTTGTAAAACAATATCCTTTTTACTGTCAAACTTGCGGAAGAGGGTACACTCATTTACACCAGCTACCCTTGCAATCTCTTTTGTGGTTGTTGCGACATATCCTTTATCTCGGACTAATATCATTGCTGCATCAATGATTTTCTGACTTGTTTCATCCAAATCTACTTCCTCCTTCATGCAAGTACACGCTTTCATATTAGCAGACGAAATGCTAAAAGTCAATAGTGCAATAACTCTGAACTTAAAAAACACAGATGATCTGATGATATCAGGGTAAAATCTTTGATAGCCTGCAATACCCATTTCTATGATGCAATCTTTTGGTTTTGCTTCCAAGATAAATGTGATTCTGGCGATTTACTTCTTAATTTAGGGCTTATGTCTCTTTTTTCTGTCTTACTACTGAGAATTTCGCACTTTTAAAAGGGAAGTTTTTCACCTTCCCTTTCATCTCTGCATCTCTGCATCTCTAAATTGTTGAACTTTCATTTCAGGGTGAAAATCTGATACTAAAATTTTCTTCAAGGTAATATCTCAAGACAAATATTTCAATCTTTCTGTCACTTCTTAACGAGCCAAGATAATTACCTTATACCCATTAGATATCTTCCTTCTAAATTATTCAACTGCACACTGACATTTTGGCAAGTCCGGCAGGCAAAGAACCTGCTTTATACAAAATTACAACAAATAATTATTCTCCCGGTTCGCAACCTGCAAGCCAACCAACTTATACGTTGCAAATCCCCCCACAACGAGCGGCTCCCGCTTACAAAGCTCTTCCGCTTCCTCACGGCTTTCCGTTTTCAGGATATACATACCCGCCATACCCGGATATCCTTTAAACACGCCGCAGATTTCCAGTTTTCCCTCATCATCCAACTTTCTTATATTTCCGACGTGTTCCTCAACTGCCTTCCCCGTCATCTTATTATAGGTTTTCGTCTTTTCCAACATCATCATATACATAAGATTTTCCATGCCATATCCTCCCTGCCGTTTTGTTCCCCGCTATATTCAGAAATTTGCCAAAAAGGCCAAGCCTCTCTTCTGACAACAGTATACCTTATGACTGCAACAATATCAAGGCAAACAGAGCGATATTTTATCTTCACTTTAAATTTTCAATCATCCTTTATCCGCCATATCCATACGCCAATCCTTCTTTGCAACTACAGGTTGCCAACATTCCATCTATAATTGGTAGATAAACCACACCGCATCATGTATAATACCAGCATAAAACAAAGCCAGAAAGGAAATCACTAACATGAGCCAATTATCAGACAAAACACAACAAACCACGCAACCAGAACAAACCATCTGCCAGAGCTGCGGCATGCCGCTCACATCCAAAGACGATCACGGCAACAATGGCGACGGAAGCAAAAACGCAGAGTATTGCCGCTACTGCTTCCCAGACGGGGCATTCTCCAAAGATGAGACTTTGGAGGAGATGGTGGAAAGCTGCATTCCGTTCGCCTTACAGGCGGGACGGTATTCGGATCAGGAAGCAGCGCGGCGCGGGCTGATGCGGGAACTAAAAAATTTAAAACGCTGGGCTTGAGGCACGGAGGGAATTATGGGAATCGGGGAAAGACTTCAACATTTGCGGGCTGTCAATGGGTTGACGCAGGAACAGCTGGCAGAAAAACTAAACGTATCAAGACAATCCGTTTCCAAATGGGAAATGAACCAGTCCGTTCCGGAAACGGAAAAAATCATTTTAATAAGCCGCCTATTTTCCGTGGAAACCGACCGTATCCTGCTTGACGAAGAGGAAATCCAAAAACACGCCCCGCAGCAACTTCATCTCGGCAGTATCTACCTGATCGCAAGGGATTTTGAGCGCGCCATCGCTTTCTATGAAAAGCTGCTGTCCATGCCGGTTTCCACCAGAAACTGCGGCAACCGGTTTGCGGAATTTTTCTTTGACAACAAATGCCTGTCACTGATGAATGAAAAGAATCTGGAAGACCATCACTACGAAGATGGTGATTACAAGTTCGTATTGAATTTTTGGGTGGAGGATCTTCAAAAGGAGTACGATAGGATAAAGCACCTGAACATCGGGGAGATGACGGAAATCCGCAAGGTGCATGAGGGCTATTACTATTTCCATCTCCGCGATGAGGATCAGAACGTGATTGAGATCACCGGAGGATTTCATGAAGCGGCAAATGAATCCCCGTAAAAATTGGGGATCCATATAGAATTTTATCCTCCAGAGTGGACAGCCAGCCAAACTGCCGGGTGTCCACATCGCCAGTGCCCCAGGTGCAGGACAGGGATTCTGAAAGCCCATAGTTTTCCCCCATTTCGATTCAAGCGCGGTTGACGGGTGAATCGAATGGAGGCGGGGATCGGCAGGGGAAAACAGGGCGCAGATGATTGTTGCATCATCTGCGCCCTGAACGTATCGGTTATGCTGTTATACAAGCCTCCGCCCCATAAGGGCAGAGATAGATCAAAAGGGACGTTTACGCATAGACGGCCTCCATAAAATTAACCGCCATGCGACAAAGAAGGATTGGGTCAGCCGGGATTGCGGCACCTGATTACCTCTGGAGGTATTCGGTTGTATCGCTTCAGGAATCTCCAAGGCTGATGCCGCTCCTTTCCCGCCCTATTTTCTGGCTCCGTCCGGGCCGATGGTGTAACCGTCAATGGTGATATTGACCGCCATGGAACCATCTGGATAGAAGTAGTACCACTTGCCGCCGATCTGCTTGAAACCGCCGGCAAACATCAACCCGTTATTATCCAGCCAGTACCATTTTTCATCGTCTTGCAGCCAGCCGGTGACAGGTTTGCCGTTTTTCATATACTGCTAGGAGCCGCTGTGGTTCTGCATCCAGCCCTGGGCGGTCTGCGGCTCAACGATGATCTCCACAAACCGCCTCAGGACAGTAGCGCCCTCGGCGCGAGTAGCGGTTCCCTGAGGGTCAAACCTGTTCCCCTTTTTCCCTATGAAGATACCCGCCTGCTGCATGGTTTTGACTTTTTTCGCTGCCCAGCCGCTGATCTGCGCGTTGTCCACAAAAGTTACAGCTTTCCGGATGACAGGCAGCTCATAGCCCAGTTTTTTCGCGTAATTTGCCATAATGACCGCCATCTGTTCCCGCGTGATAGTGGTGTCCGGGGAAAAAGTGGTGGCGGAGGTGCTGTTTACGATGCCTTCTTCTGCCGCCCAGTTCACATACGGGGCATAGTAGGCATCTGCTTTCACATCAGTGAATTTCCAAGTTTTGTAGCGATCCGGGTCGATGCCCGCCAGCCGCCCCAGGGAGGTGGCAAACATTCCCCGCGTCATGCCGGTGTCGGGGCTGAATTGGTTGTTTCCAGTACCGGCGAGCAGCCCCCGGCTGGCTACGAAGATGATGTTATCCTCAGCCCAGTGGTTCTTAATGTCTGTAAAGACCGGGACAGGGTTCTTGTAGCCGATGCCGTAGATGCTGAAATGCCCGGTTTCAAAAACAACCGTACCCAGGTCAGGGTCATAGCTGGATTTTGTCAGCCATTCCACCTTGCCCTTGCCATCTACATAGACCGCATAGAGATTTCCGGTCTTTTCGTCCTTTGCCGGAGCATAAGGCAGACGGACAGCGATGGTGTGGCCGTCAAAATCGGTAATCGGCGTTTCTTTCCCGCCGGAGAGATACACCAGCGACAGGTCATAGACCGGCCTTGTGCCGATGGCAGCTTTGGCTTCTTTGGATAAACCGGACGGGTCTGTTTTCTTTACCCGGAAAATAACGTCCCCGTTTGCCGATAGGGTATCCAGCCATTTCAGCAGTTTTGTGTCCATTCCTCCAACAACCACGCCCTCAATGTTGATCTCCAGCCGCTTCACCTTTTCGCGGACGAGGGTGTTCAGGGTTTGGGCGTTAATAGTTACGTTAAAAGAGTTCTGTCCTTCTTTTGGCGTGACAGGAATGACAACCGCCACGCCGTTTGCGGTATTGCCGTTCTTTTTGGCGTCGTTCTTTGCCGTGTTGATGGCAGACTGGACAGTGCCGTTATCCACCGCCACATTCCCGTTTTTATCCGGTGTTGCCGGTTTGGTCTGGCTGGTGGTAGGAGTGTCCGGCTTGGTTTCGTCGGGACGCGCTACAATCGTGGAGCCGCCGCCGGAGGAACCATTGTCACCGCTGGAAGAACCGCCGCCGGACGAGGAACCTCCCCCGCTGCTGGAACCGCCAGAGTTTCCGTTCCCACCGCCGGAGGAACCGCCGCCGTTAGTACGCTTGGTTACACTGACTGTACAAGTGGCCATAGCACTGCTGTGCTGGGTGTCACCGCTATAATTTGCGGTAAAGGTATATGTTGCCGTTTCGTTAGGTAGGGTGGCTTTCCAGCTTGTTCCGCTGCCGGTAACATTGATACTGCTGTCAGAACAGCTTACCGTTGCCTCTCCGCCGGAGGGCAGACCGCTGATTGTCAGTGTCACCGTTCCACCGCCAGTGAGAGAGTCAGGAGTTGCTGCTATGGTTAATTGAACGGGGATTTTGTCCGTTACAGTCAGCTTGCCGTTTACATAGGTGATCTGGTAGCTGTCCCCGTTGGTCAGTATGCCGCCGCTGATGACAATGGCATATTCTCCAAGGGTATTGGTATCTGATACACTGGTTGTCATGGTTGGGTCTGTCGTAAAGGTATCGCTGTTCACCAGCCCCGCCGCCTGATAGGTCAGTGTCGGCATAGCCGCGCCTTTTACCACGGTAAAGCTGTCTGCCGTTAGGGTAATCGGCCTTTTTCCGATGGTCACGGAAATGGCTGCCACGGCTTCATTGTAGTTGTTGTCCGCCGCTTTTCTTGCGGTGATTGTGACAGTTCCGGCTTTGCGGATGGTCGCGGTGCTGCCATTGATGCTGATAATGGACGGGTCGGAGCTTGTAAAGCTGACCACGCCAGAGCCGTTGCCGCCGGTGACAGCAAGGGTAAACGCCGGATCGCCGTAGGTCTTTGCTTCCACCGGGGAAATGGCAAAAGATTCCTGATTTTTCTTTGCCGCGTCAAAGGTCAACTGGCCGTTAGCCTCTTTGTAGTTGGTATCGCCGCTGTATGCCGCTGTGACCGTGTACTCCTTGTCGGACAGGTTTTCCCATTTATAGGCAGCTTTCCCGTTCTGCAAGGTCAGGATTTCGTTTAATCCATCGCTGGCGAGGGTGATGCTACCCGCAGGAGCCGCGCCGTTCTGTGCGCCGGTAACGGTGACAAGCAAATCTGCCACCCTGCCTTTTGCGCTGTCGCTCATTTTTACCTCTACTGTGACGGCAGGAGTAGCCTGTGCCACAGTGACATTCACATCCTGCGTTTTGGTTGCGATAGGTTCATAATTCTGCTCGGTGGAATTGCTTGGCGTAAAGGTCACGCTGTATCCAGATGTCCCAGCGGTTGGAACGGTATCCGGGTTCTTCCATGCAAAAGAGCCGTATTCTGTACTGCCTCCGCTCAGCGTACTCTCGGATAGTTTCTGCCCATAGGTCAGGCCATTGGCGGCAGGCCAGGTAATGGCGGGGGCTGCTGCCTTGTTAATTTGCAGTATCAGTGCCTGCTCAGTCTCGGCGGCGGTGTAGTTGCCTTTCGCCGGGATACTTGCCGTTATGCCGTTGAATCCGGCATCGGTGGGCAGCACGAGTTGGTTGGTAAAACCAGGCCAAGTGTAATAAATCGGCCCATCGTAGGTTTCCCCGTTCACCAGTGTTATGACCGGCTTGATGTCCGCAGGCTGGCCGGTGTAGGTCAATTCCTGATAGGAGGGGTCCCATGCAATCGTGGGCGTGGCCTTGCCGATGGTGTAGGTTTTTTCCACCGTACCCCTGTAAACTCCCTTGCCGGTGACGGTGAGCGTATGCTCCCCGGCGCTGGTAAAGTTGCCGGTATAGGTAATCTCATAGTCCGTCCCCTCGGTCAGCCCGGTAACGGTGACTGTCGGCTTTTGCTCTGTGCCGCTGTATGTGCCGCTCTCCGCTGACAGCGTGACCATGCCCTCCGTCAGCGGATTGGGAGTAACCGTAACCTCCACCTGGGCCTCTGCATCAGCCATGTTGGTGTTGCCGACAAACTTTGCAATCAGGGTATACTTCCCGTTCTCCCCCTCCTGTCCGTATATCAGCACATCGTCGGCGCTGACGGTCATGGTGTAGGTGCCGTCCGCCGCCTCCACAGGCGCGGACACCTGGGTGTCATTCACAAACACCGCCATCTGGCCCGCGCCCGGCCCGGTGAAGCTGGCCGCAAACATAGCGGAGTTGGCCGGAGCCTCCCCGGTAGCGGTGGGCGTGGCCTTGACAGTGATGGTGTCATCGGCGGTGAAGTCGCTACACGCTACGCCGTCTTTGTAGGTTTTTACTTTGCCGTCAGTCAAGTCTGTGCCGGACTGCAAGAGAGTTATCGTTTTCTGGACGGTTTTTGTGTTATCGCTGTCGTTTGTATACGTAGCGGTATAGTGCAGATCGTCTGTCTTTGCAACCGCCAATGTCCAGCCGCTGACCGTAAAGGTCTGGCCGCAAATCGTAATGCCTTTGTCCAGCTCGCCGGACAGCTTGGTTGTAATATCCGCCGTCCTGTCCTGCCCGTTATAATACAAATCGGTGGGGACAGAAACCATATCCGCCGTCAGATTTTCGGTGGTGAACGCATTGCCGCCGCTTAATGTGCCGCTCCCGGACAGGCTGGCCCCAACGGGGATGTTCAGCGTATAGTCCCCAGGGACAGTATAGCTCCCGTCCAGGGTCACATCGCCGCAGACAGTCCCCGCGCCGTTCTCAAACACGATGCCGGTGGTTTTGTTGACGGTCGCTGTGCCGCTGGCGTTCCCGCCGTTGCCGATGGGAGCACCCTCGTAACCTGTCCAATAGACATCTGTGGGACTGGAGGCGTCCACAATGCCGCCGGAAATGGTGACGCTGCCGGTGCCGCCGATACATCCGCTACTGAAAGTTTCGCCGCCAAACGATCTGCTGTAATAATACCCACCGCCGCCGCCAATGCCTGCGGCATAGTTGCTTCCGATAGCGGTCACTTCGCCGCCGCTGATGGTGACGGTGCCATCGCCGGATTTGTAGTAGGAGTTCCGACTATCGATACCACTGCCACCGCCAATGCCCGCACCATAGCAGCTGCCTGTGGCGTTTACCGTGCCGCCGTAAATTTGGATGTTGCTGCCATTGCCGCCGCCATTGAAACCGCTACCACCGCCGATACCTGCGCCGCCAATGTTTGTGGCAGTGGACGCCGCTGTGACGCTGCCGCCATAGATGGTGATATCGTTGCCGTCACCGCCGTTTTGTTGTCCACTGCCACCGCCGCCAATGCCCGCGCCAGTGAGGTCCCCTGCGCCGCTGTTGGCGGTGACCGTGCCGTCATAAATGATGATTGCGCCGCTGCTGCCGCCGTTCTGATAACTGGTGGTGCTGCCGCCAATACCCGCACCGCCGTGACCACTGGAGCCTGTGCTGCCGCCGGTGGCGTTGATCACGCCGCCGTGGATGGTGATTGCGCCGCTGTCAAGCGATGCGGTGCTGCCGCCGATGCCCGCGCTGGCGTTGTTATCGCTGTCAACCGTGCCGGTGGCCGTCAGCGTGCCGCTGCCGCCGGTCTGGGCGTAGATGGTCAGGCTGTTGTCCGTGGTCACCACAATGCCCTTTTCCGCGTTCAGGGTGCAGCCGTCCCCCAGGATCAGGTTCACCGCCCCGGTGACGGTGATGGGTTGGTCAATGGTGACGGTGCCGCTGACCGCATACCAGCCCGCGTCCCATGTGACCGCCTCGGTACTGCTTTCAACAGCCGTACAGTTTTCGGTTTTGCTCTCATAGGTCACTTGGCTGCCGTCCCAGGACGCCTCTTGATACTCGACAGATTCCGTTATTGGGGCAGGGTCGTTGGCCCCGTCCAGCGCCCCTTGCAGCTCGTAGCAGCGGGAAAGGTCGATCTGCTCCTGTTCGTCCTCTGTCAGCACTGAAAACAAAGCGAGGATTTCGTCAAGCTGCGCCCGCACATCCTCCGCATTATCCTCCGTCACTTTATCCGGCAGGGCGGCGATCAAGTCCTCGATGGGGCAGATACGGCACTCATACCCGCAGGGCTGGCCGGGGTCGGCCTGGGCATAGCCGCACTCGCTGTCATGAGTGTGCTGGCAGTCCAGCAGATTTTCCGTATCCGCGCCAATCTCGTAATAATCGCCGCTGTCCGTGTCGGGGAGCGCCCCCAGGGTGTAGCACTCGTCCGTATGCTCATGGCCGCAGGGCTGGCCCTCGGTGGGGGCGATGTAGCCGCACTCCTCCGTATGCTCCCGGTGATGGGGACAGAGCGCGGGGTCCGCCTCCGCCGCCAGCGCCCAGGTGGGGCATAGGCTCAGGCACAGAGCCAGAGCGGTGATGATGCTTAATATTCTGCGTTTCATAGAACATCCTCCTTTTCCTTATAAATGCGTCTCACCGTGAGACGCATTTCACGGTCTATAAACGTCCCAAACTTCGCGCCGCAATGACGCCCGCACTCCCGCGTTTCGTGGGGGCTGTTCCCCTCGCGGCAGAGGAAATTCATTCCCCCCATGGGGGGAATGAGAAAGGGGCGCGCCCCTTTCTTAATCCATTTTCGTCGCAATTTTCTATTTCACAACATACACAAAACTTTCTAAAAAAACAAGGCCGCCCGACCAAAATGCAGGATTCGCTACCAATTAACATCCCCCGCCCCTTGACAGCGGCAATTTTCCCGGTTACGCTAAGTACAACCAGTATTGAGGAGGGCGGAATATGCGGATTGGAAAACGGTGGGCCAGTTGTCTGGCGATGGGCCTGTTCCTGCTGTGCGCGGCGGGGCTTGTGTGGCTGCTGGCGGCGGAGACGGTTCCCAATCAACAACCTGTGCGCCTGACGCCGGAGGCCGTGAGCGGTGCGCCGGAGCTGGACGGGCTGTACCTTTACGCGGGGCCGCTGGAGCTGGAATATACTCTCCCGGCACAGGCGGGAAAACTGCGCCCGATTTTGGAGATTCGGCAACTGTTTGCGGCGGCGGAGCTGCGGTTGGATGGCGCTCCCTTTCAACAGCTCCCGGCGGGCACGGGCAATTTGTATGTGACCCTGCCTGGGGAATGGGCTGGTAAAACCCTCACCCTCATTATGGAAAAGGGGGAGGAGGACCCGGAGCCGTCCCTGTATCTCATGGACAGCGTTCTGCTCAACGAACAGGCCCGCGCGGATACCAGCCTCCGCGCCTTTCCCGCCGCCGCGTTCGGGGTGGTCTTTCTGCTGACGCTGGGCCTGTTCCTGTATGGCTGGCTGGAGGGGACCCGGCCCTGGCCCGTCCTGCTGCTCTGCGCCGCTGCCCTGGGCCAGACGGCGTACTTCTATCTACAAAACTTCTCCCTGTTTAGCCTGCCGCCCGCGCTCTACGGGCTGGTGCTGTACCAGTCCCGTGCGCTCCTGTTCACCGCGCCAGCTTTGTATTTGATGCTGGGTATGAAAAAACGGCAAAAAGCCTTTGCGCCTTTCGCCGTCCTGCCTGCGCTGGTCTATTGGGTCGTGGCGGGATTTCAGACGGTGATCCCGCTCTTTTCCAATTTTGCCGTCCACGCCGGGATCGTGTTCTGTTTTACCATCGCCGCTCTGCTGGTCTGCGCCGCGCTGGAGTACCGGGACGGCAATCCGGTGTTCCGTCGTTTCCTGCCCTGGCTGGGAGGGGGCGTTGTGGCCATCGTACTGCTGAGTATGCTCCCGGAGGGGCGGACGGGTCCCCATGCGTCCATCCTGTGGGCGTTCCTGGATGACCCAATTCTCTGGATTGACACAGAGCTGTTTTACTGGAACAGCCTGTTGCTGGCCCTGTGTTTTCTGGAGAGCGCGGCGGCCTACATCCGGCGCAGGAGCGAACGGGAAACGGAATTGCAGGTGTTGTCCGCCCGTGAAAGCCTGACGCGGGAGCAGCTTGCCACCGTGCTGGAGAGCGCCGCCGCCCTGGGGGAGCTGCGCCATGAGGTGAAAAATCATTATTTGGTCCTGCAAAACCTGTCCCGCACGGGAGAGACGGAGCGGCTGGACGCCTATCTGAGCGAGTTGGTTTCCGATGTGTCCTCTATTCCCGCTCTGACTTACGCGCCCCATCCGGCGATCAATGCGGTGTTGACGGTCATGCTGGCGCGGGCACAGAAACAGGGCGTCGAGGTGGAGCGCCGGATCGACGTGCCGGAAACTCTGCCGTTCCCGGACACAGAGCTTTGTATGGTGCTGATGAATTTACTGCAAAACGCGCTGGAGGCTAACGCCCTGGCCCCGGATGGAGCGCGGAAATGGCTGCGGGTCGATCTCCATATCCGGGGTGTCCATCTGTATATCGGGGTGGAAAATTCCCGCTTTGTTCCAGTGGACTATGACGCGGAGCGTGACCTGTGCCGCACAACGAAAGAGGACAAATCCGCCCACGGCTACGGCCTAAAGGCAGTTCAGACCATAGCGCGGAAGTATCAAAGCGAGCTGCTGCTGAAATTCCCGGACAATGCCTTTTCCGTTGCTACCGCCCTGCAAATGCCAGATTAAAAAGCCGCCCTTTCTGTGACGATCCACAGAGAGGGCGGTTTCTATTGGATAAAAGCGACGAATCGTTTGGTAGTCTCCTGCTGATAGGCGCGGCTGATTGGCAGTTCTGCTCCGGTGTCCAGAAGCAATCCCCGCGCGGTTCGCTTATGGACGTGCTTCAAATTAACAACAAAGCTGTTGTGACAGCGGCAGAACGTGTCCCCCTGCAAATGGGAAAGCAACGCCCGAAAGCTCAGGTTGACGGATATGACTTCTTCCGGCAGATACACGGCGGCTTTGTGGTTGACCGCCTCCGCGTAGAGAATATCCTGGACCATTACCTTGCGTAAGCCGCCGTTGACGGGCAGCGCGATCTGCTCCGGGCGGTAGTTTTTCCGCAGATCCCATTCGATGGCCTTTGCCAACCGTTTCTCGTCCACCGGCTTCAAAAAATACCCCAGCGTATAGGTAGAAAAGGCGTCCTCCATATATTCCGTATAGGCGGTGATGTAGATAATGGAACAGCCAATATCGGATTCCCGCAGATAGCTGGCCAGCTCCACGCCGTTTTCCTGCGCCAGCCTAATATCCAACAAAAGCAGATGAAAAGACGCAGGCTGGTTCCGCAGAGCGGTCAGCAGCGGCCCCGCTGTGGAAAAGCTGGAAACGGTAAAGTCAATATCCCGCCGGAAATGGCGGGCCTCCAGAATACGGCAAATCATTGTCTCGTTTTCCTGTGCCATCAGCGGTTCATCCTCGCATATCGCGATACGGTACATGGGCAGTCACCTCCCTGCGGAATTGTTTGTATCATTATAGCAGTTTTCGGTATTGCCGTCAAAGGGCATCGATGTCTATTATCCGAGGGATTGGAAATGCGTTTCACGGTGAGACGCATTTTTAATGGAGTAAAGGCCGTCTCTCCAAGCAATATTGATAATTTCGACTCCATGCCGCTTTGCATAATTGACGGTATATGCCGTCCCTCCGCTTTCCTTTGTCAGATAGCAGACGCATACCCCGCTGTGATCCACCAAATGTCGGTTGCGCTTGTGCATACAGCCCGGTGTGTACTGCTGGGCCATATATACAACCTTATCCGCTTGGGCCTTGATGCGCTCATACTCCGCCACATCCTCCGGCCTCCATCCCCTGGTCTGCGTCAGACACGGCAGAACAAGGATCAGCTTCATATCGGGGTAGCTCTCACGTAGACGGATCACCGTCCGGGCGACGAGGGCATCAAAACCCAGGGCGCCCCCAGCCCCGTAATATCGGATACCCTTTTGGTATAGGGCCACTATGACACGCTCCAGCCTGTTGGCAATCTCCGCCTGTTCCTCCGGCGGCAGATGCCGGTGGCCCGTAAAGCAGCAGGTCTGCATCCGTTTGTTTGCTATTTCCATTTTTCGCTCCCTTTCCGCTGATTTTTCATCCCTGATTGCACATCCTATTATAGCCTATTATCGAAGCAAATTAAAGCCTATTTCCGTTCTATTTTACAGCCTAAAACGAATGTAGAATAGTTTCAAAAGAGGTGATAGACTATGGATGTACTTGGACGGATCGAACAGCTCATGGAACAGCGGGGTTGGAGCGTATATCGCCTATGCAAAGAGTCCGGCTTGGCACAGTCTACACTGTCACACGTTTTCCGCAAGGATTCGGAGCCAACGATCTCAACACTGGAAACAATCTGCAAGGCGTTTGGTATGACACTGGGCGAGTTTTTTGCGGAGGGGGAGCTTGTGCCACTGACCAAGGAACAGCAGGTACTGCTGGATAAATGGGCGTTGCTGACCGCTGAACAGAAACAGCTTGTTTTGAATATGATCGACAATATGAAATAATGGTGGCCGTAAGAAATGCGTCTCACCGTGAGACGCATTTCGTCAAATTCCTTGTTTGGGGCGCGGCCCTGTGGTATTATGAACGTACCAGCTATCAGGGGGGCTACTATGAGCATCCGCACGTTGGCCAGCGGTGCGTCCGCATGGCGGGGCTATGAATACTTTGAGGGGAAAAAGGTGTTTTCCTTTTCCCAAACGGGTGAGGACGAGTACACGGGTCAGGTGGCCGGGAGCGGCTCCGCCCCCTATCAGGTGAAAATCAATACCGCCCATCCCCGGCAGTCCAAATGCAACTGCCCCCATGCGGACGGGCGGCGGGTGATCTGCAAGCACATGGTCGCCCTGTTCTTCTCGGCGTTCCCGGAGGAAGCGGAGCAGTACATGGAGGAAGTAGAGGAATACGAACGGGAGGAAGAACAACGCATGGAAAATCACTATGAGGCGCTGCGTTCCTATGTGAAAAGCCTGTCCAAAAAGGAATTGCAGGATCAGCTCTTTGAGGCCCTGGCCGAGTTGGATGAAAGGGGCCGCAGGTATTACCGTTAGCCGTTCAGCAAAAAAATACGTCTCACGGTGAGACGCATTTCCCAACAGGAAACGCGCCGCGCCGTGAGACGTTCCTTTATTCAGAGTAATACAACGGTCTGCCTATGGTGGTAAAGCCCTCCTGCTTTGTAACGACTACATTGTTATAGCCGCTGGCGCAGTGGATAATCAGGATATTGCCGCTCTCATCCCAGCCGCCCACGATGCCAACGTGGGCGTCCTCCGGGTAGAAAACCAAATCGCCCGGCTGCGCTTCAGCCCAGGTAATTGCTGTGCAGTAAGTATGCTGGGCGTGAGCGCCCCCGCCGTGGCCTATGGTGTAGGCCCCATCGGAGATATTGTAAAATACCCAATCCACAAAACCGGAGCAGTCGAGGCCGTAGGGCCGGTAGGTTCCGGTTGTGCTGCTGCCGTCCGCCCATACCTTTTGAATGGTCCCCCAGCGGCTGTCCCAGCCGATCACCCGGCTTTTGCCGCCCCAAAAATAATTGACTTTGCCCACCAGCCTACAGGCAGTCTCCACCACGGCCCGCCGTTCCGGGGAAAGACCGGCTGGGAGGTTCCGCAGGATGTTCCGGGCCTGCTCCTGGGACGCAGACAGGTCGGTAAGCAGCAGATCCATTGTGGCAAGCTCGGCCAGCAGCTCCGTCAACGCCTGGTTCTGATAATCGGTAAAGGCATACTCTGTCCGCATATCCCCGGCGGTTTTGGCCGTGATGGTGATATGCAGAATACGCTCCGTCCAGCTATCGTCCGTATCATCGTCCGGGTCGCTGTCCGGGTGGGAGAGCGTCTCTACCTCCGAGGTAATAGCGCACATATCCCAAAAGACGGCCTTGAGCCGATCCACCCGGTCAGGGGTCAGGGCGGCAACGTCTATGCCGTCATCAGCCCCCGCCGTCCTCGCGGCAAACACGGCGACAACCTCCCGCCAGTCCGGGCCTTGGCCCTGGATGTCAATGCTGTCATAGTCGCCGGTCTGCATTGTCTCCAGTGTGTTGGCCAGCTCCATGTTGAGCTGTCCCACAGCCACATTGAGGGGCATGGCCCCCGGCGTCGGTTCATTGGCAAAGAGGATGCCGAATGGCGAGGCGACGATTGCCGCAACTAAAACAATCAGACAGATAATCGGGATCAGGAACGCTCCGCCCAAAAGTCCGGCGATGGCGCTGATCAGGGAGGACACGGCCTTGGCCGTCACAACGGCGGCTTTCCGGGACAGATCCAGCGCGGCCTTGGCCCTGCTTCCAGACTGTTGGAGCAGCTTGCGCTGGGCGTTGCGCTGGACACGCCGCTTTGCCAGTTCTAAAGGCCGCGCCGTCGTTTTCTTCTTCGCCGCCGATGCCGCCTTTGCGGTGGACTTGGACGCCGCAGCAGTCTGCCGGGTCTTTGGGATAAAAGAGCCGCCAGTGGGCTTCTCTTTCGGCGCAAAAGAGCGCCGGGGGCGCTCTTTGATTGGATTGATAGATTGATTGCCGGGAGAGGCAGGGGTACTCCCCGCGATGTGCCTGGGCGCTGGCTGGAGTTCCGGGCGGGGCGGGGTGGGAACGCGTCCCGCCTTTGCCCGCCGGGTCTGTGCCTCTGCCTTGGCCTTTTGCTTCATGCGCTCCTGGGGCTTCGGCTGGGCCGCTACAGGTTTTCGTCCCGGTGGGCTGGTCTGCCGCTGGCCTGGGGGACCGGCGGGCCTGCGCCGGATGTCCGTCTGCCGGTTCCGTTTTTCCTTAATGGCGGTCTGCCGCATCCGCTCTTTCGGGGTCGGTGCTGCCGGGGCACGATCCGGGCCGGGGCGGGAGGCCGCTGGCCGCTCACGGACGGTATCAGGCCGGCGCTCCCGCATGGGGGCGGGGCGGCGGCTGTCCTCCGGGGGGCGCGTCCGCATATCGCCGGTGGGCCTCTCCCGTGGATGCTCTTGTGGCTGCTCCCGTGAATGTTCCCCTGCCGGGGGCGGCGGGGCCTCCGTACCAGCTGGGGGCGCTTCGCCGGGTGGCTGCTCACTGTGTTCCTGTTTCTTCTGCTGCTTCCGCTTATGGCGGGAAATGGATTTTGAAACAGCGGTGGCGGTGCGATCCCGGAGGCTGTCGGCGGTGGTGTAGATCATTTCCTCCACCTGCTCCGCCGCCTGGACTTCCGGGGCCGTATCCGTACTGCCGCTCGTGTCCCGGTTCCGCTGCCGCTGGGTCAGCTCTTTCACATATTTAGCCGTCATCTGGCGGCGCACGTCCTTTTTCACAGAACCGCTTTTCTTGTCACTTTTCCCCTTGATTTTATCGCTGTTTTTTCGCTCCCGTACTTCGGGCAAACTGTTCGCCTCCTTTCAAAACGGGGAAATGCGTCTCACCGTGAGACGCATTTCCCGGCAGTGGTTCAGTTTTCTCCGGGCGTTGTGGACATCAAGCGGTAAAGGCCGGAGTCACGGGGGATGGTGTTGGCAAAGGGGACGAGCGCCCCGCCAAACCGTAACAGGCCGTGTCCGGGGTCGGCGTTGGTAATGTAGCCCATCTGCGTGTCGGAAATGTGCAGCAGCTTGGACAGTTCGGCCCGGTCTGTGGCGGACTGGTTGAATAAAAGCAGAAATTCGCTGTTGGCCAGCATGAGCCGCGCCGTTTCGGACTTCAGACATTCCTCCACGTTCTGCGTCGCCGCCGTCATGATCCCGGCGTACTTGCGGAAGCGTTTCCACGCCCGGTAGAGAAATTCGCCGGAATAGTGGTACTTAAAGTACAAATAGCACTCGTCAATAAAAACCCATGTAAACTTGCCCCGCTTGCGGTTTTCCATCACCCGGTTCTGGATGGCCTCCAGCGTCACCACCAGGGCGGTGGGCCGGAGCTGCTCCCCCATCTCGTAGAGATCGAGGACAACCAGCCGGTTGTCCATGTTGACGTTGGTGGGGTGGGCGAACACATTCAAGCTGCCCTCGGTGATCAGCTCGGCGGCAAGTGCAATCTCCCGCGCCTCCGGGTCGGCCTGCTTCAGCACTTCCTCCCGCCAGTCGGTGAGCAGGGGCATACGGACTTTGCCCTTTCCCTGGAAGTAGTTCTGATAGATATTGGAGGTACAGCGGTCAATGATGGATTTGTGGCTGGCGCTCATGCGCCCCGCGCCCATCTGCTGCTCCAAAATACTGGTGATGATCTCAGACTTCATGGCAACGGGGTTTTCGTCGTCGGCGTAGCCGCTGGCAAGGTCAAGGGGGGAAATATGGTGCTGGCTGTGGGGGGAGATTTCGATAATCTCGCCGCCCAGGGCCTTGGCCAGCGGGCCGTACTCGCGCTCGGCGTCAATGATGATCACATCGTCGCCGGTGCCCAGCACAACCTCAGTAATGGCGTCTTTCATGCCCATGCTCTTGCCGGAGCCGGAGACGCCCAAATAAAAGCCGTGGGGGGAAATGAGCCGCTTGCGGTCACAGATCAAAAGGTTGCGGGAAATGGCGTTGATGCCGTAGGACAGCCCGCCGGGGTCTTGTATTTCCTGCACCCGGTAGGGCATGAGGACGGCGGCGCTCTCGGTGGTCAGCGTCCGCAGGGCCTTGACGCGCCGGAGGCCGTAGGGCAGGACGGTGTTCAACCCGTCCTCCTGCTGGTAGCGCAAAACGGAAAACTGGCAGAGGTGTTCCCGCCCGATGGACAGCAGGGTTTCGGTGTCCGCGTCCAACTGCTCCAGCGTGTCCGCGATATGCACCAGCGTCACCACGGCAAAAATCATGCGCTGGTCGCGCTCGGTGAGGTCGGACAAAAATTCCTTTGTCTCGGAGCGGAGCTGCTCCAACTCGTAGGGAATGGCGGCGGTAAAATTATTCCGGTCGTTCTGCCGCTGCTGCCAGCGGGTGATGTCGCTCTCAATACCTAAAATCCGGCTCTGGATTTCTTTCACAGCCTCGTCGGTGGGAATGGGCAGGATGTCAATGGACAGCATGAGGCTGCGGTCAAAGTCGGATAGGTCGGAGATCATATCGTCCTCAATATAGCTGGCGTACTCCTTGAGAAAGAGGACGCGCCCATACTTGCCGCCCATCTCAAAGTGTCCGGCCTTAAAGGAAATACCGTCCGGGCAAACCAGGTCTTTGAAGTCTACCCCGTGCCGGATCGCCGCCGTTTGGTCGAATGTGAAATACTGTTCTTCTCCGGGCCGGAAAAAGTCATGGAGGATGCGGAGCCGGTCATGGTTGGCAACCTCCCGCGCCGTGCTGTCCAGCCGCCCCAGGCTTTTGGTCAGGTTGCCGTCCACCCGCCGGAAATAGGAACGGGTTTCCTCGATCTTCCGCTGGGGGATGGACAGGGTGATGTATTTCTCCTGCACAAGATTGTTGCTCTCGGCGGCGCGGCGCTTCAAAATGGCGTTGGCCTCCTGCCGGTATTCGTCCAGCCCGTCCCAGCGTTCCTCCATCAAAATACTGCGCTCAAAGTCCACGGGGTTCAGGCGGCGGTTGATAATGGTGATCTTGGTGGCGGCGTCGGTGGGCAGGGAGTTGAGGACGCCGCCGTAGGCCAGGAAGATGCCCCGCCGCTCCTCGTCGGAGGCGGCGGCGTAGTTCACGTCGGTGAGCCGCCAGCTCTTGCTGTGCCGGTTTCCCACCAGCCAGATGCCGTCCGGGTACACGCACTTGACGGGGATCGTAGCCTGTACGCTCCGGGGGACGGTGAATTTCTCGCGCTCGCTCTTGTTGGCAGAGACAAGGGATTTAATCAAAGTCCTGCCCTCCTTTCCGCTTCAAAAGCTCGTAGTGATAGTTCCGGGAAATAAACCAGCGCTCTCCGGCGCAGAGGATTTCGGACTTGATAAAAGCCCAGGCAAACTGCTCCAGCGTCATGCCGTTGTAGCTGAAAAAGCCCGCCAGGGCGATGGGGGCGGCAGCGAGGATGCACACCCAGCTTGCCGTCTCTTTTCCAATGACGGGGCCGAGGCCCAGGTACACGCCCACGGCCAGCCCTACGGCGACGGCGGCGCAGAAAAACTGCCGCGCCGACAGGCCGAAAAAGATGGTTTCCTTGTGCTGGCGCACTTCTTTGGGGATTTTAATTTCCATGCGATTCTCCTTTCGCGGATAAAATAAAGGAACAGCGAATAAACCGCCGTTCCCTATATGGTGTTATGCCATTGGATACTGCTGGGCACTTCGTTCCCCCACACGTCCCAGCCGGGGGCCGGGTAACGAGCGAACAGCTCCACGCGGGGCACGTCGCCCATAAGGGCCACAATGCGCCGCCGGGCCTCGTCCGGCTTTTTGCTGTGTTCCTCCACATGGGAAATAATCACCTGATGCACGTTCTTCGCCTGCCGCCTGGGCTGGCCCCTGGTGGCAAGCAGACAAATCTCGGCATTGGAGCGCGTCCAATAGCCCAGGCCCCAATAGATGCTGTCCGCTTTGGGGGCCAGCTTGATCCAAGTGAAAGCGACGGTCTTAAAGGTGAAGCCCCACGCCCGGACGACTTCCAATGCCTCCGGGAGCATGGGGCAAGTGGCCCACAGGAACAGCACGCAGTCTTTTCCGGCCAGCCCCGTTACGGGCAGGGCCTTGATGTCCTCCAACGTCATAGTGGGGTAGTGCCGCTCGGCCACGCCCTGCCCTTTCCAGTTTTGATAACGCCAGGGCGGGTCGGCATAAATCACACTGTATTTTCCTATAAGCCGAACATCTCCTTTACGATCCGGCTGGCCCCCCGGACAAGGCCGGTCAGGATAAGCATATTGAAAATGAGCTGTCCGATGTACTGCCACGCCATTGTGACGGCGGGCAAGCTGCTGTCCACGGCGGGGGCGCTGCTGGACAGGAACGCCGAGTAAATGAGACAGGCCAGCACGATCACCGCGCCCTCCATGCACACGCCAATGTAGCTCTTAATGAACGCCCTGCCGCTGGATGACGTGGTTTGACCGGCAAAGGAGGCTAACGGCAAGGGAGCCAGGGCGGTAAACATATAGAGCCGGAAAAACCGCCCGTAGACGGTGAGCAGCAGAATAAAGGACATGACGGTTATAAAGAGGGTGCCCAATAGGGAAACAAGCCACAGGGGGATGCTCTCCAACAGGCCCACCCCCTCTATCGCGGTCACGATCTCGCCGGGCAGCGATGCCGCCGTGGTAATGGAGCCGCCCAGCCCGCTCATCACGGTTTGGGTGATGCCGCCGCAGATATTGAAAATTGCGGTCATAATCTCCATACACCGGCCCACGGCGGTTTTGGCGAGGATAAAGCGGATCAGGTGGCGCAGAACATACTCCGGCCTCTGGAAGTCCCGGAAGCTGGCGGCGCTCTGAAAGATAGCCATAGCGAAAAACAGCACCAACAGGCCGTAGCCGATCCCCACAAGGGCATTGTGGACGTTGAGGATCAAGCTCCAAATGGTGCCGCCCTTGAACGTCTCCGGGGATTGAGTCAGCAGCGCCCATATCTCCCCCAGCTTCCCGTTCCAGTCTGCCAGGGCATTTTCCAGATTGCTGACGATCCAGTTGTCACTCAAAAAATCACCTCTTTCATTGGGGGAAATGCGTCTCACCGTGAGACGCATTTCCCCGGTATTAGGGTTGATGGGGCCGCTTATACCGCGCCAATGGCGGTCAAAATCTCCTTCGCGAAAGCGATCATAAGCCCGCCGAACAGACACAGGAAGCCCTGGGTGCGCTGGCTGGCGTCGTGAGACTGGATGGACATACCCACCTGCACGATGCCCCAGCCCAGGATAATGACACCCAGGGCCTTAATGATGGAGAAAATAAAGTCGCTCAGGTTATTTACAATGTCCAGCGGGTCGCCGCCAGCGGCGGAGGCCGGGACGGTGAACAGGCACAGGGACAGCACCAGCGCCGTCCAGACAGCCATATAGCGGCGGGCCTTGCTCCGGGTGGTGAGGGAAGTGTTGGAATTGTGCTTTTTCATAGTAAAAATTCCTCCTTTTTTCATTCGATGATTTCTACATCGTCCAGCGACGTAAAGGAAAAGTCCAGGTCGCCCACGTCGTACAGGCAAACTGGACTGTGTATATAAGCGGCTGCGCCCCCGTCAGCCGTGAATTTGATAGCGGGGTGCTTCATTAGGTCGTATTTGTCGTCAATGACCGGGGCTTCGCCGCGAATGAGGACAATGGCCTTTTTGTTGTCCAGCATCCGCACTTCATCTGGCGTTAAGAGTTCGCGCCCGGCCTGTTGAAAATTCTGACTGTACGATCCGTTGCGCCCCTTGCTCTGGCTGCTGGTCTGCGTCTGGATCGTCTCCTTGCCCAACAGCTCGGAAATGTATTTGTGTGTGTCTTTCTCATTTCCGCCCAAATAAATAAAGGTGTCTGCGTTGCCGATGATGCCCTCCCAATCGTCTTTGAAAAGGGCCTTGAGCTGGGAAATATTTTGCAGTATAATAGTGGCCATCACGTTGCGGGAGCGCATGGTGGCCTGGAGTCTGGCGTAGCCGTCCGGCAAAGAAATATTGGCAAACTCGTCGAACATGAGCCGAACGGGAATGGGCAGACTGCCGCCGTGTACCTTGTCGGCTTGAAAGTAAAGCTCCTGGAACGCCTGGGAATAGAGCATACCAACAAGGAAATTGAGGCTCACATCGTTGCTGTCCGGGATAATGCAGAAAATGGCCTGTTTCCGTTCCCCCAGCTTGCCCAGCTCCATCTCGTCCCGGCTGGTGATGCGCTGTATCTCCGGCAGGGAAAAGGGCGCGAGGCGCACGGCGGCGCTGATCAAGATGCTCATGGCTGTTTCGCTGGGGGCCTGCTTGAACACTTTGTATTGCCGCACAGCGATGTGGTTGGGGTTTTCTTCCTCCAACGCCTGAAAGAGCAGGTCAAGGGCTGAAACATGGTCGCCGTCCCCCTCCTTTGCCGCGCCGTACTCCAGCATGGTGAGCATCATCTCCATGTTCTGATCCTCCGGCGGGGCCTCGTGGAGCAGATAGAGCATGAGGGCGCTGTCCAGGGCTGTCTCGCTTTTTTCCCAAAACGGGTCACTGGAATGGGCGTTTTTCGGGGTGGTGTTGCGGATGAAATTGGCGATCAGCTTCAACACATCCGCGTCGTTGCGGATGTAGTGGAAGGGGTTATAGCAGTCGGAGCGGTCCGGGTCAACCAGGTCGAAAACCTTGATCGTGTACCCCTCCCGGAGCAGCAGGGGGATGGCGTCGCGGGCGAGTTCCCCTTTCGGATCGGTCGCTATATATGAGGCGTTCGCTTCGTACAGATTTGGCTTCACGATGTAGCGGGTCTTGCCCGCGCCGGAGCCGCCCACCACGATTTGCAGCAGGTTGCGGAAGTGCTGGCGGCTGTTTAAGCTCATCCGCAGGTTCTGCGTGAGGATGGCGTTGCGCTTGGGGTCTTTGTCCCGATACTTGCGGTCAAGCTGGCGGGGATTTCCCCAGCGGGCGCTGCCGTGTTCCTCTCCGGGGCGGCGGTTCTGCTTACCGGAAATGTACAGCACCACAGCAAAGGCATACACCACCAGCGCCCCCAGCATGAATTTAAGAGTATAGGGCGTCCAGCGGAGCAGAAACGGGTGGTCGGCCCACTCGGAAAACTTACCCAGCACTTCAAATGCCGTCATGCCGTCCTCATAGCCGGAGGCCAGCCCCGCGCCGATCCACAGCACGGGCAGGGCAAGGAAGAGCCACTTGGAATAGCTGTTGTCCGATTGATTTTTCACCGCCCACCCCGCCTTTTCGCCGGAAACTCCAGCAGCCGCCCCTGCTCGGGCCGGAGGGCGGCAAAAATGGATTCCCGGTTACGCTTCACCTCGCTGTCCGTCGCGCCGCCCTGGGTAATGGTGGCGGTGTGCAGGCCCCGGATGCTGCGGGCGGCGACACGTCCAAAAAAACAGCCGTCCAATGTCGCGTTCAAAAAGCCGACGCCATCCAATTCACAGTCAACGGTATTGCAGGATTTGAGGCGGGCCTCTTGGAATGAAACATTTCGCAGGGTACTGTCGTGGAAATGGGTGTGTGCGATAGATGCATCAAAGAACGTGGCGTACTGTATGGCGCAGCTTTGAAATTCGGAGCTAAAAATGCTTACCCCGTCAAAGGTGGCCTCCCTGACCCGGCACACGGAAAAGGTGCAGTCGCTGAAAGTGGAGAAATTAAAATCCGTGTGGTCGGGTATGCAGTAGAACGTTACCCGGTCAAAGTAGGTTTCGCGGAAAAAATTAGGGGGAAACCCTGCCTTGGCCGCGCAGTCATAAAGCCGCTGGTTGACGATTTTTAGCTTGCGGCCTATGGGTGAGTCAAACGTCCGATATTTATACTGCTTGCTGCTGCTCTTGGTGTAGGGCTGGGTCAGAAGCTCCTTTTGTGTCAAAAACGCCTGTATCTCCCGGCTGATTTCCTCCACCCTCTGAGCGTAGTCCTCGCCGCCTGTATTCCGCAGGCCAATTAAAAAAGCGTCCACTGTCCGCTCTGTCCGGCCCTGCAAAATGTCGTTGATTGTCCGTACCGTTTGGGCGCGATTCATGCCGTTGTAGTGCTGCGGCCTCATATCTTCCAAAAGGTCAGCAGCCCGGATGCTGATTTGATGGCTTCCCTTCACTTTTCTATGCTCGTCTATCATATTCGCCTCCTTTAAGAAAGCGGAAATGCGTCTCACGGTGAGACGCATTTCCGGCTCAAAATTGGTGCTGGGAAAACCGCGCTCCAGCCCAGGGGGGCGCTCTCGCGTTTGACCGGGGCGCGGGCACGCGGTCCCTGCTCACCGCCTGGGACCAGTCTGCTTTTTTGCTGGTCGCTTTAACTGTTCCAAAAGCCGGGGCTGCAGGACAGAAAGAACGGCTTCGCGGTTGCGCCACACTTCTTCCAGTGTGGCCCCCCTTTTGGTGATCGCAGCAGAGCGTAGATAGCGGATGTCACTGGCGGTTGTTCGGGTAAAAGAGCAGTCATCCAGTGTTGCGCCTAAAAAGTCAAGGTGTTCTAATGTGCAGTCGGTCATGCCGCAGGACTTCATATGCGCCATCTGAAAAGAGACATCTTTTAATGTACTGTCGTAAAAGCGGGTGTGTGCGATAGTGGCCTCCCCAAAATTAACATTGTCCAGCGCACAGCTATGGAACTCACCGCCGTAAAAGGAACAGTGGCTAAAATCGACATATCCATTGATACGGCATACTGCAAAGGTGCAGAGATCGAATACGGAGTTACTGCAATACTGCCCATCCGGGAGACAGTAAAGTTTTACCCGGTGAAAAAAGGAATCGCGGAAAAAGCCCGCCGGAAAGCCGTCTTTTGCCGCTTGATCGTAAAGCTGCTGGTCGATCACTTTTCTCCCGTTGTGCATTTTATAGCTGTATTGAGCATCGCTGATTTTGGTGTATCCATGAGATAAAAGTGATTTTTGATGCTGGAAGTCCTGAACATACTGACGGAGCATGGCTCTGTCCTCGTCATAATCTTTCCAGCCTCCGCATACTGCGTCTACCTCGGCCAACAGCTCCCCAACCGTGCGTCCGCCCCGCCCTTGCAGAGTATCGTTTAGGGCAGGGACAATTTTTTCGTCATCCCCATATTTTTCGTGGTCGCACATGGAGAGGTAGTATTTCAGGCTTCGGCTGATGTCCAGGCTGCTCCGTACCGCCTTAAATTCATCCATGGTGTTTCCTCCCCTGCTTACCGCTTGGGGCCAGTCCGCTTTTTGGGCTTCTGCGTTACGGCCTTGATCTTTGCCAAATTGAAGCCCCAATCCTGCGGGCGCATATCTTGGAGGCTCCCGCCCCACTGGACGGGGGTGCTGGATTTGCAAAAATCTCCAATCAGCCTCCGTTCAACGACACAGAATTTCTTGCCCTTTTCGGCCCCCCTGGGGGCAAAAGCAAAAGCGTGGGTTTCTGTCTCGTCGATGTAGTAGTAGGCCGGGCCGCTGGATTTGTCGGTTGCCAGTAAATAATATTTTTCGTAGAACTCAGGCTCCCTGACATAATCCAGCGGCACATACTTCGCGCCGATCTGCTCCATACGCTCGGCAAATTCACAGATATGGTAGTGATAACCTCCAATATCTGTATGGTATTCGTCAATAAAGCGGCACACCCGTTCAGCCGGTTCCCGGTCGGGGTAGGTGATTCGGATGCGCCCTCCATCCGGGATATGGAACAGTGTTTGATAGTCGCTGTTGATAAAGCGGATGTACTTTTTTTCGGGCATCGCAGTCTCCTTTCCAAAAAGGGGAAATGCGTCTCACGGTGAGACGCATTTTTCGGTGGTTCTCTTAATAGCCTGTCTTGGGCAGGGGCGTGGGCTTGCCATACACCGTCGTTACCCAGCGGGCCACGGCCTGTACCCAAATACCGTTGTAGGTGCCGCCCACGTCAGCGACATTGACAAAACTGCTCCCTGCGGTGAGGCCAGACACGGCGGTGCAGTAGAGCATGGGGGCCTCCACCTGGCTAAAGCCTCCGGGCACCTGCCCGAACACGAACATGATTTCGGTGACGCGCTCATTGGCCGCAAGGCCCAGGGCCGTGGGGGACGCGGCCAGTGTGTAATTCCGGCTGGTGCTGAGACTGTCGGCCAGGGTGCGGTAGTCTCCGGTGTTGTTCACCTTATAGACGATCTTATAGGTGCCGGGGAAATTGTAGGTGCCGGTCACAACCTTATCCAGCCGGACGGCGGCGGGCAGGGTGTCGCGCCAGTAGAACGACTGGAGCATGACGTTGCTGGTGTTGCCGATCCGGGAGAACACATAGCGGACAGGCTGGCCGCTGGTGGCCTCCTTGGGGCCGGTCTTTTCGATGGAAACGCCGGTGGACAGGCTCTTATTGGTGATTTCCAGCTTGACGATCTGGCCGCTGTACTCCACCACGGCGGTATAGGTTTCGGAGGACGCGCCGTAGTTGGCCGGGGCCTTTGTCTCCCGGATGGTGTAGCGGCCCAGGGGGAGGGCCTTGGAGGACGCGAGGCCGTTGGCCCCGGTTACAATGGTGTCCACCTTGTTCCCGTTGCGCTCGTTGTAAATCTCAAAGGTGGCTCCCTCCAGAAGTGTCCCGGCGGGCAGGCCGTTGGTGGGGTTGTAGTCCGCAGACTTCTTGATAATCTGGATTTGTCCCCGGACAGCGGTATTAGGCCAGGTAATGGTAGTACAGCCACCATACTGCACATAAATGGTCTTGGGCTGGGTGTCCAAAATGTACCCGTCCGCACATTCAATTTCCCGGATGGTGTACTTGCCGTCCGCAAGGTCCTGGTCGATATACACATAACCCTCGTTATCGCTCTGATAGGTGCCCACGGGGTTCCCCTTGGCGTCGGAGAGCAGGAATGTTACACCGTAGATGCCTTCGCCGGTGAGACTGTCCACCTTATGAATAAGGGCGCTGCCGGTCTGCCGGTTGGTGATCTCCAGTGTAGCCGTGCCGCCGTCCTTTACCTCAATCTGATGAGGTGTGTCGTCCAACTGATAGCCCTTGGCCGCTTTCAGCTCCACCACCTGATACCAGCCCTTTTCCGCTTCGGGCAGATTGATAACGCCGTTTTTGTCGGTGGTATAGGTGCCGACAATTTCCCCGTTGAGCTTGCGGATTTCAAACTGAACTCCCTTAATGCGCTCCCCGGTTTCCTCGTCCTTTTTGATGATGGTGAGGCCCCCGATTTTGGTGTTATACACGGTGATGGCCTGCGTGTCGGTGGCGTTTACCTTGACGGTCTGCGTCCTGGTTCCTTCGTCCATGACGTAACCGGGCAGGGGCTTGGTTTCGGTGATGACCAGCGTGCCCACCACGCCGGAAATGCGGATTTCGCCGTTGGCGTCGGTCTTATACAGACCCTTGCTGGACAGGTGGCCATAGTCGTCGTCCAGGTAGGAGCCGTCCGAGTAGGTGATCTGGAACTCCACCCCGGCCAGCGGCTCCCCGGTCTGCTTGTCCAGCTTCTTCACCACGATGCAGCCCTGCTTCTGATTGTAAAAGCGGAGGGTCTGCGCCTCGCCCACCTTGATTTTGATGGACTTGGGCGTGGTGTCGAGGACATAGCCCTCCAATGTCTTGATCTCCTTGGCGGTAATGGTCACGCCGGGTTCCAGGCCCTCAATCACAATGCGGCCATTCTCGTCGGTGATATACTCTCCGTTGGAGCTGCCTACCACCTGACCATTGGACTCCGTTACCAGGAAAGTTACCCCTTTCAGCGGGTCCGTGGTCCCGGTGACATACTTCTCAATGACCAGCCGGGTTTTGGGGTCGTTCTCAAACGTCAAATCGTTGCCGCCGCCAGTCCCGCCGTTGTTCCCGGTATTGCCGCCGCCCGAACTGCCTCCCGTGCCGCTGGTGACACTGTTGGAGCCGTTGCGGACAATGATGGTCTGCGGGGTGGTGTTCAGCACGTATCCGCTGGGGACTTTGGTTTCTGTGACCACAACGGTACTGCCAGGAATGAGGCCCGTCACAACAACAGTCCCGTCCTTGCCAGTGGTATAGCTACCCAGGAGATTGCCGTTTCCATCCTTCACCGCGAATACTGTACCCGGCACGGGCTTGCCGGTCACGGAGTCCAGCTTGGTCAGGGTCAAACTGCAAAGCGGCTCATTAAGAAACACAAGGGTCTGTGTATCCTCCGGGTTGACGGTGACGGTCTGCGTCTGCGTGGACTGGTCGATCACATAGCCGGGAGCTGCCTTGACCTCCTTGGCAACGATAGTCCCGGTCACGCCGGAAACGCGGATTTCTCCCTTGTCGTCCGTGGTGTAAAGACCGTTGCTGGAGAGGTGGCCGTTGGCGTTATCCACATAGCCGCCGCTGGCGTAGGTGAGTTGGAACTGCGCCCCGGCGATGAAATTCCCGGAAACACTGTCCTTTTTCTGAATGACCAGCGTACCGGCCTTTTTATTCCAGAACGTCAACTGCTGGACTTCCCCGGCCTTAATCAAAATGTCCTGGGGCGTGCCGTCGAGGACATAGCCCTCCACGGTCTTGATTTCACGGGCGATCACGGTTGTGCCGGGTTCGATGCCATCGAGAACGATTTCTCCGGCCTTGTCGGTGTAGTAGGTCCCATCGTCCGGGCCAACAGCGGCCCCGGAGCCGTCCACCACCTTGAAGCACACGCCGGAAAGCGGTTCATTTTCAGTGCCCTCAATAAATTTTCGGATAATCAGGGTGGTGGCAGGTTCGTTGTCAAAAATCAGGCTGTTGGCAACGCCGGTACGGACAACGATATTTTTCGGGGTTTCGTCTTTGATATAGCCGGTGGGGGCCTTGCTCTCGGACACCACGATAGTGGCGTTGGGAGCCAGCCCGGAAACCGTCACCGTGCCGTCCGTCCCGGTGATATACCGGCCATTGTTGGGGCCGATAGCCCTGCCCTCGCTGTCCCGGACCAGGAACTCCGCCCCTTTCAACGGCTTTTTGGTCACGGCGTCCCGTTTGAGGATGGTCAATGTGCAAAGAGGATCGTCGTAAAAGCGGAGGGTCTGCGTGTCCCCAGCGTTGACCACAACCGTCTGCGGGGTGGGGTCCGCCTGATAATTGTCCGGGGCCTTGACCTCGGACACCACATAGGTTCCGGGGAGCAGCTTGGACAGCACGATCTGGCCGCTGCGGTCGGTGGTGTAGAGGCCGTTGGAGCTGGTCAGGCCCTCGTTGTCCGGGGTCAGCTCCCCGTTGGCGTTGGTGATTTTGAACTGAGCGCCGGAGAGGGGCAGCTTGGTCACACTGTCGTACTTCTCCACGATCAGCCCGCCCTTGGGGGTGTTGGTGACAATGACCGTCTGCGTGTCGCCGTTGGCCCCAATGACCACGTTGGTGCTGGGGCTGTCCATGACGTACCCCGCCGGGGCTTTTGTTTCAGTCAGTACATAGGCCCCCGGCGCAAGGTTGGTAATGCGGATTTCGCCGTTGCTGTCGGTGGTGAACAGACCGTTCTGCGTCAGGGTGCTGTCTCCAATTACGCCGTCCAGTCCTACCTCACAACCTGCGGCGGTAGCCACTCTGAACTCCGCGCCGGGGAGGGGCTGGCCGGTGAGACTGTCCCGTTTCTGGATAATCATGGAGCCTTTCGGCTGGTTCTTAAAGGTGAGGGTAACGGTGCGGCCCTCCTTGATCTGCACGGTCTGGCTCTGGGTGTCGATGATAAAACCGGCAGGGGCGCGGGTTTCTGTGACTACCACGCTCTTGCCGGGTTTCAGGCCGGGGATGCGGATTTCGCCGTTTTCATCGGTGCGGTAAACGCCGTTGCTGTCACCGATCAGAGTACCATCTGCATACATAATTTTGAACTCGGCATCCTGGAGCGTAATGCTGGGATTGACGGAGCATACCTTTCTGATAAGCAAAATTCCGTCCGGGGAATTGTCAAAACGGACGGTAATGACACTCTGTTCCCCGCTGTCCGCCAGATACACCGTCTCGGAGGCGTTGATGATGGAGTACCCGTCAGCGGGGTCCACTTCTTCCACCACATAGGTGCCGCTTTTCAGCCCCGTCCAGATGGCGGTGCCGTTTTTGCCCGTCACTTTCTGTCCGATGACCGTGCCGCCCGTGCCGGAAGTGCCGCCTAAATACCGCAGTTGGAACGTGCATCCGGGCAGGGCCTCATGGGTCACACTGTCGTATTTCTCCACAATAATTCCATTCAGCGGCTCATTCTGGAATGTCAGGGTCTTGCTCTCGCCGCCGTGGATAATAACGCGCTGGGTGGTGGGTTCTTTCATCTGAAAGCCGGGGGCGGGGGCCACCTCAGTCACGGTGTACTCGCCGGGGTACATCTTCTTGCCCTGCTCATGCACCTTGATCTGACCGTTGGCGTCGGTGAAAATATACCCGTAGTCAATGGAGGCGGGAGCGTCCGCCGCCTCGCCGTTGCTGGTGTAGGTCACATGGAACTTGGCCCCCTCAATGGGAGCGCCCGCCACACTGTCCTCCTTGAAAATGGTCAGCTCCGGGGCCTTATGGTCCTTGAATGTGACGGTTTTCTCATCGCCGGGGTTCAGGCTGACCGTCTGCTCCCGGTCGGCGTTCCTGCTGGGGAGGTAGTAGGGCGCGGGCACAGACTTCTCCGTGATTTTATAGGAGCCGGGGGCCAGCCGCAGGGAAACCGTTCCGTCCGCGCCGGTGGTCACATCGTTGCGGTAGTCGCCGTCAATGGCCTCGATGGTGAACACAGTGCCGGGGATAATGTCGTTTGTGTCAGCATCAAGTTTGGCGATGGTCAAAAGGGGCTGCTTCAAATTATCGAAAATCAGCTCCCGTTCCTCGCCGGGGCCGAGGTAGATGGTCTGCATGGGTTCATCCCCCACCACATAAGGGTCCGGGACGGACTTCTCAATGATTTCATAACTGTCCACGGGGATATTGGTCAGGACGGCCTTTCCGTCCGGCCCGGTGGTCACGTCGTTGTGATAGCCGTAGTGGATGCCCTTGACCTCAAAGACGGTTCCGGGAATGACCTCCTTGGTCTGCGCGTCCCGCTTGAGGATGGACAGGCTGGGCAGCTTCTTATCCGCCGCCGTCACGGTGACAGTGCCGCCGCCGTTGATAGTGGCCTGATCCACATGGGCGATAACCGGCTCAGTCAGTGTGGCATAGGGGGCCGGGGCGCTCACCTCCACAAAAGCGTACATCCCCTCGGTCACGTCCGTTACGGTGATGGAGCCGTCCGCCTTGGTGGCCTCCGTGCCGATGATCTGGCCGTCCTTGATGATGTTGAACACCGCGCCGGGGAGGGGGTTATCGCTGTCGTCCAGCTTAATCAGCTTGACTTTCACTTTGGCGTCATTTTCAAAGACAAGGGCGATGTCGGTCTTGCCGTCCCAGCGGAAGGTCTGCTTGGTCTTATTCACATCGGGGCTTTTGGTGTAGCCCTCCGGGGGCGTGACTTCCTCGGCGGTGTAGCTGCCGAGGGGCATATCCTTCCAGGGCACGTCGGTCAGATAGCCGCCCTCGCCGGTGACATAGGTTCCAGTGAAGTCGTTGTCCACGCCCTCAATTTTAATGACCGCTCCGGCGAGGCCCTTGGTGGGATCGTCCGCATCCACCTTGCGGATGCTCCCCTCGCCGGTGATTTCCGGGCTGTCCGCAAAGGTGACGGTCACGGTGTTGTTGCCATTGCTGGGCAGGACAACATACTGCGGTCCAGCGTTGTCGATCTCGTAGCCCTCCGGGGCCTCCAGCTCGGTTACGGCATAAGTGCCCGCATCCAGCGCGGTCAGGGTATATGTCCCGTCCTGCCCCGTCACAATCTCTTTGGAGAAGGCGCCATTTTCCGAACTCACTAAGAATCGCGCCCCGGCAAGACCCTTGTTGGGGTTGGTACTGTCCACCTTTTTGACGGTAAGCTCATATTTTTGGCGGGTGATGTTCAGTTCGCCCACCATAACGGCCTGTACGTCATTTGCGGGGTGATAGTTAGAGCCGGGGCCGGTGTAGGCGTACTCGTAGACGCTGCACTCGCCCCATACGCCCTGTGCGCCCAAATCCAGAATATATTGGGCGCGGTCGCAGAACGATCTGCCGTCCATGGTATCGTCAATGCTGGTATAGCTGGTATGCTCCAGATTGTTGTAAACGCACAGCAGTTCCTCAGCGCAGGCCACCACGGGGTCAGACAGCAGACCGGCCTTGTACCGCCAGACGACAGCCTGGGTCCAGGCGTTCATGGTCCAGGTGTAGTTGCTGTCCCACACGTCGTCCACGCCCAGGGCCTTGGCCTGATCGGTAAAGACGCCAGTAGAATGTGCGTAGAAATAGGCCATCATCGTTTTGACTGTGGGATCGGAGATGGGCTTGGGATTTCCCCAGGTGTGGCCTTTCAGTGACCAGCCCATGCCCTTGCCCTTCTCGGCACAGAAGCCCATGGTACTTTTTCCGTTGAGGGCAAAGTGCATCTGGTGCATATAGCACTCACCCAGGGCCGGGGAATCGTACTTGGTTCCGCTGTAAGCGCAGTCATCCATTTTGATGGTATCCGGCGCGGCGGCGCTGGCGGGAGCCGTCAGCATACTGAGAATGGAGACGACGGCCAGAAGCAATGTGGTAATTCGTTTTTTCATATAGCCTCCTCATCATGTGTTGGCATGAAAAGAGGCTATACCCCCCTAAAATATCGGGAAATATCGTCCTCCTTTCATGCGTGTGTTTGGGTGTTCCCGATCTCTATTTTTAGGGGAATAAAATAACCGCCCTGCGGAACAAGGCGGCTGCGGAGAAATGCGTCTCACGGTGAGACGCATTTCCGGGCACAGAAAAAGGCCCTCCAGCCGGGGGGCCTTTTCCGTCTGTACTTTTAGGGTTCGTAGGGATTGTGGGTGTTCGGCCTGCCGACAATCATAAAGCAGTAGGTCACGCCGCCGCTCTCGGTTACGCCCACGCCAATGCTGTCGCAGTCCGGCTTTATCATCGTCTCAAAGTGGCCGGGAGAATGAAGCCAGTTGTCGTGGGCGTGCTGGGCAGTGTCCTCTGTGGCGACGCCGGTGAATACCGTCAGGTTTATGCCGAAACCGTAGGGGTAGCCGCTGGCGATCACGGCCTCACATTCCTCTTTTGTGTGATGCCAGGTGTACCGCTGATCCGAGAGGGATTGGGCGGCGGTCATCAGGGCCTCGCTGACCGGAAGCTCCGCCACGCCGTTGGCCTTGCGGGTCTGATTGATAAGCCGTACCAATTCCTGCCGTACATCCGGTTCCTCCGTGGGGCTGGGGCCGTCCACGACGGCGGGGACTGCTGGGGCGCCGGAGCCAACGGTGAGCGTCAGGGTTCCGCTCTCTCCGGCACGGTTGGCGGCGGTGATGTTTGCGGTTCCCTCCGCTTTGGCGACAGCTACCCAAAAGTCTGTGATCTGCTCCACCGCTACTGTGTCCGGGTCGCTGGAGGTAACGGTGTACTCCGTCCCGCTGGGGCCGATCATGAGGCCGCTCCGCTCTCCGACTGCCAGGGTATTGCCCTTGTAGCTGTTTACCCGGACAGCACTTGCCGGGGGATCTGCGGCTATGGCTGGAACAGTGAGCAGGGAGAGGGTCAGCATGGCGGCGGTGAGCCGGGCGGTCAATCTTGCTTTTTTCATGGTCGTTTTCCTCCTGTAATGTAGTTTTTATCTGGGTTTCCCTACTATTATTATACTACATTTGGAAGAAGCTGTCCAAAAATGGCGTGTCAAGCCTCGACTGCCCGGACGCACCAGCGGTAGCTGGGCTGGTTCATCACGCAGGTAAAAAGGGTGATGCAGTTGTCGCTGGTGGCCTCCAGCATGGTGTTGTCCATCACGTCAACTTTTGCCACACTGGTAACGGTGTAGGTGCGGGTTCCCAGGGCGGTGGTAAGGGTGATGGTATTGCCCGTGTCAAGTGTATGGATTTTGCCAAAATGATTATTTACACCCCGGTTGTGCCCGGCCAATGCTACATTGCCATTCCAGATGCTGGTGCCGGGGAAGTGGCCCGCGCCCTTTTTCAGAGCGGCGCTGTCCGTCCCCTGATAGATATTGACACTCAGGCCGATGGACGGGATTTCCAGTGTGCCCAAACTGCCGTTGTGGTAATAGAGGTCAGAGGTTACATCGGTAAAGGCGGTGACGGGGCCGCTGGTGGTGGGATAGGCCGGACTGGTGGGCGCGGAGCTGTCAACCGCGCCGGGGAGGGCCGGTGTGCCGCCGCCTGTGCCGCCCGTCACGGTGAGGGTGTACTTCCCGCTCAGGGGGCCGTCCGCCGCGAGGTTCGGGGTCAGGTACTCCCCGGAGTTGGGCAAGTAGCTGGTGGGTGTCCCAAAACCGGGAGGAATGAGGGCGCTGCTCTTGCTCCTGTCCTTGTTGGCAGGTTCGGCCCCGGTCTGGATGATGTCCTCCGCGCTGGTAGGCGTACCAAAATCCCCGGTGGGCGGGCTGTCAAAGGTGTACTCCAATGCGGAGGCGGGCATGGAAAGCGCCGTCAGCATAAGGCAGACGGCCAGCAGGGTGGAAAGATACTTTTTCATTAGACATACCCCCGTTTCTTATCACGAATGAATTTATAGCCCCGCCAGCCGCCGTAGCCGATGATGGCGAGGGCGGCGATCCCGGCCAGGGCTGTGACCACGATTTTCCCGGCGACGCTCCCGCCGCTGTCCTGGGCCGGTTCCGGGGGCTGGGTCTGCTGGGGTTCGCCGCCCTCCGGGGTGGTGGTGGGTTCTGGGTCTAAATGCGTCTCACCGTGAGACGCATTTTCCGCAGAAAACACGGCGGTAAACTTGCCATATAGTTACCTTACCTTTCTGTTCGATTTCTCCGGCCCAGGGCGGGACTGTGCCGCCAGCCGCTGTAACTGATCCAATTTCTTCTTGGTGGGGGAGTCCGGTTCAACAGCCGCCGCAGTCGTCTGAGACGGTTTCAAGCCACTCCCGCGCTCTGGCGAGGATTTCTTTTGTGGAGCGCGGGACTTCGCTTTTTTTGCGTGTCCTCCTCCTGTTCCTTTTGGGGAATGGGGTAGCCCAACTGCTGCATGATGGCGTTGAGCAGGGCGGCGTAGTTCTCATTGGAAACCACATTAAGCATCCCGTTGTCATTCCCCTTTTTCTGAGCGAAAAAATAGAGGACTCCAAACTCCTTGGCCAGCTTCTGGAATTTGGCCTTGTCCTCGGCCTTGATGGGGATGACCACGGCGGGGGCAGGGTCGCGGGCCAGCCGCTTGGCCGTGGTCTGGCCCACCACTTTCATGTCCTGCTTGGCAATCGCCAGCAGAAGGGCGGCGACATTCTTCACGCCCTCCAGGGTCAGCTTCGCCGCCGCCTCGGTCGCCTGTAAGCTCTCCCGTACTACAACGTCGGCAGCTTCAGCACTTACATCCATTTGCCTTTCTTCTCCTTTCTTACTTGCTCGTCCGTTCGATCCCGGACGGCCTTATGGCTGCTCCGTTCCTCCTGCCGCACGAGCTGCTCCCGATCCCTGATTTTCGGAATATCCTCCGTAATTTTTCGGCAGATCGTCAGCTCGCGGCGGGTAGAGCGCAGCTTGCCATTGACAGTCTCCAACTCGGTCCCCACGTCCCGGCCCTCGCGCCGCGCCCCGTACAATTCCTGGCGATAGTCCACCAGCAGGTCAATCTGGCCTTGCAGGGCATCGCCCAGCAGGGCAAGCTGGCTGTCCGTCTCTATGCGGTACTGCAGTAAAAAACAGAATTGTTTTTGATACCGCCGGAGCTTTGCCACTTCCCGCCGGACAGCTGGGTGCGGCGGGGTGCGCCGGGGCCTGCGGCAGCGGTTGAGTAAATATAAATAGCGCAGATAGAGCGCACGAAAGCCGCGCACTTTCCGGCGCGGCTGACGGGGGACAGAGCCCCCTCGGACGGTATAGCGTTTCCGTTTCTGCGGGATAGGGCGTACCAGCGGTATGGACAGCGCAGACGGCGACAGGGGCAGTTCATAGGGTTCGCCCCGCCGCGCCGCCGCCAGCCGTTCCCGGATGTGGGCTTCGGTGTAGCCGTCGCCCAGGCTGTCCAGCCGGAACACATAGTCCCCGCCTGGGGGCTGGACGGCGGTATGCTTCACATTCGAGCCATATTTAATGGTATAGCCCTGCCGCCGCAGGGCGGCAAGGAAGGAGTCAAAGGTAAAGCTCTCCCCGATGGCGGCGTCAATATCCTGCATGACCCCGGCCATCACGATTTTTCGCCCTTGTTTTTCCGCTGTCCATTCGGTATAATGTTTCCCGTGGCCCTGCGGCTCAATGACCGACAGGCCGCGCTCCCGGCTTACCTCGTTGGACGTGCCGCGCAAATCCCCAAAATAGCTTTGGAAGTCGCTGCGGTATTTCTTCCCGTCCACAAAGGAAACGGAATTGAAAACGATGTGACAGTGCAGATGTGCGCGGTCAACATGGGTCGCCACAACAACCTCGTACTTGTCCCCCAGCAGACGCTGGGCAAATTCCACCCCGGCGGCGTGGGTCTCATCCGGCGTTACCTCGCCGGGGGCGTAGGAATGGATGATATGGTAGCCCAAAATGCCGCCCTTTTTGTCCCATCGTTTCTTGGTAGAGCGCATATCCGACAGCGCCGTTTCCGGATCGCAGTTAATGCCTGTGACAAGCTGGTGTGTCTTGTTCGGATTCTCCGCATAGGCCAACGCGGTGGCGAGGCCGGTTTTTTCCTCGTTCAGCACATAGTTGATACAGTGATCCATACGCCCCCGCAGGGTGATGATTTTGTCATAGGCCACTTACAGCGTCTCCTTTACCGTGCGCCACGCCTGCCGGACTAATGCGGCAGCTTCCGCGATTTCCGCTTTGCCGATGCCCTTGGTGGCGTTGGCCCAATACGCGATCTGGTTCACATTATTGCCGATGGCCGACAGCTCCCGGAGCAGGGCGGCGTAGGTGTCGGGCGGGCGCGGGCGCAGCTGTACGCCAGCGGCAAGCGCGCGGAGAAACGGGTCAATACCCAGCCCCGCAAGCTCGGCCTGCTTCTTCAGGTGCCGGTACTCCTGCTCGTTCATCCACACGCTTACATGGCGGTTTCGTTTTCGCATGGCATCCTCCTTTCGGTGGGCAGAAAAAATACGTCTCACGGTGAGACGCATTTCACAGCCGCTTATTTCTGCTTCGGGCGGGTGGGGGTATAACGCGCCCTGTCGGGCAGCTTGGTCTGTGCGGCCTGCCCCTCCTTGAGCCGTTCCAGCCGTACCCGGACAGATTGCCGGGGTTTTGCCGGAGTTTCCGGCGCAGCCTGCCTGGGGGACGCGCTCTGGACGATCTGTACTTGCTGGGGTGCTTGTTTCAGCTCCCCACTGTTTACCATCTGCCGCAGGGCGGCGATCCTCTCGTCCAGCTTCGCTTGATACTGCGCCTGCCGCCCCTCGCCCATGCCGGGGATCAGGGCCTCCGCTGACCGCTTCAGTTCGGTGATGCTGCAGTGGTTGCGGAAAAAGGGCAGCAGATTGCTGTTCAGATCGTCCATGCTCTTTTGTATGAACGGCAAAAAGGATGCTTGAAAATCATCCCGGTACTTCGCGTCCACCTTGGAAAAATCCAGCTCCCCCATGATACGCTCTGGGTCGGCGCGGTAGCTGGCCAGCCGCTGTTCCATCTGCTCCAGCAGCCCGCCCCGGCCCGATCCGATCTTCAGCGGGAGCCAGTAGCGGTCGCTGGTATCGCCCCGCATATAGTCAATTTTGACTTTGACCGCATGGGGAGTGGCCTTTGCCTCGTGGCGGCTGGCATCCATCTGGCGTACATACTCGTTGGCTTCCGATAGGGTCATCTGCTTGCCCACGGGGAAATTCCGATCCCGACTTTCCATAACAGTAACAACAGGCTCGGCGGCAGGGTGGAGATTGGCAGTCGGGGCCTCCGGCCCCTCGATAAAGGGCGGTTTCATCAATTCGTCCGCCGCGCTGGAAACGCTCTGCGCGAACGTTTTCCACTTATCGGCCACGGCCCGCACGGTGCAGAGTCCGCGCTTGAAAAATCCGGTCACGATGTTGGCGCTCTCAGAAAGCAGGTCTTTCACGTCCTTCTTGAGATTGCCGGTGATTTCGCCCATTCGGTTGTTGGGTTCCATGTTCGCCTCCTTTGAGTGTTGCCGGATAATGCGTCTCACCGTGAGACACATTTCCGTGTAAAGTGCGCTGAATAAATACGTCTCACGGTGAGACGTATTTTCGTAGGCGGGGGTTTTAAGGGGGCTACGCCCCCTAACAAGGGTCATTTGGTGTGCTACCAAATGACATACTTGCTCGGACAGCACCGCCTTTCGGCGGCGCTGTCCGCTGTGGCAGGGCTGGGTAGTTGTTTCCTTTGTTCGTACATAAAAAATACGTTTCACGGTGAGACGCATTTCTCCAAAATCGCATTGAACAGTGAAAAGGCTGTATAGGACTGTTGTGGTGGGGACGTTGTAAGATGCTGACAGTAGACAGTTCCTGCTGTGAACGCTC
>ERZ808040.419-NODE-419-length-37520-cov-3.458938_pt1 | contig 37520 bp, 30 predicted proteins | sample MGYA00380191_ERZ808040 | MGnify/ENA primary metagenome ERZ808040 (study PRJEB31490, sample SAMN06133395) | mouse gut metagenome | isolation source: J6 | host: mice | place: China: Chengdu | collected 2015-05 ...
CCCAAATATCGTTGTATCAAGAAGTGCCAATACATAATTGGGGTCAACCTCTTTCGCTATGTATTCTACTGCATTATTCAATTTTTTCTCTGGAATATCCGGAGTTACAAAAATTTTCGAACCGGATTTTGCTATTTTCTCCACATTATCCTTAATAAGCTTTTCTATATTCATTCTCTTCTCCTTCGCTTTTGTTGACAAGACTTATTTTTACCTTTTAAAAATTATGAAGCTATTGAAAGCAATGCTGCATTTTTTGTAACAATTGAACAGTCTGTTTGAATATATGTATTGATAAACTCTGAAAGCAAAACATCCGTAATAAGTATTTTAGCGCCCGCTGAAATAATTTTGCAAAATTATTTCTTATAAGAAGCCTATGCAGATTGCAATCTAATTGATTATCATACCTGCTTACTATACTATACTTCGTCTGACCATATTCAACATATGCATATATAATTGGCAATAAATTTGCATCAAACCACGCATTTTCCCTAAAATTCATAGTTATTTCTGAGTAAGCATTCCTCTCGTCCACATAACAATGAAATGTCTCCAACAAATCTAAATAGCCTTGATATGTACTGTGTATAGCTTCTGGCATAACGATTGTTTTTCTGCACATCTCAGGCATTTTCTCACCTGCTTCCCCGTTCTAATAGCAATCCATCTGAAATCAACCGACATTTATGTTTTCTTCTAGTATAACACACAAAATCGCATCTTACATCGTAAAAATATTTTTCTTCTTAAAATAAGATAGTAATCACTTGTGTTTCCATAGGAAATAGAGCAGGCAGAAATCCAATATTTTTCTGCCTGCTCCATCAATCATCTCGTCAATATAAAATATTTTTTCTGCCTTTTGGACAAACTACACTACCCTTTGAAATCTTACTGACACATTTCGGGAAATCCGTTTTTGCCGTTTCTGCTGATTTTTCTTCCATTCCGGCGGCATCTCAACTTTTGGTTTCAAATTCTCTATTCGCCGCTCCTCATTTCCATAAAAGCTCTTCATGATGATTTAAAACATATCATTCGAATTTTTGATGATCGTGATATGGCCTATAAATGGAACCCTTTTGGCTTCTCCTCGAAATGCCGCGATCATATTCATGATTGCCACAACACCGATTGCAATAGAAATTGCAACCGTAATAAATGATATGATTCCCGCCAATCCAAATGAAAATGACGCTATAAGCATTGTCGAGAGAATTGTTCCTACGAATGTAATTGCCACCTCCGGTATCAGCAAAAGCAGAATCTGGTTTGCATGGAATCTTGCAAATTTGGATTCGTTCATTACGATCATGGGTAAAAAGAAAATGATGTAACCTAATCCTGCCATCATCTTATTCTTTTCGATGTCTTTTGCGTCAAAGGTGTTTTTGATATTGTTCTGTGCCATCTCTGTTTTCCTCCTTAGAATCAGTCGTTAGTTGGTTAAGTTTTAAGTTGAATAAGTTGGTTATGCCTCCTTCCTGTGTGCTCTTTTTCATTATATAATTTGAGATGGACAGATTCTGTCATTGTTCATTTTTTTAATTTTATGCACTTTATAGAGTAAAGAGTCTTACACTATTCTCTAAAAATCGCATATTGTAATAGTTTTATAGGAATAATATCATAACTATCCGGAGCAGGGAATATTTCATAATTATGAATTACTAAATCTTCATTTATAGTGTTTCATACAGTGCATCAACCTCATCAATCTCTTTTTGTATTCTGCATGATATTTCGTTTTCAATAAATTCTTGTTTGATTTTTGCAATGAATCTTAAATCAGTAAACAGGTGTGTAACTGTATTTAACAAACTACCTATATCGAGATTTTTGGGATTTGATGTGATACCTGCATTTATAATTGTACTCGTTGAAGCTATTGAATTTGATATTAAGAGAATTTTTCTCGTCCTCACCTCATAAATATCCTTCTTTTCATCTTCCTTTCGAAATAATCCATGAACCAAGGAAATAATTATATCAAAAATCTTTGATACCACAAAAGACACCCCAATTACTTGAAAATCTCTTTCAAGACATAATGCATCGTAATTGCTTTTATAAAGTTTACTTGCAAATTCCTCATTAATACTTGATAGAAAAGGAACTGGCAATCCCAGTTTTGTATACTCGTCAGACTTTAAGTGTTGTGCCTGATCAAAAATAGCTGCTGGTAAATTTAAGAAATCATCTCTAACACATTCATAACTTTCTTGAAACATCATTCCAATCGGGACAAAGTTTTTTGTTATTTTCATTGGATTTCTTGTTACTCTATATGACCTGAAATCATTAAATGTAATAATATCTGTCAAAATATTCATCGTGCCAAATAACCAACCCAGAATTGGATCATGACCAAGTGTATACATTCTATGATACGCTCCTCCCATATTAATTCCCAGATCTTTAGATCCTTTTGTAATATCATAGGCCGGAGTTTGATACAAAATATTAATCCAATGTCCTGTTTTATGTTTCTTTAAATTTTTATCACGAAAATTATCATTTGCTTTTTTATGCATATCATTAATAGCTTTATCATTATGTGATAGTCTTTTTGATTTATCAAATCCATCACCGTAGTGAAATGCCTTAGCAATATATGGAAAAACCAAACTTTTAGCAACCTGAAGACCTGTGGCTATTGCCAAAAAAGATAAATCTGTTTTATTTACAATACTTGTAGTTTTAGAAAATTCTTTGTTAATGTCATTTAACTCGGAAAATGCTTGTGAAATTTCACTTGCTGACATAATGTCTTCAAGTACAACTGTTGTTGGAATAAATGTATTTGCTCTTTTTACAATTTCGTCCCACTCTTCAAGCACTGGTTTCTCTATATTTCTATTTTTTTCTTTCGCACTGACTTCATCAGATAATTTTTTAATTTCTTTATTCTTACCGAGTGAACGTAAAAGTTCCAAGGAGGATGCAATATTATCATCGGCCTTTTTCCTGAATAAAGACATATCGGAGTCATTCAAAAGTGCTAACGAAACATCTTGATTCATTTTTAAAACTTTATTCAAATCCTTTTCCTGATCTGAATATTGGAATTTACTCACTCACTCTTACCTCCTTAAAACTTTCAAGCTTTACCAAGGTCATACTTTAAATCTTCTATAGCTGATTGTAAAAGTATATTTAATCCTGTAAGATACTCTATTCTCTCTTTATCTGCATCTTTTTCTTTCTTTAATGCATTTAGAATTGCTGTTTGCTTTGCAACTGCATTTTTATAAATCAGCTCCTTTGCCTCTCGTAGTTTTTTATTTTTCACATGTGATGCAATTCCTATGCCGGCACCTCCAAGCACTACTGCAGGCGCAGCTAATACAGCAATACCTGCGACCATTCCACCACCAAGTAGTCCGCCTGCTGCTGCCAACCCACTTGTAATCCCTGGCGCACTTAATCCTACAACAGATCCGCCTAAATAAAGGCCTGCAAATCCAACCCCAGCACCAACTCCAACTCCAAGAGAACCTGCAACAACTTCTCCAATAGGCGAATCTTCCATTCTTCTCGATGTATCATTTAGTGCTTTATCAGCATCATCAATAATACTTTGTACCGTTTTCAAGGCATCTTGGCTTTGAAATTTCATATCTTTCTTTGAAGTAATATAGTTTCCCATCGTTTTCTCCTAGTCATAGTAGTATTTTCAATATATTTGCCTTTACTTTTCATATCAAGTTTCAAAAACTATACTATTTAATTTTTATCGCGTTGTCATATGTAAACCTCCCTACTATTTGTAATTCTCCAACTCTTACATAAATCTAAGTGTAAAATTCTTCCCCCTTTTTACAGAATAGCTATATTTTTTTTATTTACAACTGATTATATCACAGCTAAATAAATATTACAATTAAATAAAGTTTATTATAATGAGGTTTTTCTATGAAAGAAATCAATTTTCCCCGAATCGGCACAAAAATCCGAGAAATCCGCCTATCCAAAGGCCTTACCCAGGAATATGTCGCCAACATCGCTGACGTAAACACCAGCCACATCAGCAACATTGAAAACAACCGTGTTAAAATCTCTCTCCCCACCCTGGTCCATGTCTGCAATGCCTTAGATACGACCATCGACTATATCCTTGCCGATGAGTACGACCAGACCTCTTCTGTCCTGGAACAGGAGATCTTACATGAGCTTCACTCCTGTACCGACCGCACTAAAAAGCAGATTCTGGAGATTGTCAGGATTCTCCGCGATCTTCCTTCTGAATGAAGCATTCTGCGGTCAATCTGACTCCATACCGAAACCCTTCGGCAAATCCTTTCTCTTTTCCCGCAAATGCCGCCTGATACATCTTGTTCCTGCACTTTTCATACTCTTCGGGCGGCAGATGCTCCTCTTCATGCTGCAGCAGATCCTGGATTTCCTTTTCAATCTCATAATCTGTTCGATTCCATTTACTTTTTTCCATCTTGTTATCGTATATCTCTTTGATCAAATCTTCCATAATTCTACTGCGGACTTTCCCGCCCCGCGCCCTCCTTCTATTGTATTTAAAACGAAATACGATGCAGAAACTATTCCGACTATACGGTTGCAATCTACCAACTGAATTATTTTCTTACACCGTACCTTCTCTTATTTCGATTTCATATAACCCGCAGATTTTTTACATTGTCCCCCTGCCCTTTTAGCCATCTCTCAATCCTCGGCCCGAACGCTTCCGCTTCGATCAGATATCCCTCCTGATCCTTCTGTATCACAGCTGCCGAAGGAAGGCGGTCCAGTACAGATTCCAATGCTTTTCCGACATACTGGAACTCCACTTTTCTCAAAGTCCCGCTCTGTACGAACGGGATTCGTTTTCTGAACTCGCTCTCCTCGTATCTGCCTGCATACGGAACACAGAAATATTCTTCCATAACCGTATATTCCTGAATCTTATCCACCCGATAAAATACTGGAAATGCATTTTCCGGATCACTGTTTTTTTCGCATTCTGCCTCTGCGCCGTAAGCCGCCAGATAAAAATAGAAATCCCGCAGCACAATTCCCACAGGCTTTATTTTCTCTGTTACTCCCCCTTGGTTCTGCTGAGCCTTGTACGTGACTTCTGTATATTTATGCGCTTTCACGGCCTGTTCCAGATCCCAGATCCGATCAAGCAGCTTTTGTCCATGCCGCAATTCCGTATAATTCTGAATTTCATTGCTGAGCATATCCTTTACATCCGCCGCCCCCGAATCGGTATCGCATAACGCAGTCAGACTATATAGGATCGGAAGCATTTCCATTTTTGCCAGCGCCCTGCTTTCCAGAAGGATCTTGCAGGCCGCCAGAACCGCTTTTCCATTCAGTTCATTGGTCCGCTTAATCTGAAGCCGATATCCGCCCGCCCTTTTATCAAATACAATCTCCTGGATATTTCCCTCTTCCATGAATTGGCTCTGCAGAAATTCCTGAATATCAGTAATGTCCCTTTGAACCGTTCTGGCGCTGACTCCGTATTTTTCAATTAATGCATCCTTATAAATGATTTTCCTCTGCTTAAGCTTCGTGTAAATCGTTAAGATCCGTTCTGCCTTATCTTCCGTACCGTTTCCCATCGTATTGCCTCCTCGTATTCTTTTATCAATCTCCGCCATGCAGAAAGCTTGCCGTTTAGCTTTTTTACATACTATGGTATGCAAGAACCCCTGCCGCCTGCAATCTTTCTGCACACTATCGTATTCTGGACAGCCGGCACAGGCCGTCTGCTGTGCGGATGTTCCGCCGCAAACCTGCGATTCCGAACATTCACTATCAATGATTATAAAGGAACACATGGACACATTCTGTCACAGTTGAAATAATTTTCAATTCCTTTGTTAATAACATATTACGTCATCCGATTCCATATATTGTCTTTTGACAGGACATTTTTTGTTTCCAAATAATATAGCATTGAAGGTGTCCTATTGCAAGCAAGAAAGGAGTTTTTATGCCGCGAATCATTGACACCAAACAGAAGAATTTAGTTGGAAAAAAAATGAGGATGCTGCGGAAAGAACGACGTATGAGCCAGCAGCAATTGTCAGACAAACTGGAGACGCTGGCAATCTATGTCTGCCGCGGTTCTGTCTCCCGAATAGAGGACGGGAGCAGGACCGTAACGGATATCGAATTGTATGGACTTTCTCAGGTGTTGTCCGTGCCGATTGAGGAATTTTTTAAGTAGGCCTTCCAGCCACTCTTATAAGATTAAATTTTTATATAATTGGAAAATGAAGAAATGTGATTCCTGCCGACAGGCAAGCTATTTTTTAAGCGCCTGTCGGCAGAGAAAAATTGTATGCTTTATTCGAAATGAATCAGCCAGCTTCCGCGTCTCCTGGATCCTTTCCGGCTTAGCACTCCTTTTGCTTTTAAATTTTTTACCGCATATCGAACCCCATCAACTGACAGGCCTATATGTTTTGCCAGTTCTAATTGTGTAATATTCGGATTATCCTGCACAGCAAAAATAATTTTTTCTTCCGTTTGAGTCAATTTTTTCGGTGGTTTTACGGTAGTTTTTAAATCAGTTTTATAGGTAGTTTCAGTGATTACGCCAGTTTTTCCGGTAGTCTTTAAGTCAATTTTATCGGTAGTCTCACCTTTAACATCAACTTTATGGGTAGTTTTTACAGCAATTTTATCGGTAGTTTCATCTTTAATATCGGCTTTATCGGTAGTTTTACCGTCAGTCTTTACAGCAGTCCCACCGCCAATCATTTCCCCAGCCTCATGATCCAGACCATAATCAAAAGAGTACTCTTCATCCAGCGGAACAATGATCCGAAATACGTCCCCTTCCTGAAACTCCGGATCCCGCCCCGAATAATACTTACTGTATTTGAACAGATTTCTCACGCCGGATCCCAGTCTGTCAGCTCTGCCTATATTCCTGAAAAAGGATGCTATGATCGGATTCTTCGGATCCGGCTCCAGATTATCCGGAGTGATAACGCCTTCCCTGAGAGCCCGGTTCGCATTTTCCGTATACATCCGTTCTTTCTGAATCACAAATTTTGCCGCATAGGAACTGGTAAATTCCCGATGCATCAGTATATTGCTGATCATTTCCCTTGCAAGAATGTTTCTAAGGCTGACCCTGCTTACATCTTCCAGAAAAAATTTATCCGGCAGATGCTTTCTTGCAAAATCCATCAGCTGATCAAAACTTTCGATCAAGTTCGTCCGAATAATCTCTCGGTCATCATATCTGTCAGCATTGACCTTACGTACAAGAGCATCCGTTTCATATGCAGGACAGACATTCATAATCACATCATCTTTACCCAATAGAAGAATCGCCGCCAGATTATATCCCTTTTCTCCCGTGGCAATGTCCATACCATACAGACCTGCACTCTTCAGCAGTTCCTGATCACTCATGCTCTCCCATGGATGCCTTCCTCCGGCGTTATTGACTGCCATCTTTCGAATCCGAGGCAAAAGGTCAAGCCGCAGATTTTCTTCCGAAGCATACGGATAAATTCTTTTCTCTGTAAAAATATTCTGCTTTCGGATGTACATAGACGCAATCTGCGCGGTTGCCGTCACTTTCACGTCTGCATCATCTACCCGGTCATAGATTACTTTTTTATAACTGTGAACCTCTGCGCTGGGCGGCACATGTACATGAATCACTGTATGACCTTTATACTTCAGCAGCTCCGGCGCAAGATAGACCGTCGGTGTAAAGTGAACCGGATTACTGATCACACTGATGAAATTTTTAATCATATCGCCAGCAGCCTTCTCCGGCACACCCGTCACAGTACCATCATCCAATACCCCCATAAACAGATCACCGCCAAATCGGTTCAGGAAAGAGCAAACGCTCTCGTATACATCGTGTTCAATTCCATTTCCACAACGCTTAAATTCCACAGCAACCGTCTCTCCAATTGAAAGCATAGATTCAAATGTATGAAAATTCATTTGCCGGTACCCTCCTGTCTATATACATACTTATATACTCACATCAAATTGATTACGCCCAGTATCATGTTTCCCATTTCTCTCTTCTTTAAACCAATCACACCTGCTCAGAACCGCTCAGCCCCATCCCAACCGCACTCTCAAACAGAATCCCGCCGATCTTTGGATCTCTCCCCTTTGTTTTATCAACCCGGAACAGATCCGCCAGCAGACGCAAATGATCCATCCAGCTAAACAGCCCCGAATGGCAGCATTGATTTCTCCTGTTGGCGCAGTCCTGCAGCCGTGCTTCAAAGGCCCTCCACCAGTTTTCATCGTACTGCGGATTTCCTGCCGCCTGCATCCGCCGTCCAAGTTCCGCCCTGTGATTTCTCAGGATCACGCCAAATGCCCCAAGCGTCAGCTCTTCGTATTTGGCGTCCTTGAGCGCTACGGTGCCTCTGCCCTTTCCCATTCCCCGAATCTTAAATTCGGGAAACAGTTCCTGCAGGCTTTTGAGGAAGCAGTCCTTCATCCGCAGCTCCATTGCCTTGCAGAAAAGGATTGCGCAGCAGGAGGCGTCAAACCCGGGATTGACCCGATAGACCGGCTCCAGAAGAAAGTACAGCTTCATTCCCAGCAGAAGATTATCCCTGACTCTGCCAGACAGCTGATCGAGAGCCTTTCCGGAGTCAAAGCCAAATTTGCCCAGCTGGGACGAGGTCAGCTCCGTGGTCAGAAATTCTTCATTCAATCCCTGGATCAGACCGGAGGTATCAATGCTGTAGTCCACCGCATCCTCTTCATATTCCACCTCAGCCGTGGAAAATGCGGTAACCGAAGGCAATCCCGCAGATGCTTTCAGCAAGGCTTCTCTCCGCTCCTCCTCCTGAAGATCCTGCTCCAGGATGGATTTGATCTCTTTGATAGCAAAGGTATCTATGATATTCTTTGCGGCGCTGATGCAGGCCGATTCCTTCCAGGCGTCCTCGTCTCCAATCACATACAGCCGGAATTTCGCGCGGGTCGCCGCAACATTTACAATATTCCGGTTCACCCACCGGACGGCCCCTTTTGCCCCTTCGCCTGGATCGCAGCCCAGCAGGAAGATCACCTCATCAGCCTCCTTCCCCTGAAATGTGTGGACCGTGCCGATTTTTTTCTGGTCATGATCCAGAATATATCTGCTGTTGATCCTGGTCCGGCCGGCGTTTTCTTTGCAGTATTGATCAATATATTTCCGGATTCCGGCGACCACGGTCGTAAATGGACTGATGATATAGATACCAGGCTCCGGATTTTTGGAAAACGCAATTTCCAGAAGTTCGCAGACCTTCCGGGCCTGGGCCTCTACAAAGTGATTCTTATTTCCCTTTTCCTCGCCCTTTACATTGATCCACTGCGATTTCTCATAAATAAACCTTGCGGCCTTCTCCGGTTTGGGCGGCCGGGTCTGCTGCTTCATGATCCCGTTATACGAGATTTCGTTGGAAATGTCGTACATTGGGGAAATGCATCGCCTGTGAACCAGCAGCGGACAGCCTACCCACTCCGGGTACTCCGTACCGTTGTCCAGATATGTACCAAACCGGTTCAGTCCATCGGCAAATGCCTGCACGGACAGCGTCTTTTTCTTATAAGGCTTGAGCGTCGGATCCTGGTATGCCTTCCGAAGCAGGATCAGGTCATCGGTGACCACCGGCTCCACCTGTTTCGGATCTCCCACAATGACCGCCCGCCGGCTTCTGTAAAGCGCTCCCAGAGCCATCTGCGGCTGTGCCTGCCCCGCTTCATCCACGACCAGCGTACCGATCACCCCGGGCTGTGTGATGTCCTTGAGCAGCCTTCCCACCGAAGCAAACGTGGAAGACAATACGGGCACCAGTAAGAACAGGGTCTGAAAAAGGGCAGGCACCATAAGCTCTTTGTCCTCCTGATGGAACAGGATCCTTTCATTTTCATCCCCCATCCGCAGCCCCCAATAATGAGATAACGTAACGAAATTGTCTCTGCAGTGATTGGAAGAAACCACGAATTCCTTGTTCATGCGCATCGCATACCCAAACAATTTTTCCCGCTCCCGGTTGTATCGCTGGGTAAACCAGGGATTTGCCACCTGGGCATCAGTGGATGTTCGGATATCCTTGGAAAGCAGTTTTTCCACAAAGCTTTCATTGATGACCACTCTCTCGTCCATCCTGCCCGCGCCAGTGTATTGGGATATCTCCGATTCGTATTCCTTTCGGGCCATTTCTGCTTCTCTTTGTGCCTGAAATATCTTCTTTCTGTGATCCGCAGCTTTTTCCTCCTCACTGCTGATCCACTGTGCATACCTCGCAGTCTCTGACCGATGTGACTGGTATTCTCGTTCCGCTTGGCGGCTCAGCGTCAGGGCTTCCTCAGCATTTTGGTTCAAAAGCTCCAGCTCAGATTCCAGATCGGAGATCACGGCTTCCAGCTCTCCGGCCTCCCGGCCGTATTCCTCGGCAAGCTTCATAGCAGCTTTGTATTTTGATTTTTGGAATAGCTTCTGTATTCCGCTTACAGAATTTCTCTTTTCAAGTTCCTTTTCCAAAGCTCTTTTCCTTTTTTCTCTCACCCCAGACAGCTCTTCCTTTTTGCTCTGCCGCATTGTCTCCGCCTGCTCCGCTGCTTTTTTACAGGCAAGCATATTTGCGCAGATCTGCTCTTTGGCTTTCTCTAACTCGGATAAAACAGCTCTTCCTTTTTTGATATTCTGCTCTGCCTCAGCTATTGCCCTTCCGGATTCCATCTCAATCCTGGCGGCCGAGGCTTTAGCTTCCGCTTTCCTTTTTGACAGCGCCCCGGCTTTTCCCAGTGCGCTCTGCATCTCTCTGACAATCTCCAACTGACGCAAAAACTGTTTCCTTGCCTTTTGGTAGGACGGAAGCCTGTTTGGGGCCGTCTCCTTCTTCCCGTAAAAATCCCACCCCAGGGGATACAGTACCTTCTGATAAAATTGATTCAGATTCGATCTTCTGCCCAACGGAGCAGCCACCAGTCCCCAGACCTCCGTATCGTCCAAAAGCTCCTGTGCATATTTTGTAAAATAAATGTCTCTGTATTGGATCTTCTCACTGCCTTTTCCTCCCTGACATGTGGTCTCAATCACGTCAGATTCCTCTGGTTCGACGAGCCTGCCCACTTCTGCCAGCGCCCCGCGAAGCTCCTCAGGATCCCCGTCCAGAGGCGACAGATCGCCTGTCATCTTTTTGGGAAGCTCCTTGGAAATATTTTCGACCGCAGCATTATTGCACGATGTCACCAGCATACTATACCGGTTGATCTCGTCATTTTTCAGGCTGTACCAATGGCGTGTGTACTTTGAATAAGCATTTCCCGGCTCCTCGCCGCGAAGAAAATCATGCTCTTCGAAGGCATCCTCCGGATTTTTATATTCCGAAAGCAGGATGGCCCGCTCTATGATGTTGCTGACTACAATTTCTTTGAGCAGAGTCGTTTTTCCCGTTCCGGGAGGTCCGTTGACAGAAAAAATATTCCCATTTTCCGCATACAGTTCGGAACAGCCTTTGCCAATCGCAAGGTTGATGGCCGTCTGCTGCATAAAGGCAGGCATGAATCTGGACGGCCATTTTCCAAGAGGCGCATTTTCCACGGATAAAATCTCCTGGATCTGCTTTTGATATTCCGCTTTCCCCTGCTTTCCGGGATCTACCAGATCGATACCTTCCGTTTCCCGCTCTTTTAAGACCGTCACATAGGCAAGCAGGTCCTTTCCCATATGGCAGTTGTCCTCCAATGCCCCGCTTCTGATCTGTTCCTGGACAAGCCTGATATCATTGGAAAAATAATCATGCGTCAGCCCCAGATACTGATCCTCTTCTTTTTTACTTTTAATCCTTCCGTCCGCAAACATCTGAAATTGAACCGCGTAAACCTCTTCATAAGCATCCTTTTCTGTCTCGGAATTCTGTATGTTCCCCTTGAGATACCGCTTCTCGATCTCCTGATAAAGACCGCAGAGCCGGTCAAATGTTACTGCGCCTGCCGAAAAGGACTGCAGGGTATCGTCGTCCTCCTCTTCCTGTCCCTCGGACTGAGCGGCTTCCGGGCCAAAAAACATGGTTTCCAGTTCTTCTACCGCCTCTGCATACAGGGCTGCGTCCAAGGACGCAGACAGATCCCCTTTGGCAGACTTCACCTGCCTGAGCGCCCACAGAATGGCAGACAGGGACAGCGAATACCTGATGTACTCTCCTGAAGGCGAAAGCTGGAGGCTGACCCATGCGATCTGATCCGTATTTTTTTCCGGCCTGCCCCCGTCCTCCGCTGTAAACGGCAGAACCTCCGCAATCCGGTCGATGCACTTTTCCCGCCTGACCTTCCCGATATAAATGGTCATGTTTCCCCACTTTTTCATCCCGCAGGCCCGGGCCTCTTTTGCGATCACCTCATACAGCGTCTCCCGGCAGGAGCTGCCCCGGAGCAATAGAAAGTCCTCGATGATCGGAGTGCTTTTTTCTCGGCCTCCGGGCGGATTTTGCTTCCGCTTTTTCACTCTGTTGATCAGCTCCGGATGATCCGGAAATGGATCCTGAGCCAAAAATTCCATTGTAAACCAGTAATCCAGAACCTTTTCAGCTAATGCCCTGTCCTGCTCCTTCAAATGACCGCCTCCTCTTTTGTACGAATGAACTGTAAAAAAATCAATTGCCTATTTGCGCAGTTCCTGATCATATTCTATTTCTGCGTAATTACACCGTTACCTGTCACACCCCAGCCGATCACCGCGCTGATTGGTCGGTAGGATGCACATGAAAGCTGGTATTCAGACCGTCACGCCCCAAAATCATATACATACAGCTCATGCAGAGCCCGTGTTGCGCAGATATACCGGAACTGCTGAAACAGCGGACTTTCCTTCTCGCCGCCCAGTACAAACACCTGGTCAAATTCCAGTCCCTTCGCCAGATAAAAGGTGGTCACCGTGATCCCCTTCTGGAACAGGCTGCTGTCCCTGTCGATATAATATACATCCTCCCGCCGTTCCCTGAGATAACGGTATGCGTCGATCGCTTCCTCTTCCGTCATCGTCAGGACGGCCGCATTCTCATATTCTATTTCTGATCCACTTTCTGCACTGCTCTTTTCTCTCGTTGGGCCTGCTTTGGAAGCTCCTCTCATTTCCTCTGCCCCAGGTATTTCCCGCCGTTCGTCTGTTCCACGTTCTTCCCCGGCCGCTTCCGCTTCCAGCCTTATCAGCCGTACCTGCCGCAGCACCTCATCCAGCGCTTCTTCCCTGGATGCCAGCCATCTCTCCTCCACAGCCTTCCCATGCCTCTGGAAATACTCTACTCCCTCAATTCCCGTGATCTTTCCTGCATATTCCGCGATCTCCGCCGTGTTCCGATAGCTTTTTTTCATCTCAATGCACCGGATCTTCCTGCCGAATATTTCCGGAAGAAAGGTCAGCACATCCATCGGCTCCTGATCCACCGTCTGTGCGCGGTCGCCCAGGATCGTCATATTGCACGGGAACAAAAGCCCCAGGATCACATACTGCAGATAGGAATAATCCTGCATTTCATCAATGACCAGATGGCGGATGTTCCGGCGCGCCGCCCCGGTCAGAAGCCGGTATTTCAGATACAGCAGGGGATACACATCCTCATATTTCAAAAATCGCTTCTCCTCCGGTACATCCCGCAGCGCCGGATATCCGGAATCCTCCAGCAGCCAGTTATAGATCACATACAGATCCGTGGTCACATAGAGACTCTCAAATCTCTCCCGGATCACCAGCAATTCTTCTTCCGGAAGTGTTTTATCATGGAGCGTCTCATATTCATCCACAAAACACTCCATTACTGCATCCATTCTAGACAGCAGCGGCACTCCGGAGAATTTATAGTAGAACAGCTTCAGGATCTCCTCCGCCTTTTTCTCCATGCCCTTATATTCCACATCTTGGAAATCCACCAGACGATCCTCCAGCTCCACAAGAAATCCTTCCACGCACTGTACAAATTCCTTGGACTGCTTCCAACGGTAACATGCTTCCGCATTCTGATGGTCTCCGTCCGTTTCTTCCGGCAGTAAACTGCTGTCGCTTTGTTCCTGTATACTTCCTTCGGTTCCCATATTCCGATACGCCGGAGCGCTTCGGCCCGCCCATACTTCCCGGATCTGACGCTCGATCTGATGGTATCTGTCCTCGCAGTCAGCCACCGTATCCTTCAATTCCCGATACGCAAACAGGTCAAGACTCATTTCCCGGATATTCTCCTCCCCCAGCTCCGGAAGGATATGGGAAATGTAGTCAGAAAATACGCTATTCGGCGACAGCACCAGTATATTCGAGGAACGTAAGTTCTCCCGGTCATGGTACAGCAGATAGGCGATTCGGTGCAGGGCTACAGAGGTTTTTCCGCTTCCCGCCGCCCCCTGGATCACCAGGACCTTATCCTTTGTATTCCGGATAATGGCGTTCTGCTCCTTCTGGATCGTGCGCACAATATTTTTCAACTGAGTATCGCTGTTGGTTCCCAACTCCTGTTTCAGGATGTCGTCGTCGATCTTCATATCGCTCTCAAATTCATAGATCATCCTGCCGCCCCGGATCTTGTATTGCCACTTGGAGCTGATCTCCCCATGCATCCTCCCGCTCGGTGCCTCATAGGACGCAGGCCCCCTGTCATAATCGTAAAACAAACCGCTGACCGGAGCGCGCCAGTCATAGATCAGAGGAATCCCGCCCCGCTTTTCCGAAAAATTTCCAATCCCAATATGAAAGGTTTCCGCCTCATCATCGCCGTCATAGATAAAATCTACCCTTCCGAAAAACGGAGAATCCAGCATCCTTTTCAGCCGCCGTCTCATATTCAGATTCTCCTGATTTGCATTGATCTGTGTCAGAAGGGCCTGGCTGTTATCAAAATTCTCATAGCCGTACTGGTCCATCTCCGTATAATTTTCCCAATAATATTCGTGCATCCCCTCGATATCCTTCTGCACAAATTCTATCGTTTCGTCCAGCTCCCGGATCCTTCCCCGGAGTTTTTCCATAACAACTGCCAAAAATTCTGTTCCTGCGCTCATACTATGAAAGCTCCTTCTATCATCACATTCTGAGGAACTGTATGGAAATAACTGATACAGTTCCTAAATTTCTGAATATACACACGAACATTATTTTACCATTTAATCTGTCCGCATATGCATGAAGTCAATCTCCTAAAACGTAATTATAATACTAAGGAATGATCCCGAAATGCTCTGAAATAGTTCGCGTTTTTTCTCCGGGACAGTTCTGAAACGCCATACAAATCTGCCGCACCGGTTTACATCAGAAAAGGCCGGTCAGGAATTCCCCCGGCCGGCAAATACCTCTCCCACTTCCAGATCCTCCGGAGTGGTGATCTTTATATTTTTATAGGATCCCTTCACCATCCTCACCGGATGCCCCAGCATGATCTCTACTGCGCCCGCGTCATCTGTCACAGTATATCCGCCGCGGCAAGCGCCGCCAGATTCTCCCCGGGCCTGCTTCTCCTGATCCTGCATCAACATTTCATACGCCTGTTTTACAAGCTTTGTCTCAAATACCTGGGGTGTCTGCACCATCCACAGCGTGCCGCGGTCCGGTGTGTCCTTTACCTTGCATTCCGAATCCACGATCTTGATCGTATCCTTCACCGGCATCCCGGCCACACATGCCTTGTCCAGCCGCACGATTTCATACAGCCGTGACAGCATTTCCTCATCTACAAACGGACGTGCGGAATCGTGGATGAACACATATCCGTCCTCCCGAATCTCCCGAAGTCCGTTCCAGACCGAATGGAAACGCTCTTTTCCGCCTGTCACGATCCTGCTCACCTTGGTAATCCCGTATTTCTCCACAAAATTCTTCCGGCAGTAGTCCTCTTCTCCTTCCCCGGTCACCAGGATGATCTCGTCAATGATATCTGATTCCTGGAATACCTGCAGCGAATAGCAGACGATCGGCTTTCCTGCCAGAAGAAGATATTGCTTATGCACTTCCGTTCCCATGCGGTTCCCCCTGCCTGCCGCCAGGACGACTGCGGTGCAATACGATTTTTCCATTGTGCCCCCCTATCTGATCTCCATATGGAATACAATATACCTAGTACATCATTGCACTAATTCTGAAGTAAATAGCGTCTGATGTTTACAGTAGCGCAAGACGGAGGAGGGAGGCGATGCTGGTAGCATCGTTGACTGACTCCAACGCAGCGATGGTGTGAACAGCGGGCACTATTTACTCAGTTATTAATGCAATGATGTACTAAGTGCATCTCGTCATAGCCGATCGACCGCTTCGCAAGGTATACCCAAGGTATCTCGTCACAGCCGATCGACCGAGCCACAACATATAGTATGCAACCCATTTTTATCACAATATATCCTGTTATCCCTGTACAGCCGGTCAACGCTCCCCCAGCTTCAGATTCGGCACCGCATTCAGATCCCATCCGTGCCGGGTTCCGGCCAGGTACTCATAATATCCCGCCGCCCCGATCATAGCCGCGTTGTCCGTGCAGAAGATGGGCGAAGGATGGTAGAATTTCAGATTTCGCTCCTCACACGCCTTTTTCATGGTTTCCCGCAGCGCACTGTTGGAAGCCACGCCCCCGGCGATGGCAAATCTTCCCATCCCGTATTCCTCCGCGGCTTTCATCGAATGCTCCACCAGCACATCAACCACCGCCTTCTGGAAGGATGCCGCCACATCCGCAGGCCGGAAGGTCTCTCCCTTCATCTGACAGCCGTTGATGTAATTGAGGACCGCAGACTTCAATCCGCTGAAGCTGAAATCAAATGGCGCGTCCGCAATATGCGCCCTGGGAAATGGAATTGCGTCCGAATCGCCCTCCTTTGCCAGACGGTCGATCTTGGGCCCGCCGGGGTATCCCAGTCCGATGGCCCGCGCCACCTTGTCATAGGCTTCTCCCGCCGCGTCATCCCGGGTACGCCCCAGAATCTCATACTTCCCATAATCCCGCACGCAGACCAGATGGGTATGTCCTCCGGATACGACCAGACACAAAAAAGGCGGCTCCAGATCCGGATGCTCGATATAATTTGCGGAAATGTGTCCTTCTATATGGTGTACACCGATCAGCGGCAGATGTCGTGCATAGGCAATGGCCTTGGCTTCCGCCACGCCCACCAGCAGCGCGCCCACCAGGCCGGGACCGTAGGTCACGGCCACGGCGTCGATATCATCCAGTGTCACCTGAGCCTCCCGCAGTGCTTCCTCAATGACCTGATTAATCTTTTCAATATGCTTCCGGGACGCGATCTCAGGAACCACGCCGCCGTACAGCTTGTGCAGTTCGATCTGGGAGGAAATGATATTCGAACAGACCTCCCTCCCGTTATGCACCACTGCCGCGGCCGTCTCATCACAGGAGCTTTCAATTGCCAGTATATTCATATCCCTGATTTCTTTCATATTCCCACCTGCTCTTTATTTCACTTTCACTCATTGCATCGGTCCCTGCCTGCAAAGGAATTGCCGCAAGCGCTATTTGGGATCATCGCCAAACTTCATTGTAACCGACATTTTGTCCTTTCCTGCCTTTGCCGCCGGGAAGATCTTGCGCACCTCGTTCATATAGACCTCCGCCCTGGTCATGGACGGGCTGTAATGGGTCAGCCACATTTCCTTCACCTGGGCGTCCTTCGCGAGCTGCGCCGCCTCATAAAATGTCATGTGCTTATATTCCACGGCCTTGGCCGCTTTTTCCTTTTCTCCGTACATTCCCTCGCAGATAAACAGGTCGGAATACTCCGCATGCTCCACGATGGAACGTGTCGGCCTGGTATCCGTCGTGTAGGTCAGCTTGATCCCCTTCCGCGGAGGTCCCAGCACCATGTCAGGGGTCAGAAGCCGCCCCTCCTCGGCCTCCACGGACTCGCCCTTCTGCAGATACCGCCAGTATTTCTGAGGGATTTCCTGAGACAGCGCCCGCTCCGGGTCAAACTTTCCCGCCCGGTCGATTTCCATGGTATATCCATAGCATGGAATATTATGGTTCACCCGAAATGCTTTCAGCCGATAGCCGTTCATCTCAAAGGTCTGCTCCGCTCCTTCGATCTCCTGAAAATGGATGGGAAACGGCAGCTCCGGCGCAATCACACGGAGCGAATTGACCACCCACTCCAAACCTTTCGGGCCTATCATGGTCAGAGGCTCCCGGCGTTCCGCGTTTCCCATCGTAAGAAGCAGCCCCGGAAGGCCGCTGATATGATCTCCATGATAATGTGTAAAACAAAGTACGTCGATGGGTTTAAAGCTCCATCCCTTCTCTTTGATTGCGATCTGCGTACCCTCCCCGCAGTCGATCAGAAGGCTGCTGCCGTTGAATCTGGTCATCAGCGCAGTCAGCCAGCGGTAAGGAAGCGGCATCATCCCACCGCATCCAAGCAAACATACATCTAACATAATCCTCTCCATTCCTCCGTCAAAGCAAATGGTTTGAACAGCATTCACCACTGTTCTTCTATTTCAGCCGGTATGCGAAATCCCTTCAGCAGGGCGTCATAACATTCCTCACACAGCTCGAAGGAATGCTTCTCCCCGTCCTTTTCCGAAAAATATCCCCAGCTGTAGTCCGCGCTGAACACCCCTTCCCGGGCCTGGCCGTTCACAACCGGAATCTCTTTCCCGCATTGGTTGCAGATCATCTTACTGATTTCTTTGATCTCTTCTGTTTTTTTAATATGATGATATTGGCGCATACAACTTCCTCCTCCGTATATTCAAATACTGTGTAAGTTCTGCTACGCCTAAATTATAACGTTTTTTTCTTCTGTTTCCCACTGGGAAACGCTCCCATGACTGGATGCGAAAATCCAATGTAAAGTCTTCCCATATCCGGATCTGCACACCTGTTCCTCTGCTGTCCCGAATACAATTATCCTCTGCATCATGGAACACCGCCCTGCAGTACCGTTACAGCTCCCTGCTCATCAGGACCGCGTCCTCCGGTGGATCCTGGTAGAAGCCCCTGCGGATCCCGTCCTCCTGAAAGGCCATTTTTTCATAGAAAGCCCTTGCCTCCCGGTTGCTTTTCCGCACGTCCAGCAGCAGCCTGCGGATCTGCTTCTTTTTACCGATCTCTTCCAGCGTTCTCATAAGGCTTTTTCCCACACCCTGCCGCTTCTGTTCGCCGGCTACGGCAATCCGCGCTATCTCCGCCTCATCCCCCGCCCTATACGCAAACAGATATCCTACGGCTTTTCCCGCTTTTTCCGCCAGCAGGCAGACGGTACTTGGATTCGAAACAGTGTCCAATATCCCGTTCTGGCTCCATGGGTCCGGAAAACTCTGATACTCGATCTCCGCCGCAGCCGCGGCATCCTCGGCTTTCAGTTCCCGTATGACCAGCTTTGCCGTCTTTTCCCGCTGGGCACGCTCCCGTTCTGCCTGGGACTGCCGCAGATATTCCGGCTGATGCTCCATGGCGGTTTCGTATTTTCCCGCCTTATAATAACGGATCCCCAGCGCTCCGACCACAGCGGCTCGCTGCCGGTTCATATAGGACGGCGCAAACGAATAGGGAACCTTCAGCCCGGCAGACAGCATTTCCCGATAAACCGGCACTCCGTCCCCCAGGAACACCACCGGCCTGTTATAGTTGTTGAGCCTCCGGATCAGATCCTCCACAGCTATGGCCATCTGCATCCGCAGCACCTGGAAAACCGGATCCACCTCACGGATCCCTTCTTTTTTTCCCGCCCTTGCGGAGAATGTATAGATTCCCGTGTAGACCTGATTCCTGCGCGCGTCCATGATGGGGCAGATGATATCCCCGCAGCCGTACACCTGGTAGGCAAGCCCGTCTACCGTAGGCACATGGATCAGCGGCTTATCCAGCGCAAGCCCCAGCCCCTTTGCCGTGGCAGAGCCAATCCGAAGTCCGGTAAAGGACCCCGGCCCCCCTGACACAGCTATGGCATCAATCTCCGCCAGATCCAGGTCTGTCATCCGTACCACCTCGTCGATCATAGGCAGCAATGTCTGGGAGTGTGTGTTTTTATAATCCACCGTATATTCTGCTACGGTACGGGTCCCCTCCACAACGGCAACCGAGGCCGTCAGCCCGGAGCTCTCTATCGCCAGCACCTTCATGTCCCGCATCCTTTCTATTCCTGTCTTATCTCACTTTCAAATGATACCGGGCGGCAGATCGATCCGGCGTTCCGTATATCCTCCGCCGCATCACTGTCCCGGCATATGACATGCTCAATCCGTCTGCTCTCCTGTCAGCTCCACCGTGATCCGCCGATAATCAAATCCTTTTTCCAGATCCTTCTCGATCAGAACCCGGGTACGCTTCCGGGGCAAAATCTCTTCGATCAGATCCGCCCATTCGATCAGGGACACACCGTCCCCCATGATGTATTCTTCGTATCCGGTCTCTTCCATCTCTTCCACGCTTCCGATGCGGTAAACGTCAAAATGGTACAGCGGCAGCCTGCCGCCCTCGTAAATCTGCAGAATCGTAAAAGTGGGGCTGTTTACGGATTCGTCAATCCCCAGCCCTTTTGCAAATCCCTGTGTAAATACGGTCTTCCCGACTCCCAGATCTCCTGTCAGGGTGTAGACTTCCCCTGCTTCCGCCAGCTTCCCGAGGCGCATCCCGATCTGAAAGGTGTCCTCCGGGCTTTTTGATTCCAATATCATGCCGTCCTCCGATGCATTTTCCACCTGTACGGCTGCAATCCGAAATCTGAGTTTTATGTGATTTGCCACAGTAAAACTCAGATTTTTGATCAGCAGCCTGCTGCCGTACAGGCAGGGATTTTTTAATGATGGAACAGACGCAGTCCTGTAAATGCCATCGCCATGCCATACTTGTCACAGGCCTCGATCACATTGTCGTCCCGCACGGAGCCGCCCGGCTGTGCCACGTATTTTACTCCGCTCTTGTGGGCGCGCTCAATATTGTCCCCGAACGGGAAAAATGCGTCGGACCCCAGAGATACATCGGTCATCTTATCCAGCCATGCCCGCTTTTCTTCTCTCGTAAATACATCCGGCTTCACTTTGAAAGTATTCTCCCATACGCCGTCCGCAAGAACGTCCATGTATTCCTCTCCGATATAAAGGTCAATGGCATTGTCCCGGTCCGCCCGGCCGATGCCGTCCTTAAACTGAAGCCCAAGAACCTGCGGTGCCTGCCTTAACCACCAGTTATCCGCCTTCTGTCCTGCCAGACGGGTACAGTGGATCCTGGACTGCTGTCCGGCGCCGATCCCAATGGCCTGTCCGTCCTTCACATAGCATACGGAATTGGACTGGGTATATTTCAGCGTGATCATGGAGATTGCCAGATCCCGCTTTGCATTTTCCGGAATGTCTTTATTCTCGGTTACTACCTTTGCAAAGAACTCATCGTCAATCTTTAATTCATTTCTTCCCTGTTCAAATGTGATCCCGAATATTTCCTTGTTCTCCAACGGCGCCGGCTCATACGCGGGATCGATCCGGATCACGTTGTAATTGCCTTTTTTCTTCTGCTTTAACAACTCCAGCGCCTCCGGCTCATAGCCCGGCGCGATCACACCGTCCGACACCTCCCGCTTGATCAGCCTTGCCGTATCCACGTCGCACACATCGGACAGGGCGATAAAGTCGCCGAAGGAGGACATCCGATCGGCTCCTCTGGCTCTCGCATAGGCGCACGCAAGGGGAGAGAGCTCTCCCAGATCATCCACCCAGTAGATCTTCGCCAATGTTTCCGACAGCGGAAGCCCGACTGCAGCGCCTGCCGGAGACACATGCTTGAAGGATGTAGCGGCCGGAAGCCCGGTAGCCTTCTTCATCTCGCTCACCAGCAGCCAGCCGTTGAACGCGTCCAAAAAGTTGATATATCCCGGACGCCCGCATAATACTTCAATGGGAAGGTCGCTTCCGTCCTGCATATAGATCCTGGACGGCTTCTGATTCGGGTTGCAGCCATATTTTAATTCTAATTCTTTCATGTTACGACTCCTTATTTATTTTTATTCACAATTCTGGTTTCGTATGTTCCGCTCTGGATGTCAATATATCTCACAAAGAGCGACACCTTATTCTCTTCATTCAGGCTGTCCCACAGAAGCTCCGTGAATGCTCCCATGTCGTCCGGTATGGAGATGAGCTTCGGCTCTCCTTCAAAACTGGGCAGCGGATCTCCGTCGTGCATATACGTATGTATAAAATGACCTTCTCCCGCAGACGGATTCTCATACGCAAATGTATACCGATTGCAGCCCGCCGGATTGCCGTGATTGCTCTTTAAGATCGACATGGCATAATTATAGTTTCCATTTTCCACATGCATGATCCCGGAGATGCGGGGTGTATAGTTGGGTACGTCCGGTTCAAATTCCCTGGACCGCAGCGACTGTTCGAACGTCATCTGTCTGTCCATGCCTTCGTAGATCGTATCCGTCTGATCCCCATTGGTCACAATGGTCTTGTTGCCGAGCACGCGCACCGGCGCATAGATCACCAGGCTTGGATCCGTCAGCTTGGCCGGGTCAAACGCCTGAGTGCGGATCCCTTCCCCGTCTTCCACGAAGATGCGGTTCCTGCTGTTCACGCTGCGCCCCATGATAAAATATGCCGCAGCCGCTTTTGTCCCATCCGCGCTTTTTCCAAGGATGATCCCTCTACCCGGATAAGAATTGTTCTTTAACTCCTGCTCAATGGATAACATGTTCATAAGATGCCTCTCCTTTCCTTCGAATATGTCCATTATACCTGTGATATCCTGCAAGTTCAATAATAAAAATATCTTTTTTCATTATTTTGGAGATCATAGGTTAATGTGCGCGCCCGGCCAGGGTGTGAACAGTAACGAACATAGGCAATGCTGTCTCAAACAATCCTATCGTATTTAAAAAGCAGCTTTGAATGCTCTGGAAAAAAATAAACCTATGCACATGAAAAGGGAAACCACAGCACGATATTGCCGCACGTTTCCCTTTTCAGATCCAAAGTTTTCTCAGAAATTAATTTGTTTTTTTACTAACAACAGTGAATCCTATAACAATCCCACCGTTATCTGATATTACAAAATTCTACAGATCATCATATTCGTTGACTAACGGCCATTCTGCCTTTTCATCTTCAAAAATCTGCGTAAATCTGTTCTGCTTATCCGCAAATACATTATCGAGATTGTCATCGTTCACCTTTGAGACCTCTCCCACCACCAGCGCGCCGGCCCCCTTTTTTGCTCCAAATCTGTGAAAGATCCCTGGCACCAGCGTAATGCTGTTACCAGGATAGATTGATATGATCTCTCCCGCCTTAACCAGATGTCTGATCCCGTCCATATAAACCTCTACTTGCTTATACAGATCTGGATTTCCCTCTTCATCCGAATGGAACAGTTCTATCTCCAGGATCCCATTTCCCCTGTTTATGATATCTTCTGTTTTGTTCCTGTGAAAATGAAGCGGGATCACCTGTTTTTCCTTATCATTAAAAATGATCACTTTTTCGCAATAAGGCACCCCGATCTCCGGACGGGCCAGATTTCCATTGCGAATGGTAAAAAGTATTGCGCCGACATGGGCAAAATCACCAGAGCCAAAATCTGTCACATCCCACCCCTGCATCACATCTTTTACATTTTCCCATTCTCCTTTTCTTTCCTTCCATTCATTGATTCCCCAATATGCGAAATCCGGCAGGCGAAACTGTATCTTATCCAGTGTTTCCATCGAAAACCTGATTGCTTGATTCACTTCCGACCTTTTCATAGTCCACCTCTACTCTCCGTATACCATGTCTCTCACTATTTTAATTACAGTGGCATTTTCATCTGTTTTCCTGCTCTCTGTAGAAATTACAAGCTCATAGCCTTCCTGACGCCAATCCAGTTCCTTCTCATCTCCCAGCATGAATATGCTCTTAATTTCTCCCGGGTATAAATGATACAAAAGTGTTTTCAAGCGTATTTCTTTTTTAGGCGCTCCCAGACAGATCGCATAAATATTTTTATCCTTCATCGTATAACGGATGTCCCGCGCAGTATACTCCACTCTGTCCATCTCACAGAATGAACCATCAGCCGTCAGCTTTGTAGGTCCTTCCTCCGCCTCCACCCAAGGTACCGTATCATAAATGGCTTCCCCATATTTTTCCAGCCATTTTCCCATATCTCTCAATATCCTTTGGGCTTCCTCAGCTATTGTTCCATCAGGTTTCGGTCCGACATTCAAAATCATATATCCGTTTTTACTCACATTATCGATCAGAAAATGAAGAAGGGTTTTGGCAGATTTATATTTGCAGTCTTCCATATATCCCCATGCTTCCCCATCATCCACTGTGGTCTCAGAAATCCAGTCATGATACATCATGTTTGCATATCTGCCCTGTTCAAGCAGTACGATGCCTGCACCCAGTGGGAAATTATGCCATTTATAGCTAACAACAATATCCTGTCCATTTCTTCGGGCCGCATCCTGATAATAAGTAAGAAATTTTCTTTTATATGCATCCTGGATATAATCTACTCCAAAGTCAAAATAGATATAATCCGGATGGTAGCCATCTATAACTTCCTTGAGCTTTTCAAACCACAATTCACAGAATTGTTTACTTGGTAAATCCTGATAAAACCATTGCTGGTCAATAAAACTATCTGGAATCCCACATCCTCTGGTAATGGGAAGAGGCATGTATCGTTTCTCTGAACCCCATTCCTGATTATGTGCCTCTCCATACAGACCTGCATATTCGGGATCTGCCGTATCATACTCTTTTACCCAGTGAGGGAAAAACTTCCAGTTTTCAGCATGATGAAATGCGGTAAGGAATTCCATCCCCTGTTTATGAATCGCTTTCTCCAGCTCCCCTACGATATCTCTTTTCGGTCCCATCATTGCGGCATTCCATTTATTTATGCTGCTGTCCCACATACTGAATCCATCATGATGCTCTGCGATCGGCCCAGCAAATCCGGCTCCCGCTTCTCTAAATAATTCTGCCCACTCTTCTGCATCAAATTTTTCTGCTGTAAAAAGCGGAATCAGATCCTTATATCCAAACTGTGCTGGATGTCCATATTTTTTGCAATGAAATGAATATTGCGGAGTCCCCTCCTGATACATTTTATATGGATACCATGTGACATTAGGGCCAAATGCCGGTACTGACCAGATCCCCCAATGTGTGTAAATCCCGAATTTTTTCTTTTTCAGCCACTCCGGCGTCGTAAAATTTAATAATTCTGACCATTGCTTTGTTTTCATATTTCATCTCCTCCTATTTATTCGCCCCTGACGTCAGCCCTTTTACCACATTCTCCTGCATAAAAAGATACATAAAGAACGGCGGCAGGATTGCGATTAATATTGCTGCCATCAATGCACCGTAATCGCTGTTATGCGCGCCCACAAAATTAAGAAGCCCTACGGAAATTGTACGCAGCTCTGATTTCCCGATCATGATCATCGCTGTCAGCAATTCATTCCATGTATACATAAATACGAAAATAGATGCTGTAGCAATTGCGGGCCTGATCAATGGCAAAATAATTTTAAAAAAGACCTTATAAATACTGCATCCGTCTATCACAGCCGCTTCCTCTAAGGACACAGGGATACTATATAAGAATCCTGTGATAATAAAGATAGTCAGCGGCATCCAAAACACAGAATATAAAAAAATCAATAAAATATAATTATCCCTGAGTCCAAATGTATTTGTCATAAACGCGATCGGGACAATAATACTCTGGATTGGAACCATCATACCCATAACAAAATATACCCTGACCGCACCCTGCAGTTTAAAGCGAAGCCTTGTGAGCGCAAAAGCGATCATGCAGGAAAAAACAGCTGTCACAATGACTGCCCCCAGGGCCAATATCAGACTATTCATAAACTGGCGTCCAATCCCGGTAGCCCAGGCCTTTGAAAAATTTTCAAAATGAAAATCCAGTGATGGTAAAAATGGATTTTCGAAAATCATTGTATTTGACTTTGTAGAAGATATCAAAATAAAATAGAGCGGATAGATAAAAAATATAGTCATCACAATACAAAATAAATACAAAACGATTTTTTTCATCCTTTTAATCACAATTTGTTTCCCCTTTCCCGAACACATTGCTATTTGCGGCCTCAGACCGCAAATAGCAATACACAATCTGTTAATACTCTATCGCCTCTCTTTTTGTGATCCGCAGGCTAAGTATTGTGCACAAAACACTCAGTATAAATAAGATCACTCCAATAGCAGACGCCCTGCCAAAATTGCTGTATTTGAATGCCTGCTTATATAAAAGTGTACTGGGTACATCAGTCAATCCGTTCGGGCCGCCGCTTGTCATCACATAAACCAGGTCAAAGGTCTTCAGTACTGCCGTAACTATGATGACTATGCTTGATACAATGGATTGCCAGATCATGGGGACTATAATATAACGCACCTTTCTGAGCCCTGTACATCCATCCAGAACCGCAGCTTCTATCACATCCGACGGTAATGCCTGGATCGCGGCATAACTGGTCGCCATATGAAATCCAATACCGCACCATGTATTGATGAGTATAATGGAAGTCATCGCTGTCGATGGTTCCACAAGCCAATTATGGATCAGCATCCCTAAGCCAAGAATTTCTAATATTTCATTCAGCACTCCCACGGGCATCAGAATAAAATACCATATCAGGCCCACCACAGTGGTAGATACAACCTGTGGGATAAAATAAGCCGCTTTAAAAAATTTGTATCCTTTAAATTGTCCACTTAACATCACTGCCAGAAGCAGTCCGATTGGAAGCTGCGTAAACAATGTAAGAACCAAAAACCAAAGAATATTTTTCATGGAATGCCAGAAGGAAGGATCCTGATAGACAGCAACAAAATTCTCGATCCCTACGAAAGTCATTTCTGCTCCCCTTATACCATTCCATTTGAAAAAGCCCAGTATCAAAGAGCCCCCGATCGGCAATATCAGTAATATCGTATATACCAGCAGTCCCGGAAGTAAAAATACTAAAATTGCTTTGCGATCCCTGCGTATCTTTTCCAACTCGCCACTCCTTTCCAGCAGTCACACACCTTGCGCCGCTATCTTGCCGCATCCAGACTATCCTGCATTTGTTTTGCTGCTTCCTCTGCAGTCATACCGTTTAAAGCCCCTGTCATTGCATCACCAAGGAAATTTTCAGCACTTGCATTGGTATCATATGACCAGATATCACTTCCAAATACAACACCCTCTGCATTTTTATATTCTAAAACTTCCGCAAGAACTGGGCTGATCCTGGATGGATCAATCTCAACATCTGTCCTTACCGGAATTTGAGAAGTCTCATACAGAGCCATTTCCTGCAGTTCTTTACTCACATATAAAGACAAAAACTCTGATACATAGGAAAGCTTTTCTGGATCATCCTTCAGGTGTCCTCCAAGTTCAAACTGGGTAGGATATGCAACATCATGCCTTGCGAATTCTTCTTTATTTTCAAAACACGGCACTCTAAAGGTTCCTACTGATTCTTCTATATCTTTTAGTTCTGCTATTCTCCAGTTACCATCTAAAGTGATTGCTGTTTCTCCTGACATAAACCTTTGTTTTTCTGTTTCGTAATCAATTCCCTGATAATCATCTCCGAATATTCCGCGATCTGCCAAATTTTGAATAAACGCGAATGCCTCCACAATATCATCGTCCGTCCACTTCGCTTCTCCTGATCCCAATTGTGTGCCCTTACTTGCCCCGCTAAGCCGATATATGATTGCGTTCAAAAGATGGGTTGCGCGCCATGGATTTTTTGTTCCCAAAGACCAAGGAATCACATTGATATCCTCAAGTTTTTCACAGATTTCGTAAAATTCATCCCATGTCTCAGGCAGCTTTTCAATTCCCGCTTTTTTAAACAGATCCTTATTATAGTAAAATACCTCCATCGAAATGGTCTTTGGCAACGCATAAATTCCTTCTACCCCCACACTCGACAAATTCATCATATCAATCAAAGAAGAGTCTATATTATTTTTAATATCCTCATCATTATTGATGACCTCAGTTATATCCAAGAACACACCGCTTTCCGCATATGGCTTCATAACACTAAGCCCAGGCCATTCAATCACATCTGCTATATTTCCTGAGGCAATATCTGCTTTAAATTGATTGTCGAAAGCCGTACCATCATTGATCGATTCATCTTGTAATGTGATATCTGGGTATTTTTCCTGAAATATTTTTTTACATTCGTCCCAAAGGATCACTGAACTATCAGAACCCGATGCCCTGGTAAGCATCCGGATCGTAATGCCCTTTCCTGTTCTTGCAGTTTCCTCTCCATCATCTTCACTTTCTGCGTTTGCCTCCGTATCCTGTACTTCTGTTTTTTCTTCGGATTTTGGGCTGCCGCATCCGGTTAATACCATCATTCCGCATAATGTCACTGCCAATAATCTGGTAAAAATATTCTTTTTCATAAAAACTCTCCTTTTCTGTTGTTCATTTTTAATATGTCTTCCAATTGCTTTTTCATCTCAATCAATGCCGTTTTACTGTCAATTTCTTGATTGATTGTTCTTTTGATCTGACCGGATAAGATATAATCAATCTGCTCCAGGTCAACCCGTTTCTTTTCTTTATCAAATAATTCTTCCCTGGAACCGCCGATATGGAATTTTTCATCTACCAGATTCAGCCATGGGTAGCTTCCTCTTAATGTCTCGTCCCTGATTACAGAGACTGTAGGGAGACAGCCGCATAATCGTAAATTTGTAATTGCTACTTTATCGTTCAAATTCCATTTTAAAAACTCATAGCTTTCCTTTATGTGATCCGAATAGCGGTTGATCCCCAATGCCCATCCTCCAAGCATTGTTTTTCCTCCTGGAAGCGGAAGCTGTCCGATATATCTTTCATAGGTATCTCCATTTTGTGAGTACTTCCCCGGCTGATAATGTGATGCAAACCCTTGGACAAGCGGGATTTCGCCATAAAGCAGCATTTTAAATAATTCATCCCAAAAATATCCTTCTGCTTCCTTTGGTACAAATTGAAAAGTTTTTACAAGGTTATCCAATGCCCGTTGATTTTCTTCGCTGTCTATAACCAGTTTTCCCCATTTATCTGCGATGCTCCCATGAAAGGCCCATTGGCGTGGGAGAAATTCATTGATCAATCCTACCGGTTCCAATGCCGTAGCTGCCGTGCCGTATCGAAACGGTGAACCTGCATTTGTTTTCCTGTCAAAAAATTCTGCGATCGCATTAAAGTTTGTCCAGGTCTTGGGGGGCGTGAGCTCATATCCATATTGCTTCTGGAACTGTTTTTTTATATCCCTGTCGCTAAATATGTCTTTTCGATATAAAATCATCTGGATCGTCGCAATAATCGGAAGCAAATGCACGCCACAGTCTCCCCGATAAAAATCCTGCCTTATTCCGCTTGGATAATTCACTAAAAGATCGTCTTTTTTTACCCATCCTTTTATATTTTCCAGGTAGTTCTCGGACAAAATACTTCTTATCCAGGGTAAATCCATCATGACGATATCATAATCTGTTTTCTTACCACGGGTCTGTGAATATAGTTCTCTGCGTAAAGGGCTATATTCCAGCTTATTAAACTCCACCTGTATTCCTGTTATGTTCCGGAATGCACAGGACAGCTTCTCCAACGCATCCGTAGCGTCACATTGAAAAGCTAAAACACGGAGGCTTCTCATGGGCTGTGAATGAAATTCCATCTCTGTATTTCTATAATTCGTTTTGGGCCGGATATAAATACTCCTGTTTTCGATTTCAGCCCTGCTTTTCATGATCGAAGCTAAAAGCTTTCCCGCTTCTTTCCCCATCAGAATCGCATTACGTCCATATTGTGTAATATCTTTATACAGATCTGTCGTATACCATTTCTCTCCAACAATTGCGTGGATCTCGATTTTGATCTTTATGATATTGCAGACCTCAGAAAGGTGTGTTGCAAATTCCATGGAAGATGTGATAACACATTCCGGATATTGCCCATTCTCTATCAGTTTCTGATAAATCCTGTCAAATATTGCCTCTTTTCTTGTTTCTTCAATAACGATAATATCTTCTTCATGATCTTCTCTCGCGGCCAGATATCCCTCCACGCAATCCTGCTCGTTCGAAAATTCTTTTTTCCCAACCATAAGCCGAATTTCCCGGCAAGGATTTTCTTCAATAAGAGTATTTGTGATATCGAAAATCAGCTGCTTATTTTCAAACAAAACATTTGAAAAATCAATTCCTTCTAATTTTCTTTCTACCATCACTATTTTTATTCCTTGATTCTGCAGTTCTTCATATTTCTTTTTATTCTTCTGGTCGCACGGAACCATGATCGCCCCCACCATCCCGATACATAAAAGCTGCTCTAAAAAATGGTTTTCTAAAACAATATTATTTTGTGTAAGCTTCAGTACCAGTATATAGTTATTCATGTCCAGCGCATCTGCAATTCCCTGATATATATCATTGTAAGGCTCCTCCAGACTGGGCAGCAGCACACCTATGACTTTACCCTTATGCTTTTTCAGATTTTGTGCCATATAATTGGGTTTATACGATAGCTCCTCAATCGCCTCCTGTATCTTATCGTATTTCTCATCACTAACGCCACCTTTTCCGTTCAGCATATTGGATACTGTACCAACCGACACACCAGCCTTCTTTGCCACGTCTTTAATGGTAGACATATCCTATGCCCCTTTTCCATTATTTTCTTTTTATTGTGCCATCTTCTGGCGGAGCATATGAATAGAATTTCTTACCATTTCCTCCATTTCTGCTTCGTCTGCCCCTTTACTGATATCCCTCCATACCTTAATATCACGTCCTACTTCTCCGCCCATTTTGATAAACGGTTCCATAACAATTGCACCGTCATATGAAATATCCTTCAGCGCTCCTGTAATCTCCTCCCAAGGCATTCTTCCATTTAAACTGGGCGGCTTTCTATTTGCCTCTCCCACATGGAAATGTGCCAGATATCTGCCCGCAGTATGGATTGCTTCTGAAAAATCATCTTCCTCAATATTCATATGATAGGTATCTAACAGGATTTTTACATTGGGACTGTCGGCTTGCTTTACATATTCCACGGCTTCCTCTGCTGTATTCAGGAGTCCCTGTTCGTAACGGTTTACCACTTCTACCGCATATGTAATGTCCAGTTCCTCTGCCGTTTTCATAATTTCGCGTATCGACTTCAAAGAGCGCTCCCATGCAGGCCGCTTGTCACTGATCTTTTCCGTAAAGGTAGTATTCCACGCGCCATAATCCACACCTGAATACATTTTGATCTTCATTTGATTCATGATCTTCAATGCCTGTATCGTATAGTCAATCCCTGCTTTTCTGATCTCGTCATTTTCCGATGCCAGATCGTATCTTGCCGCTAAGCCTACAGAAAATGTCAGGCTGATATCATTTTCTGATGCAAACTCCGCTATTCTCTGACGTTCAGATTCTGTCCTTCGCATCATTGCATCCGGCGCAATCTCTAAAATGTCAAAACCCAAACGTTTGACCTGGGTTATTTGTTTGAAAAAATCTGTTTCCCAGTCTTTATTGAAGTATCCAAAATGAATCCCTATTTTATTCACCGTTTCCTCCTTCGCTAATATTGTACGTTTTTTGTATTTACTATGTGCTCGGCCGAAATTTAGTATACAATTATTATAATTCACGCAAATTACATGTTCAATATCGCCACTATTGAATTTCTTTGAAACGGTTCAATGAAGATTTTTTATAAAGCAGAAATAATGATATATATAATAGACTTCGTTCTTTCAAAAAAAGAAAACCCTAAGAGAATCTGTCAACTCATTCTCTCGGGTTTTAGATCTTTAATTTATGTCATCTCCGAAAACAAAAACCCCCGGAAAAGCCTGTCCAATGGCAGGACCTCCCCGGGGCAGCCAACTACGCTTCTTTTTTTCTCTGCTCATTGATAAAGCCTTCGACCTTATTTTCCGGAATGCCGAGGGCATATGAAAACTCACTGTAAAGCGCATGCTCCAAAAGCTGCTGATACTTCTTGTCCATACTTGTCACACCGCCGCGATGCTCTGTACGCTTATAAAGGGTCTTCAACACCCGGATCCAGTTCTCCGGCAAATATCCGGAGATGCAATTCTTGTATTCCTGCTCCCGGGTCTTTTCACTCTGCACCCACAGAATTTCAATATCATCCATCCTCTTGATCAAACCCAGCACCGCTTCCCGTTCAATGGGCTTGCGGATATTGGTATCGTCATCAATGGGGACATAGGCCCGATCCTTCGCATTTCCCACGGACTGCAGAGTATAATACTTCTTCTTTCTATCCGCAAACATAAAATCCAATGTTCCTACATCTTCAATCCGATATACACCCTTACACTTATAAACTACTGCATCACCTTGATTATGCATACACATCCTCCTTCCTTATCAGATCAGAAACGTTCTCATTTGCACATTTACATTGGATCTTCATGCCCTTACGTCCGGTAGAGTAAACTTCTGCTACACTTTATTGTAGCACTTTTTTTTACCCGAGGTAAGGAGATTTTTTTAAGGAAGGTTCAATTTTGTTAATTATGCACCATAGATACAGGATCTTTTTTGTGAAAAATGCCCTCTGATATTTTCCCGTGTGGTTCTGGCTCTTTGTAATCTCAGACCGAAATACCTTCTGTCTTTTAATTACTCTAAGAACATCTTCAGTTCTTCCATAAATGTATTGACGTCCTTAAACTGCCGGTATACGGATGCAAACCGGACATATGCCACCGGATCCAGAGTTTTCAGCCGCTCCATGACGATCTCTCCGATGAGACTGCTGGGGATCTCCTTCTCCTCCCGGTTGACGATCTGCAGCTCAATCTCATCCACCGCTTCCTTGATGGCGTCTGCCGGTACCGGCCTCTTGTAGCAGGCGCTCAGCACCCCGTTCTCGATCTTGGAGCGTTCATACTGCTCCCGGTTATTATCCTTTTTGATCACGATCAGCGGGATCGTCTCAATCTTTTCATAGGTGGTAAACCGCTTCCCGCATTCATCGCAGCAACGGCGGCGGCGAATGGAATTGTTCTCTTCTGCCGGCCGGGAATCAATGACTCGTGTATCCGAATTTCCGCAATAGGGACATTTCATAATCTTATCCGCCTTTCTTCTGTACTCTACATACATGTTTCAAAAGGAACTCGATACTGCTGCCGACAAATACGCCAAGCCGTCGGCACTGCCGCATTCCAAAATACATACGGCATATCTTTATTATACACAATCCGCCCTGTATTTGCATTATATTTTTTTCAAAAATTTTTCTTCCCGTATTTCTACAAGGATAATATCCGGTCCGATCCGTTTTACACAGTGAAATGGAATCACGTATTCACTATCCGTCCCCAAAAAGCCGCAGATCTTCCCCGGTCCCGGCACGATCAGCGCCTCGATCTGCCCGCTGCCGCAGTCAAATTCCAGATCCACCACGCAGCCCAGCCTTTTGCAGTCACAACTATTGATTACTTCCTTTTCCCGGAGTTCACACAGCCGCATATCCGTCTCCTGACAACGTATTTCCACTTGCTTTTACCATATGCAAAAAATCCTCAAAAGTTTACTCGTCATCTGGAAAAATTCATTTCTATCAGCATTGAACTGTCAAAGACACTTGTAGATAGCAGCTTTATATATTCTTCGAACAATATTTTTTGCAATACCTTTAATTCCATAAGTCATCTGATCAGCAAAAACAAAAAATGTAAATACTACAATGCGAAAGAATATATCAATTTTAAGCCGACAGCCGTCAATGAAGAATTCGAACAATTATGTGATAATCTTGAAACATTAATCCATAGTATGATTAATGCTACAATCAGTCAAAACCCTGCCTGTGTTTTTATTATGGCCGGGCTAGTTGCCCGTTTCTTTTCTATTATGGAAAATCCTGATCTATATCAGAAAGAAATTATTCAACTTGTGGGGTCAAATGATGAAAATCTCATTCACCAGATCACCAAAATATTTGAAAAAAAATAAGGGTAAGGTCAGTCGGGCTGAACTAGTATAACCCACGATAATTATCCACACCTTTCACTTGTCTAAATTTTCATCTGCTGCGTCAGCTTCAATCGACGATGCTACCGGCATCGCCTCATTCAGCTTCCTTGCACATGGAAATTTATCCTGCGCGTAAGGTAGTGGTAATTATTGTGGGTTATACTAGTTTGAATCATCACAGGATCGTGACATTGCTGTGAGTGGATTGTGACATTTTCCTGTTATACTGAACATGTGCTCAAAAAATTCCTAACTGTACGGTTGGAAAAATCTGATATGATTCAGGAGGAAACAATTCATGAGACCCATTGTTTTAAAGGCCCGGGGCCTGAAAAAATATTATCACTCAGGGGAAAATGTAACAAAAGCGCTGGACGGCATCGACATGGATATCTCTTACGGGGAATTTGCCGCCATCGTCGGCACTTCCGGAAGCGGAAAATCCACGCTGCTCCACATGCTGGGCGGTCTGGACAGCCCCACCGAGGGTACGGTCCAGGTAGGGGATAAGGAACTGACCAGTATGAATGATGAAGAACTGGCGGTATTCCGCAGGCGCGGCATCGGCTTTGTGTTTCAGCAGTACAATCTGGTGCAGACGCTGAATGTCCGGGAAAATATAGTTCTTCCGGTACTGCTGGATGGAGGAACGATCGATGAAGACTATTGCCGGGAGATCGTAACGCTTTTAAAGATCGATGAAAAGCTGGAGCAGTTTCCCAATCAGCTCTCCGGCGGGCAGCAGCAGAGGGTGGCGATCGCCCGGGCGCTTGCCGGCAAGCCGTCCATCGTGCTGGCAGATGAGCCGACTGGAAACCTGGACAGCAGGACCAGCCAGGACGTGATGGCATTTCTCAAAGCCGGCAACCAGAGGTTCCAGCAGACCATGGTGATGATCACCCACAACCCGGAGATCGCTCAGATGGCGGACCGCATCATCCGTATTGAGGACGGCCGGATCAAGTCCGGCGGAGCAGGACAATGGGGATCCAGCAGGATCGGTTCCATCGGAGCAGAGCAGCTGGAACCCGTGCGGATCAGCAGACAGCCGGAACCGGCCGGATCAGCCCGACCCAGCAGCGGAAAGGAGGCTCACACCCATGTTTCAGGTGAGAAATAAAGAGGTCATCCGCCTGCTCACAGGCCGGCAGATGAAGAAGAACCGGCAGAGAAATGCCATTGCCATCGGAGCCATCATCCTGACCTCCATCCTGTTTTCCGCGCTGTTTACGGTGAGCGGCGGGATTCTGGAAGTGGCGCGGCAGAGCATGATGCGCGCATCCGGAAGCTCGGCGCAGGCTGTGATCAAGTTTTTGTCCATGCCGGAATATGAGAATGTGAAAGCAGCCGGAGGATACGAGAAGATCGGATATTCCATCGTGACCGGGATCGGGGCGCACGAAAGCCTTCAAAAGCTCTATACGGAGGTCCGGTACGGGGAAACGTATTCGGCTCAGTCATTCCGATCATTTCCCACGGAGGGAAGGATGCCGGAAGAGAAAATGGAGATCGCCGTACCACGCCTTGTCCTGGACGCAATGGAGCTTCCGGATCAGCCTGGAAGCCGGATCGTATTTCCAATCATGGTTGACGGGACACTGCGCGAAGATACCTTTACCCTGTGCGGCGTCTGGGACGGGGATCCGGTTGCGCCTGCACAGCAGGTATGGGTATCGAAAGCCTACAGTGAGGAGACCGCGCCGACGCAGATGACCAGCTTTGGAGAGGGCATGCCTTATGAGGGAACGGTCATGGCGGACATTGATTTTTCCAATACCTGGAACCTCCAGGGAAAATGGGCAGATCTGATCGCGCGGGCCGGACTGCCGGAGGATACCCCGGGCGGGATCAACCCGGCATATTCGTCACTCAGCGTCGATCTCTACACGATCCTGACCATAGTCATCCTTCTGGCAGTCATCCTGGTTTCCGGCTACCTGATCATTTACAATATTTTTTATATTTCCGTCACCCAGGATATCCAGTATTACGGCCTGCTGAAAACCATCGGGGCTTCCGGAAAGCAATTGCGCCGGATCGTTCTGCGGCAGGCAATGGGCCTGTCCGCCGTCGGGATCCCCGCAGGGCTTCTGGCAGGATACGCCGTGGGATATCAGCTCCTTCCATACGTAGTGATGCTGTTCCTGCAGACCTATGAATTTGAGGATTATACGATATCTCCGGCAGTGCTGGCCGGGGCGGCGCTGTTCAGCCTGCTGACGGTGTATATCAGCTTCCGTTCGCCGGGACGGATTGCGGCATCCGTTTCCCCTGTGGAAGCGGTGCGCTATACCGGCGAGACCCAACAGAAGGGCGCGCCGGGGCGATGCCGGAAAAGCATATGGCAGTGTGTGGAAGCACATCGAAGCATCCTGTGGAAACGGAAAGCGCATATAAAAATGATGCGGAAGAAAAAAACAAGTACATTGGGATTCGGAAAATCCGCAAAGCAAAAGAACGCGCCTGCGATCCTTGCCCTCCGGAACCTGCGCCGTGACGGAAAAAAAGCGGTGCTGGTGATCCTGTCCCTCTTTTTAAGCATGACTCTTTTAAATACCACATACACCATCATCAGCGGATTTGACCTGGAGCAGTATGTGGAAACACAGACCAACGGTGATTTTGAGGTGACGGACTGGACGGTGGCCATGGCCGGACAATATGACAAGAACCTGGAAGGGATCGACAGCGGATTTGAAGAAGCAGTGAGCCGGCTTCAGGGGCTGACCCGGTTTGAAAAGGTCTATTGCGAGCTTGGACAGGCGGATCTTTCGGAGCACGCTCTGGAGCGCCTGGCCTGGGAAAACGAGCAGGGAAATGAATATACGGATATGTGCGACCTGGAAAGAGGACAGGAGCCGCTGTATGCTTATGCGGCTACGGGAACGCTGGTGGAGCATGCGGTATATACGGATGGAGAATTTGACGCGGAAAAATGGGCCCAGGGGACATACGTAGTCTATTGCGACGGCGCGCCCTGGTGGGGCGTGAAGCCGGAGATGCTGTATCAGCCCGGAGACAGGATCACTCTGGAGGGAAAGGAAGGGCAGAAAAAGGAATATACGGTGATGGCGGTCGGAGAGCTGCCCTCCACACTGACCGCGCGTATGGCTATCAGCATCGGGATCAACGTGATCCTGCCGGAGCAGGAATTTGCGGAGCTGTACGGTGAGAAACAGCCCTTAAGCGTGGTCTATGATGTGGAAAAATCTCATCGGGATGAGGCAGAAAAAATCACGGCGAAATGGATGGAAGACTCTGGCATGGTCTGCATTTCCTTTGAAACGCTGAAGGAAGAATTTCAGAAAACGAAGCAGGTGTTTACCATGATCGGCGGAAGCCTGAGCCTGGTCCTTGGGGCGATCGGGATCCTGAACTTTATCAATATCATGGTCACAGGAATTCTCACAAGACAAAAGGAGCTTGCCATGCTCAGCGCCGTGGGCATGGGCGGCAGGCAGATGAAGCGGATGCTGATCTGGGAGAGTGCGGCATACATCGGCAGCGCGTCGGTCCTGGCCGT
>ERZ808040.421-NODE-421-length-37397-cov-4.644346_pt1 | contig 37397 bp, 34 predicted proteins | sample MGYA00380191_ERZ808040 | MGnify/ENA primary metagenome ERZ808040 (study PRJEB31490, sample SAMN06133395) | mouse gut metagenome | isolation source: J6 | host: mice | place: China: Chengdu | collected 2015-05 ...
AACATAGGGATAATTTAGGTGGATTATACTAGGGTTCAGGCAATCCCCGGCTCTGACCCAAATTGCCGATTGTAAAATCCATGCCGCAACTCAAATCAAGATGATAATGCACGCTCTAAGCATACCACTTGGCCTGCTCATGGTACATCACACTGTATATCCCCCTTTGCTCCATCAATTCCTCATGGGTTCCCTGTTCCGCGATCCTGCCCTTATCCAGTACCACGATCCGGTCCGCAATTTTCGCGGAACCAAGCCTGTGGGTGATGATCACCGCCGTTTTGTTCTTTGCGCTCTCTGCAAACTTCTGGTAAATCTCCGTCTCCTTCAGGGGATCGATAGCCGCCGTTGGCTCATCCAGCACAATGAGATTATGCTGCCTGTACAGTCCCCTGGCAATGGAAAGGCGCTGCCATTGCCCCCCGGACAGGTCTGTGCCCCCAAATTCCCTGGACAGCATGGTATCCAGTCCCTGCCCGAATTCCCCGCTCTTTTCATCCAGTCCGGCCCTGTGCAGGGAACGCAGGATCCGCTTTTCATCTATGGGTTGGCCGCTGTCACTCATGAAGACATTTTCCCCCAGGGTCATCTTATATTTTTGGAAATTCTGGAACACAGCGGAAAGCTTCCCCGCGGAATCCCCGGGGTCGATTTCCCGGGTGTCTACCCCGTCTATCTCCACCCTGCCCTCCGTAGGGCAATACAGGCCCAAAAGCAATTTTGCAAAGGTGCTTTTACCCGCGCCGTTTTCCCCCACTATGGCGATGGTCTCCCCTTCCTTGATGTCCAGGTCAATTTGACGCAGCACAGGCTCCTTTCCGCCCGGATAGGCAAAGGACACCTTTCGGAAGCTCACTGTTTTTCCCTCCGGTATCTTCCTTTTTGCCTGCCTCTCAGGCATCCCCATAAAGGCCATATAGTTTTCCGCACTGCCGATATTGTCCGTCAGCCTGGGCAGTATGCCGCGGAACATGACGTCCAGCCTGTCGGAAATGGTATCCAGCGAAGAGAGGATGGCTGCAAAGGCTGCAATGCCTACCCTGCCCTGAAGCAAATAATAGAACAGGAGAACAATCATACCGATATACCCTGTCATGGAAATAAAACGCAGAAATATCTCTACCATCTCAGACTTCTTCGTGGCCTTCCAGTCAATATCCCTTGCCATTGCCATATTTTCACGGAACTTCCGGAAGAAATATCCGTAGGCGCCCAGCAGGCGTGTCTCCCTGGCGTATTCCTTATCCGTGATGCACCTGCCGTAATACGCACCCCTTCTCTGATAGGGCGCCGCTTCGTAGGCCGCATGCTTGTGCATCCGGTACCGCACCGCTCCCCCTATCATGTAAGGCACAAAGGAAATGCAAAGCATGACCACAAGTCCTGTCTCGATCTGTGCCAGATACGTTCCCATAAAACCATAATAACACAAAAACGTGCCCGCCATACCCAAGGATGCCCACATCACATCCACCGCGCTCTTAACACCCGTATTGGCGCGCTTGATGTCATCCAGGAACTGATTGTCCTCATAGCTGATAGGATCAATCTTCGACGCCTTCCTGTGCAGCAAATTTCCCACTTCCTGCTGCAGGCGCAGCTCAAACTGTTCCCCTACAAGCCGGTTAGCAGCGCTGCATAACATAGACACAATGAAGTATACACCCAAAAGAATGGCCGCCCCATAAACCTTACCCGCAGAACCGCCGTCCGTCAAATCCCGGGCACAGTCAAACAGATTCTGCTTCACCAGGACGCTGGCGCTGGAAGCGATCTCCGCCAAAGCCATGAGCAGCACTGCCGCCCAAAACGTCACCGGCATATTTTTCACACTGACTTTCAGCATGCTTCCCATGATACTGAAATAGCCATACTTTTTCTTTTTTATTTTATCCATATTCCCTCATTTCCTCCCATTTCGCCCTCAGGCCATATCCCAACCAATGAACGCCCGGCAGTTTAACAGCTTCCCCCTTGTTCCATACCTTTTTGCAGTGCGGATGCCTGTCAACTGCATGCGGAAAGATTTATTCTATGTTTGGCTTTCGCTCTGGTACCAGCTCTTCTGGCTCTCATACATTTGGGCGTATTGTCCCTGCATTTCCATCAGCGCCTGATGGTTTCCGCTCTCTGCCACCCTGCCGTCCCTGAGCACAAATATCTGATCCGCCAGGCCGGTAGAACCCAGGCGGTGACTGATGAAAACAGTGGTCCTCCCCCTGCTGATCTGCTCGAATTCCTCGTACAGCCTACTCTCGCTTATGGGGTCAAGGGCCGCCGTAGGTTCATCCAGGATCTGGATGGGCGCAGGGTTCATCAGGCATCTGGCCATGGCCACTCTCTGCCACTGTCCGCCGGAAATATCCACACTGCCCTCATCCAGCTTTCCCAGGGGAGTATCCAATCCCTGGGGCAGGCTCTTCATTTCCTCCCATATCCCAAGCTCCCGAAGGTGCCCTTCCATCCGCTTTACAGAACCATCGTTTTCCATTTCCAAAATATCCCCCAAAAGGACATTGTCTGCAACCGTGTCGTAATAGCGGGCAAAATCCTGGTAAACACCGGTAAATATCCCCTTCAGCTGCCCCTGGGTATATTCCCGCAGTTCCCTGCCGTTTATGAGTATTTCCCCCTGGTATTCATCATATAAGCCTGTCAGCAGCTTTGTGACCGTGGTCTTTCCCGCTCCGTTCTCCCCTACAAAAGCGTAGTGCTTGCCCGCTTCCAGCTTCAGGCTGAAGTCCTTCAGGATATCCTTCTCCGTGCCGGGATAGCGGAAAGTCACATGCCTGAACTCCAGGCTTTCGAATACCGGCGGCTTCTCCGGCAGGCTTTCCGCGCCTTCCTGTTCCTCCATATTGGCAAAGGCTGTCAAATCCTTCATATAGGAGGTATAATGAGCCAGCGTCACAAGAGAATGCCCGATGTTATTGTGCATCAGGTCTATCATTTCGTAGATTGCCTTGGAAAGGGCAATAAACACTCCTATTGTCAGGCTTCCCCGGCCAAGCTCCGCGATCAGGAAGCATACCATGACCGTGGCAATGGTATTGGTCAGCACCGAGCTGACACCGTTCCTGGCTTCCTTACGGGCCGTTGCCCCGGCATATATCTTTCTGCATTTTGCCGCCTGCTCCGCCCATTTCCTGTTCACATGATCCACATAGGAGAACAGCGCCCTCTCGTGGATTGACTCCCTGTCCGTCATAATGCCCTGCAGATATTCCCCACGCCTGGCAAACACTGCCGCTTCCTTATATGCCTTGTAAGTCTTCTTCCCGCTGATAACGGAAAAAATGAGAACAGGCAGGGAAAGGAACAGGCAGCTGATCCCCAGCCCTATGCTTTGTGCAAAAATAATCAAAAACACACCTATGATTCTAACAAGGCCGTTGATAAAATTGCAAGTATGTTGTGTCATGTACCATACATTTTTTTTCATATCCGAGCTGACGCGGTTAGACAGCTCCCATACCTTGTCGTCTTCTATGAGCTTAAACTTCAGGCGGGCCCTTTTTTTGACTGCCTCCACGCTCATTTGATATACCGCGCTTACTTCGACCCGTCTGGTCAAGATGCGTCCGAAGCTATAACCCATACGCTTCCAGGCCACGATCAGCAGCATGGCGGCAAGCAGGGGCAGCATACCTGCCATCGTCTCCCCGCCCGTCACCAACCCGATTCCTCTGTCGATAAATTCGGCTTCCACCAGTACCCACAGTACATTGACTAATCCGGTCAGAACCTTCTGTGCAACCACCCCTACGGTACACAGGGGTTCGCATGCCAACGGCATCCCCAGCAGATGCCTCAGATCATACTTTCTTGGTTTCAACTGAAATCCCATATGAATAACCTTCCTTCCCGTATCATTTTTACCGCTCATTCAGGGCAAAAAACTGAAAGGCACGTATTCATGCCCTGGATGATGCCAGTATATCATGGCAGAAAGCAATCCACACGGATTTGGGACGAAATGCGGGAAACAGGGACATATGCAAATAAACTTAGATGCCATCGGCCGGAACGGCCGGACGGCAGACGAATATTTGTTTATCCTGTCCGATGGGCAGGACAGTGATTACACACTCTAACGCTTTCGGTTTACCGTATCCAACCCCAGAAAATAGTCGGCGGAAACCTGATAAAACTCACACAGTGAAATTACCTTCTCTATGGGCAGCGCATTTCTCCCTGTCTCATAGCGGGAATACACCCTCTGGTCGATCTTCAGGTAAGCCGCTACCTCCTTCTGTCTTAAATCATGATCTTCCCGCAGCTCTCTCATCATGACCACGTAATTCTTTCTCATACTTATTACCTATGCCTTTCCCGCCTGGAGCTTTCTCATGCGGGGACAGGCCCAAATGCTAAAACCCTCTGATTGCCGTTTCGTCCTTCCCTGCTTCCAGCGCCAGCGCTTCCCGGAGATGGCCGCCGGTCACCGCGCCGCTTCCGTCACAGGAGGCCAAAAGCTTTGCCACATGAGCCGCCGCGCTGATCCTTGCAGGACTCAGCTCTGCCGCTTCCGCCAAGGCATTAAAGTCCACGTCCCGGGCCACGGGCAAGCCTCCCTCCAAAGCTTTTCTCCACAGCCGCGCCCTGCCCTCCCTCTCCAGGCCGCGGAATTTAACGGCAAATCGGATCCGTCTGACAAATGCATCGTCAAAATGATCTTTCAAATTTGTGGCAAGTATCAAAATACCTTCATGCTCCTCCATCCTTTGGAGCAGAAAAGCAGCAGAGACATTGGCATACCTGTCATGGGAGTCTTTGACAGCCGTCCTCTTTGCAAACAAGGCATCTGCCTCGTCAAAAAACAGCAGATAGCGGTTGCGCCGTGCCAGGCGGAATATCTCGTCTATGTGCTTCTCCGTCTCCCCTATGTACTTATCGAACACCTGGGACAGATCCACTTTCCACAGCGGTAACTGCAGCTGTCCGGCAAGGACGGCTGCAGCCATAGTCTTCCCGGTTCCCGAGCTTCCGTAAAACAGAACCTGCAATCCCTGTTTCCCCCTCCACGCTTTCGCCAGCCTGGCCACGGTTTCCAACTGCCTTCGGCAGTCTTCGGGCAGAATCAGCTCTTCCGGCCCATACCTGTCTTCAATGAACTTCCCAAACCGGAATGCCTCCTGCCTGTCCTGCATCGCCTCCAGCCATATGTCCTGGTCCGAAAGGGAACGCGCGCCTTCCCGGGCGCGTAATGAAATGGTTTTCTGCCGCTTTTTCCATTCCCCTACGTTCAGCCGGTAATTCCCCAACAAATCCTCCTGCCATTGCCTGCGGTCTTCCGGCGATATCCAGGCATCCAAAGCCAGCCTCTTCTCTTCCCGGGACAATGCATCCTTCAGGGTGATCCCCACATCCGTTTCCTCCCTCACCAGGGATACCTGTGCGGTGGTATTTGCCAAAATGCACAGATGGCTGCCTCCCAGGCCCCGGAGCAGCCGGCTTCGCACTTGCTCCCACTCCTCCCCTGGAGAACCGGGGATTTCGTCCGCAAGCTCCACAGCCACTACCGGCGCCGACAATCTGATGATCAGGCACAGCGCCTGGCAGATGTATGAACGGCGGGATTTCGATGCGCACATCAGGCTTTTTACCCGGAACACCACCACATTCCTGCCCAGTTCCCTGGAGGCCCGCCGCACCAGTGTGTGAGCTCCGCTCCCCTTGCTCCCATGCAGAAGGATCCGCAGCGGTTCCTTTTCCCGCAGATATCCGCACAGCCTCCTATATTCCTCTTCATGAAGGGGAAAAAGCTCCTGCCCCTTATGGATCTCTTCCGATGCTGCATAAAAAGAATACCAATCCTCCTGGGCAAGGCTCCCGGTAAGCAGAAAGTAAAACACCGCAGGGTTTAAGAGCAGAGGGCGCTGTAAGAGCCCCCTCTCCCACCTGCCCTCCGTTTCTTCTTCCTCCTGCCCCAGGATCAGGATATCCTGCAGCGCTCCGCCTCCCCCACAGAACCCTGCCACGTCGTCGAATCCAATCATGATCACCGGAGAGAGCAGGTACATGGCATATTGCAGGCTGGGCCAGTTCTCTTTATACCGGTTTCTGCAGTCTATGCACAACCCGTTCTCCAATTCAAAGCAAAAGGCAAACATCAAGACCCAATACTCCGCCTGGGTCAGGGAACAGCATTCCCGCAGGCACACAGACGGCAGAAAGAGAGCCGTTTTCCTCTCCCTCTCCTCCAACAACGCCCTCTTCTCTTCAAAAGACCCGGGCGTCTTGCCCTTATCCTGCTGCAGCCAAAGAAATATATCCACATACTCCTGCATCTGTTCCTCCAGCGAATGAAATCCCTCGTGGGAAACGCTCTCCTTCATCTGACATCCTCCTATTCCATCCCGGGGCCTGCACCTGTTGCCCCGGTCAGTACACTGGCGGCACCGGCTTCCAACCGCCCCTATAGCAGCCTCAGGCATTCTACAGGGCAGCCGTTTTCCGTAAGGGCAGAGTCATACTCCGACAGACAGGATGTCACATCCAGAAAGCACTGCCCGTCCAGCCTGTCCGTCCTGTGCAGGATTACAAAGTCTATCGCCATGCCAATGGGGACGTTTTTCCTGAGCCAGTCCAGATAACGCTCCCGCCCGTCCTCGGGCCGCTCCCTGAGCACCACGGTGGCCCTGCATTCCTCCGGCTCCTCAATGACAAAGGCTTCCGCTCCGGTCAGGATCCCAACCATTTCCACATAGTATTGGCAGGTGCCTTTTCTGCCTGCCAGGGATATCCCCCTGCGCAAAAGCTCCCTCAGAGTGCCCTCCTCCACCTGCCTGGCCAAATCCCCCCAGCCCAGCCACCGGGCCAGCCTCACCGCCTGATTTTTCATACACAGCTCATAGTCCAGCTTTTCTGCCAGGTCATCGACCTTTTTCTCCATCCCCAGGTACAGGTTCTGGTGAACCGCCAGAAAACGCTGAAGCGGGAGGTTCTCCCGGTAGATGGCTGGAAGGTATTCCGTAAAGCTTTCCTTGGGGAAAGACAGGTCATATCCTCTGAACAACGCATTTTTCCCTGTGCTGCGCAAAACCTTTACGGCCAGCCTGGCATAGCGACCGGCCCCGCTTCCGTACAAAAGCATATTCCGGTAATTGGAGCTGTACTGTGCCACAGCTTTCCTGGCATTGAACCAAAATCTGATATTTTCCTGCAGGAGCGCCTCCTCTTCCTCGTCTATCCTGTCAAAAAGCCAGACGTAAAGCTCCAACACGGCGTCGCTTCCAATATCCAGCATGATATGGTTCCACTCCGTCCCGTCCCTTCCGCTGTCATAAATCTGACTGACAAAAACAGCCCAGGCAGATTCCGGCCTCATGGCCAGTCCGCCTCCGGTCTGCCGGAACCCGTACTGGCTGCCGCAGCGCAATAAGCTCCTGCCGGATAAACAATGTGTGGCCATTTTATCTCCCTCCTCCCGGGTTTATTGATCCCCGGAGCCATTTCTGACTTCCACCTTTATCTTCATGCCTGCCAGGCGGTACGGCTCCAGGTACTTTTCCACCCGGCTCCTGTACCACTCCACACAGTACCCGTCCTCCAAAGGAAACCGGGGGAAAACAATCACCTCTGCCCCGTTGCCCTTCCACCTGGCAGTGACCCTCCTTATGATCAGTCCCGGCGTTTCCATGGCAAGATCCCGGATATCCTCCTCCGTGACCATTCTTTCCTGGCGCATAAGGGTTCCCCTGATCCCGTCGAACTGCCTGGAGGGGGCCAGGCGGCTTCTGCCCTCCCTGCCCGGCAGGTAATTCATACAGGTAATATGAGGAAACAGCTCCGGCTGCTCCCATTTCGTGATCCCTCCCACAGGCACATTGCCCTTTTCCCCTTCCCAGAGGACCAGGGATGTGAAACGCAGTCCTTCCTCCGATGGAGGAGGGATCTCCCCGTGCCTGCCGTCACCCAGCACGATCACATTCTCCTCTTCCCAATGCCAGGCATACCGGCATCTGTCCTCCTCCGGTTCCGACCCTTCATAAGTCCGGTACATCCCTTCCCGGATGCCTGCCTGCTTTATCATCAGGCCGACGGAAGAACGCATCACGGACTTCCAGGGAAGGGGAATCTGCTGTGCCGCAACGCCTGTAACCCGGCAGGCGAGCTCCTCCGGGGAAATCTGTGGCTTAGCGCACACAATCATCACATGCCCCGTACCCTCATAGGACACATACCGCTCCATACGGCCTGCCTTTACCGGCCCGTCGATGGAGACCCGGTCCGTGATATCCTCCCAGAGAATTCCGTTGCCTTCCGGCTCCCCAAATTCTTCCGGCTTTTCTTCACTTTTCCTCAGGATCCAAAGCCGTCCTGTCTTTCCAAGATAGCTTTTGAGGGCTACCCTGTGGCTGTTTCCGGTAAATTCCGCCTCTTCCGTGCGGCAGAGCGTATCCTTTTGCACTGCCTTGGCCACATTCAGGCAGATCTTATACAGGACCGGCGCCACATCATAGGCGCCATGCCCGATCCTACACCGGATACGGTTGATCCGGTACCTGCCTGCCTCCTCACAGGGATCCGTCCGCAGAACCACAATGCCGCTGCGCAAAAGTCCCTTGGTATCGTCCCGGATGGCCTGTACCTCCTTCCAGCTGTCTGTAATGAAATATTCCCACACAAGCTTTACCATGCAATCCCCTTCTTCCGGGGGATTCCTCTTAGCCGTTTCGTCCAGCAGCACAAGGAAACGGAAATCTTCCTTGGGATTTAGCGGCCTGTCCAGGACAAAGGTAAAAAGGACCCCTTCCTGCCCGCTTTGCCCCTCCAGCACGAAACGGTTCTTACGGAACAGCTTCATGGCGTCTGCCTGGTTTTCTCCGCTTCCCTGGTAAAATCCGTACAGGCTGTTTTTCATCAGGCGCACTTCCTCTTCCGTCTCGAAAACCATCCCACCGGACAACAGCTTCGTGCCCTCCGGCACAACACACTCCTTCTCCGCATCTGCCTCCGGCTGAAAAAAGACCCAGGCCCAGGCGCACTCCCCCTGATCCGGCCGGATTCCCAAAAGCTTCAGGTATTTACGGTAGTGGCTCTCCTGCACCTGGTCCAGGTAATAGCTCTGCATATCCCACAGAAGGGCCCACATTTCAATCAACATGATGCCCGGGTCGGACACCTCCCTGTGGGTCCACCACGGGGCCTGTACACGAAGCTTTCCCATGGCACGTTCATATAGTTCGTCGTAACTGCTGTCATCCAGCGATATCGGTTCCGGCATTCTCTATGTCCTCCACTCCATGGCTTGCCCTGCCGCTGTCTCCGCTATCTCCCGTAAGAGGTTCCGTTTTCCCCGTTCCCACGGTCCGGGAAGCTGCACCTCACACTGCATTTCTGCAGCCAGACAGGCCCTGACCGGGACAAAGTCTCCTCCAGCCAGTCCCGGATTTCCGTCAGCCTGACATGCCAATTATCCCGGTACTCCCTTTCCCATTGCTCCCTCACACTGTCATTCAAGCCGTCCAAACAGGCAAGTTCCACTTCAAGCCTCCCGGCCTCCCGCCGGAAAACACAGGCCCTTACCCTTAACAGGGGATACCTTTCCTGCAGCATGAGCTCCATGTCCCACAGCGTCAGCATTCTTCCGAAGTGGGCAAAGCGGTGCTCTGCTGCCTGTCTGGCGGATACCACCGGCACTCCTGCCCCGGCACAGCAGATATCCGACAGGCATTCGGCTTCCAGCACTCCCATATTGGCAGGTTCCAGATGGAAAATATCCCCTTTCCGGATCTGCCATTCCGCATGTCCCGGCACACCCTCCTCCGGAGCCATTCGGAGGGGGACGTAATTAGGGCAAAAACAGGCCAGGTTTTCCGGCTCTTTCCCAGCCGGCTCCACCCAGAAGGCCTCCCTGCCGAAGCGGACCCCCGTTCCCCTGATTTCCTCCCTGGTAAAGGAGCGTGATCCCGCCCCTGTATACCAGCGGTTATCCGGTGTCACCTCCCGGTCAAACCCAAGGAACATGCTCTCTCCCTTCATTTCCCCGGGACGGGGGACCTTCTGCCTTTCCGGGAGCGCCAGGCGCTCTTTTGCCCAAAAACGGATCCCCTCCAGAACAGGTATGGACTTCCTGTAATACAGGGCATAGGCATTTTGCACCCGGGCCAGCCGCAGCCGGATATAGAAATGCTCCTCTCCCTCCACTACACAAGGTTTCATATCCCTGGGACGCCTCCATGAAAAGGATCTTTCACCCTGGCCCCTCCCAGGGCATCCCGTCTTCCACCCATCACTTCCCGGCAGGATGCGCCACCGGTTCCCGTCGAAATATTCCCAGAAGGTATCTTCGGCCTGCCATTCCCGCACCGTCTCCGGCTGCCCCAGCCACGGATATTTCTTATACAGCTTCTCATATTCCCGGGAGTGGGGTTCCGGGAGCCTTTCTTCCCTCAGGAAGCTTTCCCGGAACCGGAGCAGGATTTCACCCTCCGCCCCGGCCATGATCCGGTCACAGGACAAGTAACAGCAGCAGGCTTCCTCCAAAGAGACCCCAAAGGGAAGTATCTGCCCGGCTCCCTCCACTGCGGTGTCCGTTATGCACAAGCCAGGTTCCCTTTCTTCTGCTCCCACCCTCAGTCCATATCCCCCACACAGGGTTTCCGCCCACTCCTCCGAAATCGCTTCCTCCGATGGGACCGCCAGGCGTACCTCATACGTTTGCCCTTCCAGGTTCCCCGCAAACCCGGGTGTACGGCCCTCCAGAAAGCATCCTTGCTCCGTCTGTTTCCATGCCGCAGAGAAGATTGCCTCCCCGTCACTGACCGTCCATTTTCCCCCCAGGGCCCCAGCCGGCAGCGCCTTTCTATGAAACTTCACCTCAAAACAGAAATCCGCCCTGCCATCAAACAATCCCCGGAAATACCACCGAAACAACGGATGGGCCAGCTCCTTTCCGCTTTGCCTGAACAGGGCCAGGGAATCCTGTCCCTGCCCCGCCTCCCAGGCCAGCCAGGCACACAACCCTTTCCGGTATATGGCATACTGCAGTTTTGCGGAGGTAAGCTGCAGCGGACTAACCGTCCTCACACAAATCTGTACCCCCTGCCCTGTCTCCTTATAGGCTTGGCTTCCCTTCTCCAGCCATTTGCCGTGCTCCTCGGGAGATACCTTTACCGCCAGCTCTCCCGCAAATTCCCCTGCGCTCTTTTCCGACTCCGGCACTGCCCCATGGAATACCTGCTCCTGCTTCTGCCAGATCCGACTGTAGCGCTGCCGGTTATCTTCTGCCATGTCCAGGAAAATATCTGTAACCACGCTGCCCGGCTCTTCGTCCCCGGGCATATATTCCCAGCCTGTCTGATAAGCCAGCGCCAGCTTTTTCACTTTGCTCTGCAGCCTTTTTCCCACAATTCCACCATCCCGTCCAAAATTCCCTGAATTTAAAGCATGATCTCTACTCTGCCTTCCTCTTCCCGGTCCACAATGCGGTAGGTGACAGACACCGTAAGTCCGCCCTGGCTCTCCGGGGCCATCTCCGCCTCCACACGGATATCCCTGATACGCTTCTCCCACATCTGCAGGGAATGGCGCACCTCACGGCAGATCATTTCCCTGGTCTGGGTATCCATGTTTTCAAACAGGAACTGGTGCAGTTTTGTGCCGAAATTCGGGTGCAGCCTTCTCTCCCCGGGTTCCGTCCGCAAAATGATCTCCACGGACTGCCTGATATTATCACTGTCGCTGCTGGTCTCCACCCTTCCGTGTTCTTCTGATATGCCGAAAGGGAACTTCCATCCCATATCCATGTGTCACTCCCTTTCCGCGCCGTTTTGGCGCAATCGGCCGGTATGCTTTGAAAATTTGCGGCTTTCCGCTGTTTGACTTTCCGCACTTAAGCCTTTCCTGCAGCTCCCTTTGAACCTTTGCGGCTTTCCGCACCGGAGCCTTTTCCATGGGGAAACGCGCTCCAGAGCTCTGCAAGGTTCTGTTAATTAAGGTCAATCATGGCGCCGGAAAGTTTCAGGGTTCCTTTGCTGCTCACCTTCACCTGCCCCTTTCCCGTGACGGATATTCCTGCCGTTCCCTCCAGGGTTATCTCCTGCCCCTTCACCTGTACTTGGCTTTTGCCCTGGATCTCCACCCTTTTGGCTTCCAGCGACAGCTTTTCACACCGCAGAGTTATCGTACCGTCCTTTTTCAGCTCTATACTGCTTTTCCCGCATTCCAGACGCAGGGCGGACTGGGAAACGATCTGCGCTTTGCCCTCCTTTTTGTCCAGCAGCATGGAATTCTTCTGTTCCTTATCGCCGAAAGTAATCTTTCGGTTCTCCTCATCCAGCTTCCACTCCATATTTTGGGAGCCGGATACTTCTATGGTCTCTTTCCCCTTCTCCCCGGCAAAGAAAACACCGCTGCCGTTCTTGTCCTTATATCCCTTCCGCGCTTTGTCCCCCTTATACATTTCCTTTACAAACCGGCTGTCCTCAGGGAAACGGCATCCTGTGACCACAGGGTGCCTGAGATCCCCTCCCGGGAAGGTCAGGCGCACGATATCGCCCTCTTCGGGCAGGAAAAAGGCTCCGTGGTCGGTACCGCCGTAGCCTGTGAGCACAGGCACATTGTCAAAAGTATCCATCTTGTCCCTCATGACCTTTACCTTTACCCTCACGTTACCTTTTTGGGTGTTTTCCGAATCCGGCAGCACGGTTCCCCACATATCCCAGGTATGGCTCCGGCCGCCCTGTTGGGGGAAAGACGTATCATATCCGATATAATCCAAGATCATATGCTCCTCCTGTCCCGGCTTCGTCCCGGGTCCGCTATGCCAGGCGCACTCCGGACGCCAGGGTGGTATACCCTCCCCCGTCCAGTGTGTGCCGCACTTCTTCCACATACATCCTGCCTGACAGGCTTGGCGCTGCCCCATGGACGATCTCCGCACAGATCCCGGGCAATAGCTGCGGAATTCCCACGGTGGCGGCCTCCATACGGGCACTGTTTGCCGCAATGCGGCCCATCAGCGCCCTGGCGCGTTTCTCCGCCTCCCCCCCGGTTTCCGGCCCCATGTCCAGAAAAGTCAGCGTATATCCCTCCAACGCCTGCTTCAGCTTCCCGGTAAAGGGCCCCGTCGCCCCCGTCCAGTCTGCCCTGCCTGAGACCTTCTCATCCTGCCTGTTGTAACCCCATATCTGGACACTGCCAGTCTGCCCTGCCATGGTCACTGTCCCCCGGATTTTTTGCAGTCCGTAGTCCACGGACAGTTCCAGCACATGGTTCCCGGCCTTCCGCGCCTTTCGAAATACCATGGTTCCCGTTCCGCAGAAAAATTCGTAGTCCAGGCAGGATGCCAGTCCGCACAGCCAGTCATAGTGGGTCTCACCCTTGATGACACAGGCCTGGTCCAATTCCCTGGGCAGAGGGCCCAGCTCCTTTTTATCCACAAACTTACCGTAACATCCCATATTCAGGATTTCGTTCAGAATCTGTTGTGTTTTCTTCTGCCCGGATACCTGAAGCACGCTGTTTTTTTTCATCAAACCTTTCACATCCAGGCAGACCAATGTATACTCCACATATTCCCCCATGGAGTCTTCCACTTCTATCTGATGCAGGTAACCCTGGAAAATCCGGGAGGCGTCCTCCCCATACCCTGCTTTCACTTCTATCTTCTGGCCTACGTCAAAATACTTCTCCGCCTCAGCAGTGCCCTGCCCGGAATATTTGTCAAACCGATAGACTATAATTGCCATATCGGGTTCCATTCCCACGGATGCGATGACCTCCGCCTTCTCCAGATAAAGGCCGTCCCCTGACGGTATTTCCCCCGCAGCCGTAATCACCAGGGCAACGGGATCCAGGAAGTCGTTATATCGGTCAGCCAGGCTCTTTCCGCTGATCCTTGCCATACTTCCACCTACTCCTTCCTGCGCTTATGCTCACGCCTCTCCCACTTGTGGCTATGCCCTCCCTGCATCTTCCAAACATACTCTAATATTCTTTTCTTGGGTTCGGGCCGCCCCGGTAACTGGCCTTCCACTGGGAAAGGGCGTCTTGCATTGCAGCATCCCCGGCGCTTACTGCCTTTCCGCCAGAGGCGCTTTTTGCAGCGGCTTCTTCCCCCACATAGAACCCTTCGATGGAGATACCCACCTGTGCCCTGACCGGCTTTCCGTCGGGGGCAAACATGGTATAATTGACGCGCATCTGCTTTAACATCCCTGCAACTGCAATGGTGCCCCAGAAAAAGTAGATTTGCTGCGCCTTATGGACCGCCCCCTGTTTCCGGATATTCCTTTTCCCTCCGTTTACAGCAGACGTATGATTTTCCGTGGTATTGGTGTAGGGGTATAATTTGCGGATGTCATCCCGCACATCCTCATAAGAAGTTTGATATAAATCATATAGTGTATTAAAAAAGAGCGTAGCAGAAAGTGTTGTCAGATTCCTTTCCTGCCTGGACAGGGAATTTCCCACGGGATACTGCATCCCCAGGGTACGTCCCCTTTGCATCCAGTCCACTCTCTCCGCGCCGCCCACCGCCGACACATCAAACGTGCCGATGGCTTCCTCAATGGATATTTCCGCGGGGTTAAAGGGTACGTAAAAACCGTCCTTTAATTCCATATGCCCGTTTCTATACGGGCCGATAAATGCTTTCTGGTATTCCGCCAACCCTGTCACCTGCCTTTTCGGATCCACTCATGGCGCATTCGGTCTTCCAGTCTCCCGTAGACCTGATACGCTACTGCCGGGACCAGAACCTTTTCCATATTGCCGGGCCCCAGGATCTGCCCCATCTGCTTTGCCGCCAGGGAGGGGCGGGATCTGTAATAGTCCTGCTGCTCCTTCAGCTGTTTTTGCACTGCTTCCTTCACAAGAGGGGCCAGCATTTCCTTGATCCGTTCCCTCTCCCTGCCAGGGGAGGGGCGTTCCCCGCCTCCTGCCCTTTGGTCTCTCAGGGGGGCATATTCCATGTTTATGGGAGGCGCGGCAGACACGCCTTTTACATATGTTTTCATCTCCCCGGGCCTCCGTTTTCCGCCAGGCGTTTCCGCACCGGCGCCGCTTTCCCGCGCCTTATGTGGCGACGGTAAAATTTTCATAACTGACCTCAAAACGGTCCGTGAGGATGCTGTTCTGCTCTGCGCTCAACTCTCCCACTTCCCATGCCTTCAGTACCAGTCCCGTGAACAGATAACTTTTCAGCGGAGTCCCCAGGTTGTCCATGACGATAAGGTTCAGCGGCCCTTCCATCCGCGCCCCCGTCAGGCAGAACGGATGCCCCGGTCCCCTGCAGACTCCCTTTTCCATTCGCAGCGTCCTCTCCCCTCCGCAATACTTGGGGAAAATATGCACACTGGTATTCATGCCTCCCTCATGGTAAATTTCTGTTTCCACTTCTCGGCTGATTCCCGATACTTTCTGGAACCCCATAATGATATTGTTAAAAAATACAATAAATCGGTAACCGGGTATGGGGTCCGCAATGGGCAATGACAACTGTCCCACGTTTCTTTCCTCCTGTATCCTTTCAGATCCTGAACAGATTCTTCTCTCCGCTTATCTTTCTGTTGATACGGTTGATCTCCCGGCAGTACTTTTTCCTGGACAGGCCAGGCATCCTCAGGATCTGCTCTTCCGCCCAGTGAAAATAGTACCCGATAAAGGAGATTTCCCGGAACAGTTCCTCCCGGCCGGTGACGGTCATTCCCCCAAAGCAAAATTTAAAGTGTCGGTAAAGGTTTTATTGCAATAGGGGCATTGCACCTGTATCACAGGCTCCTCCGCATTGTTTATGGTCTCGTACATATTCTGCAGAAACGCAAAATCCGCCGTAAATAATTTTTCTATCACCTCCGGCGTTACGCATTCCACACCCTCCAGCTTTGTCACTACCTTGGACAGCAATGCCACCGGCATATAACCCTCATTGCCCCTTACGCCGGGAGACCTGGCCGCCTCGATTTCGTCCAAAGCCGTAGCCAGCCGCATGACGCCTTTCCGGCAGACATTCCCCTGGGCATCCACATATCCTTTCGGAAGCGTAAAATCATACTCCGTCTGTAAAAGCATGGTCTATCCTCCCTTACACCTTTTTATTTGTCGCGAGTCACGCCCTCGTGGGCCAGTTCCAGGGTTTCCACCGCCACTTCATTGCTGGTGGCATTGAAATCCGGCCCGGTATACTTCGTAGGCCATGCCGAGATCACTGTCCACTTCGCAATTTCCTTCTGCAGATCGTCGTGAAGGCTGATTACCACCGTTTTACGGTTAATAGTACCACCCTCCACTTCTTTCATCCAATTGTAAAGCTCCGTGGAATCCGTCATTCCCCATTTCAGCGTAATATTTCCGTACTTCACCAACCCCGGCTGTTTGCCCACCGTGTTGACGGCAAAATTACCCTCCCGATATTCAATCGGATCCGACGAAATATCCGGCGCACTGACTTCGGAAAACCCGCCCACCGATTTGCCGTCGATGGTAACTTCATAATTATATTTCTTAAATGGATATACCATTGCCATGCTTCGTCCCTCCTGTTGCTATTTCATTGCCCTTCCGCACTTCGCCGGCAGAATGCTTTTCCATGTGTCCCTGCGGTTTCCCTGCACATGCCGCCTTTTCTTATTGGGCGCCTTCCATCTTCTGTGTGATGCGGAAGACCACAAACTCCGCAGGCCGCACCGGCGCTACCCCTATGACGCATATCAGTCTCCCGTTGAGAATATCGTCTTCCGTCATGGTGCTCTTCCCGATATTGATAAAAAATGCCTCATCTACCGTACTCCCGGCCAGGGCGCCGTTTCTCCACTGGGTAGTCAAAAATACCCGTATGGTCCCTTCCACCCTGGACCAAAGCATCTCGTCATTTGGCTCGAATACCGCCCAATTGGTGTTGGCCCGGATGGATTCTTCGATAAATATAAAGAGCCTTCTCACATTTATGTATTTCCAGTTTCCGTCACTGGAGCAGGTCCTTGCTCCCCACACGCGGATTCCCTGGCCGGGAAGCGCCCTGATCAGGTTAATGCCCTTAGGGTTTAATTTCCCCTGTTCCGCCTCGTTATAATTGACGGAAAGTCCCGTACAGTTCCGCAGGACCTCATTTGCCGGCGCCTTATGCACGCCCCTGGAATGATCCGTCCGCCCATAGATGCCGGCCATTGCGCCGGAGGGCGGCAGGAATACGCTGCGCTTTGCCAGAGCGTCATAGCATTGCAGCCAGGGATGATACATTGCCCCGTAGCTGGTATCCACATTCTCCCTGAATTCCTGCAGATCCGATACCTCTTTGTGGTCCAGGGGCATATCCAGAATGGCAAAACGGTTTCCCATACCCTCACAGTGGCTCACAAGGTCACTTTGCACGGTCTTGTCGGTGATCCCGGGTATGGCCATGATGCTCACATCCGAAAGAGTCTTAAACGCGGTCAGGCCCGTCCTCCTGTCCGGCGCCCCGTCCTCCCCTTTATATACGGAAGGGTCGATATCCCGGGAAACAGTGCCGTCGCTTCCCCCTGACAGAGATATGGTTATGGCCATTTCCTCTGTCTCCAGCAATCCGTCCATCATGCCGGCAGTCATGTTTTCCCCATGGGTCGTGATACGGACGATCTGAGACTTTTCCAGCACATTATCCGCATAATTGCTGCGGTCCGGATTAAAAGAAATGCTCTCATACTGCTCGGAAGCCGTATCATCCTGTATGGTCAGCACCCACTCCGCAAGGTATAGGAATACTTGAGGAGAATCGCCTGTTGTTTTGTTGGGGTCCTCTTCTTTGGGGTCCTCTTCTTTGGGGTCCTCTTCGGGAGTTTTGGGGTCTTCTTCCCTGGGATCCTTAGGGTTCTCTTCTGGGGTCCTGGGGTCTTCTTCCTTAGGATCCTTTGGGTCTTCTTCCTTGGGATCCTTAGGGTTCTCTTCGGGGGTCTTGGGATCCTCCTCTTTGGGATCCTTAGGCTTCTCTGGTTCCGTGCTGCCCTCCAGGAATTTCCATTCCTTCACTCCCTCGCCCAAATATTTCAGCGTCACATCTTCTCCGCTGATCCCGTGTACAACCCCGAAAAAAACGGGACTTTTTTTTCCGGCCAGCTGCAGGCAGACCATATCGCCCATCTGCAAAGCGGAAGCATCCTGCAGCTTGTAGGTTATGGTCTTGGTATCAGCTGCATTTGTCTTTGACACATCTTCTGTTCCTGTGTTTTCCCTTGTTTCTGCATTTTCCTCTTTCCCTGCATTTTCCCCTGTTCCTGCGTTTTCCTCTGTTTTCTTTTCTACTCTGGTGCGGCTCTTGGCCATAAGGGAAAGTTTTGCCCTGATACCGTTTCCCCACGCGCCGGGATTGGATGCTTTCAGTTCAAGGAAGGGGGACTTTCCCGAAGCAGGCATGCTTCCTTTTGCCTCGCCACCCACATAGTTGCCTTCGCCATCCTTCTCACAGACCCGCATCACATAGCAGGAGGAGCCTCCGTTGTTGAAAAACTGCTCCACCGCATAAGGCAGGAAGCGCTTATTCCCGTACATCCTCTCCGAAAGATAACCGCCAAACCGCCTCTGATAATCCGCCATACTGGTAATCAATACCGGCAGGCCGTTGACAGGCCCTTTCTGGGCCATTCCCACGAAACCTGCCGTGCTGGTGCCCACGCCTTCCATGGCCTTGATACCGGAATCGAATTCTTCCACATATATGCCGGGTGATAAATATTCTGCCATAGTTCTCCTTTCTGCCGCCCATCGGCAGCTCTAAATATCATTTTACTATATCAAAGTGTCTTTGGCACTACTTTATTCTCAAATACCCTCACAGCAGCACCCTTGGCTGCAGGGGCGCCGACGTCTGGATCTGCCCGCCATACAGGCACTGTAGCCTGGAATCCATGTTCAACGCCGGCTTTCCCTGAATCTTCACCTTCCTGCACTCCCCTGTCCACTCCTGCACCGTACAGGGGATGCAGGGAACCGGTGTGAGCACGCCCATCGCCGCGGCGGTAGCGGCAATTACCATAGGGTTGGCAGGATTGGAGCACATGCCGAAGGGCAGGATATTGACCAGGGGGATGTGGTCGGACTTTACTGCCACAGGCAGCATGGATTTTACTTTTTTGTCCGGCAGCACCATGATGGGCGCCGGCGCGTTCCCGAAACTGCATTTCAAAAGCGTTCCCTGGATCAATACAGGCTTCGTCATCCTTATACCCGTCCTTTTTCTGCATTTCCCGCCCTATGCGGAAACAAATCCCGGTGCACAGGGATTTGCACGTTTCACACATCCCGGGCACGCTCCCCCAAGTCATAATCTCTCTCCCGCACCCTGCTCACTCTGCGTTTCCTTCCTGATTCCACCGTCACAGGCGCAGCATTCAAATACACTGCCGGCTGCAGGGGGCGGTCAAAGCTTCCCCAGAGCCTCATCTTGAATTCCACGCTCTCCCGCAGGAAGGATATCTGAAAAGCATTGCCGTCCTCCCGTTCCAGAACCGGATTGTCATACACCGCGCGGACGATCTCATTGAGCAGGACCAGGATTCCTTCTCTCCGGACTCCCCCGAAGCGGTGTGTTTCGTTACAAAAAACCAAATAGAACAATTCCACCGCCTTAGGCGGAAACCGCCTTTCCTCTTCACTGACCCTTACCTCTGCCGTGGGCATGGCAGAGTAATCCTGTATGTCATAGAGGTAAACCCCTACCCGGTAATCCGCCTCTTCCCAGGGGGAAGCAAACCGAATCAGATCACCGTCCCTCACAAGATCCGGGCAAAGTTCTCTTTCCAGCAGATCCAGAAGGCATCTGCCTGTCTGCAGGATCTCACTGCCTAAACGCTTTTTACCGCTATCCATGAAACAGCTACCTCCCTGCCCCGGTTACGGCGTCTTTGTTTCTTAAGCGTCAGTGCCACCTGAAAGGTACCCTCTTCCACGTTTTGCAAAACAGCCTGTCTGTGGATGCAGTAACCGTCACATCTGTCGGCAAACAACTCTTCTTCCCCATGGACAATCTTATACCGCTTTTTGCCATGCTCCCAATATGCGTAGGAGCGTTCCTCCCAAACTCTGGCACAGCTCAGGAATACTTCCTCCCCCGGGAACCCATGGGATATCTCCTCCGAAAGCAGTACCTGCCCTCTTCGGTACCGCCTGGGAATCGGAATCACAATGATCCCTCTGCGGATACGGCTCTCTCTGTCCGCATCCGTCAGCTCCCAAAACCGTGCTTCTGTCAGCAGCGGTTCCGGGGAGCCGGAAGGAACATCCGGCGGAAAGGGCGGTGCACATTTTAGAAGCTTTCTCCACCGGATGTCCAGAATGCCGTTTTCCTCCATGATCCTGCCCAGCGCCTCGTCCTCATAGGGCCGGGGCACATGGAAACGCACTCTGTCCTCCTCCATAAGCGACAGGGTATATTTCCCGTTTTCCCCTCCCTGTCCGGACGCCTCTTCCACCCGAAGGCAGGCAAGGGGAACCCAGTCCCGGCTCCCGGCCTGTCCCTCCCTGCGCCGCAGATAACCTTTCACGGCTTTTGCATAGGACACGGCGGTCTCTATCGAGAAACGGCAGGCCGGAATTTCCGTGCTCTCTGTATCTCCCGCAACGATTTCCAGTTCGCTGATCTCCAGGCTCACCGGAAATTTCCTGTTCTCCTCCGTATAGATATCCCACTCCCGTTTCAGGCTTCCCGAGCACACGGCCGGTTTTTCCTCCAAAAGGAGGAACGGTTCACCGGTCTGTGCGAAAACGGCTCCCTGGAGCTTTGCCTTACCGCGCCACCCAATGTTACCGGTGTTTCCCTGCAGCGACCGCATCCGGATGCTCATCCTGAAAAGGCTGTCCCCAGGCACGATCTTGGGAATCCGCAGGGTCAGCGCCACTGTACCGTTTTCGTACAGGATCCTTTCCTCCGTGAGGATGCCCTCATACCGGCGAGCCGCATCCATCAGTTCACGGAACTCCGTTTTCCCGTATGCTTTCAGGGAATACGTCTCCGCAATGACCGCGGGTTGATAATATTCTTCCTTTTTCGTATAATCCCGTTCTGTCTCCAACGTCTGCTCGGCATACTCCATTCCCAGGATAAAAACGTTCCCGGCTTCCATATGGAGCCCCTCTATCCCCTCCGCCTCCAACCGCCTGCCTTCAGGCGCCGTCAGGATCCTGCCCCGGGGGTCTATGGCGCTTCCCCTGGAAAGATACAATCCCCCATTCCGCCCCGGCTGAATTTCCAGACCTTCAATGATACCCCAGCCGTAGAATTTCCGGTTGAGGAACTCCAGCTTGTCGTTTCCGTACTTCTGCTCCCTGACAAAATCTGCGGCATGAAGAAGCTTTCCTGTATAATACGCACTTTTGAGAAACGGACAGCCATCCGCGCCTTCATCCTTTCCCATATAAATCCTCCGGTTCTGCTAAATATTTTTCTTATATTTTACCAATAAATGCCATTCATTTACACTTTTACTATATATCTGTAGTAAAAAATAAAAATATTGTCGAATTATGTCGAAGAAAAAACCTCCACAGGCCGTTTCCGCCTGTGGAGGTCACCCTCGTTCCGTTTCCTTTTGTTTATACCCTTATTCTTCTGCTTTGTTTAATAATGCGGGTTTTCAATCTTTTCCTTCCCGGGGACCGCGTTTTTCCATCAGTCCACAGGATTTTTTCTCCGGACAGTACCCCAGCTTTTTGCACTTTGGCTCACAGTAATTGTCCACGATATATGCCCATTCATCGGAGAGCTTTCCCAATTCCGCCAGAACATCCCGCATCATCCCGCGGTATTCCCAGTTTGCCCTGCTGCATAAACGCTGCTGGCACATATCAATGATATTCCGTAGGTTTCTCTTATCCACGATCTTTGTCTGCATCCCCAGGGGTAAGAGCATAGCGATGTCCTCCCTGGGGATCCGGCACTCCTCCAGCAAATACCGTGTACAGTCCTTAATCTCGGAAATACACTTTTCATAGCACATTTCCGCATCTTTGTTCTTCTTTACGGAATCAGGGACAATATAATCAAAATCATTGTAATTGATATATCGGGTGCTGGCCTGCAGGCGAGTAGGCGCCCCGCCGATATGGGTGTACCACTCCCGTATCACTCTTGCGGAATATCCTTCCATGACCATCTCCACATTTACATATTCCAGCACCCGCCCATGTCCTGATTCCAGGCAGTCCAGTCCTCTCCTGTAATTTTTATCCCTATCCTGTATATCTCCTCCCCAGCATACCCCTGCCCTCTGCCCCATCAATGTCAGCGGATATTTTGTGGTCTCTTCTAATATGATTATTTTTCCCATTTTCCCGTCCTTTTTCCGTATTTTATCATAAACGCCGCGGGTTCCGCCCAACAGGCCGGAACCCGCTTTGCTCCATCACATAGGCCATATCAACTCACGGCTTATAAACAATCGTCCGGGCAACCTCTTCCGCCTTTTCGGGATTTGCCAGCACTCCGGCAATGGCCAACCCGAAATCTATGGCAGTGCCCATGCCCCTGGAGGTAATCACATTGTCCGAGATCTCCACCGGTCCCCCGGTCACTTCCGCCCCTTCCAGATGGCTCTCAAAGCTGGGATAAGAACACGCCTTTCTGCCCTTTAAAATACCCATATGCCCAAAAATGCTGGGGGCCGCACATATGGCCGCAATGTACTTCCCACACTCGTAAAATGCCCGGATCTGTTCCGTAAGGGGCCCGTAAGCCTCCAGTGTCTTCGTTCCCGGCATTCCTCCCGGGAGGATCAGCATATCATAAGAATCGAACCCGGCCTGTGAAAATACTTTGTCCGCCTCCACCGCTATACCATGGGATCCTTTTACCTGAGTCCCCTCCATAATGGATACCATCTCAATTTCAATATCACATCTGCGGCAGATATCCACCACTGCCAACGCTTCTATCTCTTCAAATCCGTCCGCCAAAAAAATAGCCGCTTTTCCCATCAGTGCCATCCTCCTTTTTGTCTTTTATTAGTTTTTTTCACTCCGTTCACAGCAGCCGATGCACAGGGATCCCAAAAACAACGATTTCACACACGTCTGTCTCGGGTTTGCCACGCAGAAACACGTGAAAACACCTTGCGGCAGCAGCCGGTGAACAACAATACTAATTATACACTTTTATGTCAAATAATTCAATTATGGCTTGGGTAAACCAAAAATTTGTGGTATAATGCATTCAAGTGAGATCAAATGCTCCCTCCGGGCGCGTTTGATTTCCTGCTGATAGAGCAAGTGAGGTACCATATGGAAATCGAGCGGAAATTTACAATTAAGCAGCTTCCCGCTAATTTAAGCAGCTACCCGTTTCACCATATCGAACAGGGATATCTTAACACCACTCCCGTAGTCCGTGTCCGCAGGGAGGACGAAGAATATTACCTGACCTACAAAGGAAGCGGAATGCTGGCGCGTGAGGAGCATAACCTGGTATTAAATAAAGAATCCTATTATCATTTGCGGCAAAAGGTTGACGGTAATATCATCTCCAAAAAGCGTTATTTGATCCCCCTGGCCCACCCTACCTTTCGTCCGGGGTTCCCCACGCCTCCTGCAGACTACTCCCTGACCATCGAACTGGATGTGTTTGACCCGCCGTTTGCCCCTCTGATCCTGGCGGAGGTGGAGTTTGGGAGCAAGGAAGCGGCGGAAGCTTTCGTGCCCCCCGAATGGTTCCTGGAAGATGTCACTTACCGCAAGGAATATCACAATTCTTATATGGCAATGCAAATTTGGCAATAAAACAGGAGCCGTTATACGGCTCCTGCTTTTTGCTGTTTCATGGTAAATTTTTCATGGTACATCATTCTGTCCGCACGCCTGGAGGTATCGTTAATGTCATAATCCAGCCGTTTGTCATACAGCTCATAGCCGCATGCAATCCTGATCAGGATATCGTCATTTTCCCGGTTATATTTATCACATTTTTCCTTCATCCGCTTGATCCGCTTTTTGCAGTCCTCAAGGCTATGGTTCCTTAACAGGACACAGAACTCATCCCCGCCCATCCGGTAACAGCGCCCACTGTCCCCGAAACACTCATAAAGGATCCTGGCGCTCTCTTTTATGTACCTGTCCCCCATTTCATGCCCCAGGGTATCGTTGCACTTTTTCAGGTCGTTTAAGTCACACATGACTATTATGCAATGCTCCGGGTCAAACTCGCCGCTGATATCGTGGGCATAAGCTGTCCGGTTGAAAAGTCCTGTCAACTGGTCATGGTACGCCATCTTTTCAAAGCTCTTGGCCTGCATACCGATCTTCATGAGCTCCCGCGCTTCCCGCATGGTGCTGGCGCCAAGCACCACATTATAAATGAGGAAATTAAAGATTCCCAAAAAGCTCTGGAATTTTCCCTTGGTGATATAGTAGATTGCAAGATCCAGCACCAGGCCTACGGCACAAAGGGCAATGCAGAAAATATTCTTCTTCAGCCTGCTGTTCCACCCCACCGTCCTGACTTCCCTTACAAGCATTATGATACAGACCAGTGCAAGCAGGAGAAGCAGCAGATGGATTATCCTCAGCATCTGGCGCATATCCACAATATGAAGGAGCTGCGCTGCCACCACGACCCAGGTGCCGGCTATGCTGGCAATACAGGGAATATTCCAGATAGGGTTGGCCGCACTGCTGTGCATTTGCCGCATAAACAGACAATAGGGAACCGTCACCAGCGCCAGAAGCATAAAATCCGCATAAGAAAACGCAACCTTACCAGGCATCAGGAGATAAAAAGCATTTGTATCCACCACTTTCCAACATCCCAGCAGGGCGGAAAAGGCCCCCAACAACAGAAGGCTCTTATCCACTTCCGTATTCCTTCTGTTATACAAAATATAAACCATATAAAAGACACCTATCAGAATGGCAAGGACACCGCAGATCATGCTGGGCAGCGCCGCCAGGATCCGGTCCTTACAGATAGCAAAACGGCTCCCCAGCAGAAAATCGGGCACAAAATCGTTGGAAGACTTGTACACAGGGATAATCTCCACGGATATCTGTTTTCCGCTGTCTGCATCTGACAGCGCCACCACATTCCACACACAACCCGTAGTGCTGCCAAAGGCATTGCGGGGGTCAGGTTCCATGCTGTAGATCTCTTCTCCGTCCAGGTACACCGTGACAAGCTGATGCAAGGAAAAGAAGACCAGGGAGGCATCCGACTCGGAAAGCTGCCCTGCCGTAAAGGTGTATATGGATTTCTGCCCTGTAGGGCAGCCTGCATCCAAAACCACCTCCCTATGAAAGTCCGTCACTTCCCCGAAACCGGCCGGCTCCTGCCTCTGCCGGATATCCAGCCGAAACGTTAAAAACGTAAAAAGAAAAAGCAGCACACAAAAGATAAGCACCACGAGGTAACTCCTCTCGATCACCCTTCTCATATATGCTCCCCCTTCCTTTGTAACAGTCCCCGGGATTCCTTTTACATGCCTTTACTTCCTGACCCCGAAAACCTTGTTTGCAAAACAATTGCTTCCCCGCATACCTTTTCCCAGCAAGCTTTAACGGATCAGGTAGGTGAAATATGCCCCGTAGCATGCCAGCATCACTATGCCCCCTAGCCTTCCCAGCCTCTTCTTCCTCACGACAAAGATGAACAGGAGCGCCACCGCAGCGATGGCTGCCATGCTGTCTATCAGAAAATCCGCCTTATACTCTACCGGGGTAATCAGGGCGGAAGTGCCCACCACAAACAGGATATTGAATATATTGCTGCCTATGATATTGCCCACCGCAATATCCGCCTTGCCCTTCAGCGCAGCGGTGACGCTGGTCACAAGCTCCGGCAGCGAAGTCCCAAAGGCCACAATGGTCAGTCCAATAAGCCTGTCGCTCATGCCGAATATAGTGGCAAGCGCCGTAGCGGCGTCTACCGTCACGTTACTGCCCAGCACAATCATGGCCGCCCCCAACACTACCATCACCGTCATCTTAAGCACGCCTGCGTCTTTTTCGTCCTCCGGCTGCTCCGCCTGGTTTTCTCCGTTTTTAGACATTTTCAGCAGATACAGAAGGTACAGGAGCATAAATGCCCACAGAATCACGCCTTCCAGCCGGCTCACTTTATTGTCCGCCAACCCCAGCACTGCCAGCAGCACCGTAATGCCAATGGTAAAAGGGATCTCATACCTGACGGTAGATTTCTGGACCGAAATCGAGCGGATTACAGCGGTCAGGCCTAAAATCACCAGCACATTCATAATATTGCTGCCTACCACATTACCTATAGTAATTCCCGCGCTTCCCTTCAGTGCAGAAGCAATGCTGACTGCAGCCTCAGGCAGAGAAGTCCCCATTGCCACAATGGTCAGGCCGATCACCAGCTGGGAAATCCCAAACTTGTCCGCAATCTTGGAGGCGCCTTCCACAAACCAGTCCGCACCCTTCATCAGCAGCACGAACCCAATCACCAACAGTAAAAATTGAAGCAGTATCGTCAACGCTATCGTTCCTCCTTAATTGTCATACAGCTTTGGGAATCTCTCCGATCATGGGGAGATTCCCAAAGCTATGTAAGCTTCCGTAAAAATTCCTGCTCCGGCACAGGTTTGGAGAAATGATAACCCTGAAGATAATGGCATCCCAGCTCCTCCAGAATATCCGACTGTTCCCGCGTCTCCACACCCTCCGCCACAATATGCTTGTTCAAATCCTGCATCATGGCTACAGTATACCGCAGGGCACACATGGCACGCTCATTTTCCATTGCGTACCACACCACGCTCTTATCGAGCTTCACGATATGGAACGGATACTTCAGTACATTCATAAGGTTGGAATATCCTGTACCGTAATCGTCCAAAGAGAAAGTAACGCCCCCCACCGTCATCCTCTCCATAATATTCCATAGGATATCCCTTGCGATCACAGTCTCCGTAACCTCAAGGTTTATGCAGGAATAAGGGATATCATATTCGTCCATAATCCCGTAGAGCATTTCGCAGATATCCTCCTGCATACATTGCACAATGGAAAGATTCACTTCAATATAATCAATCCCCTTTTCCCATATTCTTTCCCGTGCCATCATCTCACATACCGTGCGGAACACAAACTCGCCGATTTTTAAGATCATGCCGTTTTTCTCGGCCATTGGGATAAATACGTCAGGACTGACAAAACCCAGTTCCTCGTCGATCAGGCGGATCAAAGCCTCCGCTGAATTGTATCTCTTCTCCTCCGTTGAATAGATCGGCTGGTAATACACTTGAAACGTGCCGTTGTCCAACGCCTGCTGCATTGCCTGCTGTATCCGGTTCTCATACCGCATTTTGTTCAGTAGTTCCCCGCTTCCATGGAGGACCCTGTCATCGGTACCTTCCGTTTGGAACACCGCAGCATAGTCGATGGAATCCATGACATCCTCTATGGAAGCCACGTCCTCCGGATAGCCAATCTGTAAAATGCTGATATTGATCTGGATATTCATGCCATGGGACACAATGGGACGGTCAAATTCCTGCTGCAGAATTTCGGTGACCTCTTCCGCCTCCCTGCTCCCATCCACCATCACCGCAAACCTTCCTTCCGAGATAGAGAACAAAAGGCTGGGTTTTACGTTAACCTTCAAGTGATCCATGGCCTGCTTCATCATCATCTGGCAGAAACTTACACCTGCCGTTTCCCGTACAATCTGGAAATTCCTGGCAGTTACCACCAGCAGGTAAAAGCGCTCATCCTCCTCGATGGCAGCGCTTACCACTTTCTCAAAACCCCTGCGGTTGTACACCCCTAAAATCTGGTCCTCATCCTCATCCGGGTTTTCCAATGACATATACAGCACCAACAGGGACATGGAGATTGCAAACTGGAGCATCAGTACATTGGGGAAGAACACCTGGGTCAAAATACCCACTGCCGACGCCAACAAGTACATATAAACCGACGACCTTTGCCAAATAGTCATCTGCGCCCGATAAATATAAGTAATACCCACCGTCCCCGCCATATAGGCCACGGCCGCTATGTACAGCAGGAAGAATCCCTTCCCATGGCAGTACCCGTCTGCCGGATTGTAATAGAAGATCAGTTTCGTCAAAGGGGAAGTAGCAATCAACGCAACGGCACATGACACCGGAACATACAGAATCAGCTTGTCTTTCCGGGTCCACAGCTCCCTGCGCTTTTCCAAAGTCAATAAATACATATAGTATAAAAACGGCGCCGTATTAAAAAGAATCAAATAGACCACATTAACAAGATTTACTGCCAGCGAAGGCAAACGGTATTCGTCCGCCGCAACGGTGACAATATCCAACACATCCGTAAATAAGGACAGCCACATCAGCTTCGTAAAGACGTGGCTCTGGGGTTGTTTAATCGTTTTCTTGTGGTAATAGTGAATCAGAATGATTGCAGTAAGAATGATAGCTGCAATATCGTAATGAATAATGTACTTCATCCTAATCCTCCGTTCCGAAGCAGTTTACCACAGGGAAGCCTGTTCCCAATCATATCCTGCGGATAGTGGGACTCGAACCCACACGCCTCTCAGCACAAGAACCTAAATCTTGCATGTCTGCCAATTCCATCATATCCGCCTGTTCCTGCGGCAAAACCCCGCAGTCCGTGAATCATACTTATTATACTCTCGCGGTTTCTTCTTTGTCAATCTTCAATTAATTTGGGTTTCCCCATCTTCACCTTCCCGGATATTTATAAGCTGCTCTATTAACCAGCCAAAATCATTTCCTCTGACGCTATACTGTTTTCAGAAAACAGAAAATTGAGTGAAATTTCCTGTGACATTCTTGACAATATTGAGTTAATAGTATAGAATTAAGCAAGTGCTCAATTCTATGGAGGGAATTTATGGATAAAGGCGATGAAAGAAAGAAACAACTTTTACGGGTTGCACTAGATGTATTTATAGAAAAAGGCTACTACGGTACAAGCACGCGCGAAATTGCAAGAAGAGCCGGTGTCAGTTCCGGCCTGTTATTTCACTATTTTAGCAATAAGGAAAGTATTTATCTTGAGCTGGTAAACATTGGTGTTGAGGAAATGAAAATCAATATGGAAATAGCCATGAACGCACCTTGTGAATACCTTTTTCAGACTATAAAGAATACGTTTGAACAGCTGGAAAGCAATCCCTTTTTTGGGAAAATGTTTGTGTTCATGGATAATGTGCAGCATACAACAGTCAATGATAAAGAGATAGAGCTACTTTTGGAATCGGCAGATATTTGTAAACAATGGATTCCTATTATTTTAGAGGGGCAACGACGCGGTGAGTTTCGTGACGGAAATCCCCATTCATTATGCGTCGCTGTTTTTGGAGCCATACAGGGAATTGCACAGGAAAAGGTCAGAATCCCCAACACACCATTACCCAAAATAGATTGGCTTATGGATATGATAGTTAATTCTACCAAATAGCACAACACATTTTTTAGGAAAGCAAAAAAGAAAGTAAACATATTAATAATATTACAGAAAAACAAACAGATAACAAGGTGAATGGTGATGTTATGAAAACAAAGAGCTATGACGATTTATTTGATCAATTTATTCAAGAAAAAATGATTTATGAAAGCGTAGTTCTCATCAAAAAAGGAACCGGGGAAACTATATTTTCAAAGGCTTATGGGGGAAAAGATATAGATAGTCCAATCATAGCGGCAAGTATAACCAAAATGTTTACTGCTGCATGTATTTTTATTCTCATTCAACAAGGTTATATGACACTGAATGATAATCTGCTAAATTTTTATGAACCTGCTTATCTAAATGGTTTGCATTTTTATAAAGGCAAAGATTATTCTCATGATTTGAAAATATCAGATTTACTATACCAAACAAGCGGATTGCCAGATATATATGAGGAGGGAAAAAACAGCATCAAAAAACAAGCTATAATTTCAGATACCTTTATATCCTTTGACAAATATATTGCCTTAACGAAAGAAAAAGAAGCTCATTTCCCACCCAATTACAAAAACAATGCCCACTATGCAGATATTAACTATAATATACTGGGCGATATCATTGAAAAAGTCACAAAATGCTCATTAGAAAGAGTGTTTGAAAAATACATATTTTCAAAAATAAATATGGCTAAAACTTATTTGCCTGTCTCAGAAAAAGAATACATACCTATGGTTTACTATGAGGATAAACAGCTGTATAGGCCGCAATTCATAACGTGCAGTAAAGCAAGCGGAGGATGTATTACCACCACAAAAGACTTATTAATTTTTATACAGGCGTTTTTTCACGGAGAACTTTTTGACAAAAAAATGCTTGAATCAAAACAGTATAGAAAATTGCAGCTATCCATGTTTCCAATCTATTACGGAAGCGGATATATGAGAATAAAAATGGGCGGTTTTTCTTCTTCCTTTATGGGGCAAGGCGATTTGATAGGCCATAGCGGATCAACAGGCTCCTTTGCATTTTATTATCCTGACAAAGATTTATTTTTTGTTGGTGATTTTAATCAAATGAAATATCCTGCACTGCCTATAAGGTTTGTGATGCAGCTTGCTATGTTTGCTCCATAAAAAAGAGACAATCGTATTTTAGGCTGCCGCCTCTTGGTTATCTTTCGAAAGCAGCATGCATCAATTTTAATAGTAGTCAGATTGTTATAGCATCAAAAACATATTATATAAAATTTCAAAAAACCTGCTAATAAAAGTGAAGTACTTTTCAGCAGGTTTTTTTGCACATTTTCTGTTTTTACACTATTTATGTTAATAGGACTTGCATATCCAGGAACAAACAAGTATAATCAAATGCAAACAAATAAAAACAATCCAAAATGCGAAATAGAGGTAACTATTATGTTTATGGAAGAACGACAGAAGGATATTATTAACAAAATAAATAAAACAGGAAGGATTCTGGTATCAGAAATTCAGGGATATTATCAAATCTCAGCGGATTGTGCAAGGCGGGACTTAAGGATATTAGAAAGTAAGGGATTGCTGCAGAGAACACACGGCGGCGCCATTGCAGTTAATCCAAAAGAAATATACCCCACGCCCACATATAATCCAATAGATATAAAAGAAGTTCAGACAGACTATCTGGCAGTTGCCAAAAAAGCAATCGAATATATTCAAAACAAGGATGTCATTTATATTACCACATCTTTAGTCGGATATTATATGGCTGAAAATATACCGGAAGATATGGCCATTACGGTATTGACAAATTCCGTTACCATTGCAGAGGCATTGCGGAAAAAAATGAATCTATCTGTTATATTATTGGGCGGGGAAATGTCCCATCGCGGCCACTGCCATGATTTTTATACCATCCAAATGGTGAAAAATATCCGCATGGATAAAGCTTTTTTGTCACATGCAGCATTATCTTTGGATTTTGGAGCTTCCATCCACGACCCCGCCGGAGTAGAATTTGGACAAGCCGTCATGGAGAACAGCGGGATGAATATCGGGCTGTATCCGTCTAAGAAGATAGGAAAAAATTCCATCCATTCTGTATGTCAGGTAAAAGATTATGATTTACTGATTACGGATGATAATGTATCTGAGGATTTTCTGATACAGGTAAGGGATCTTGGAGTTACTGTAGAAACAGTCAATTTGAAGGGAGCATGAGGAATGTATTGTATATTAGTAACAGGTATGCCGGCAGCAGGAAAAAGCACTATGGCAAAGGCCCTATCAGAACGGTTGAAGCTGCCTGTTGTTTCAAAAGATTCCATAAAAGAGCTGCTCTTTGACAATGTGGGTTTTCAGTCGAGAGAAGGAAAAGTAAATCTTGGAATTGCCAGTTTGAAAATTATGTATTATGTTGCAGATCAACTTATGAAAGCGGGACAACCTTTTATCCTGGAAAATAATTTTGAATCGTCAGAGCAGGGAATTAAAATTCTTTTAGAAAAATATCAGTATTTTGCATTAACCATTACATTGACAGGTGATTACAAAGTGATTTACCGGCGTTTTCTGGAACGGGAAAGCAGTCCTGACAGACACAGGGGACATGTAGTGAATGATTGTTATCCGGAAAAGAATGAGAAGCATCTGAAAACTCCAGAAGCAAAAACTATTTCTTATGAAAACTTTGTTCGTGGAATAGAAAAAAGGGGATTTAATGCCTTTTTCGTTGCTGGCAGGCAGATTAAGGTTGACACAACAGATTTTTCAAAAATTAACATGATAGAATTATTTTCACAGATTGCGGCATGGAAAGAGGAAATCCTGCATGATTGATATGCATGTGCATTAGAAAAAGCCGATTATTCAGTAGAATGGATCAAACCACTGCAAACCAACATGCGCATTCCTAACTTCCTTTTTAATTGAGGAATACTCGTATTCATGCTATAATGGGGGTGTATAGTTGAAAAGAAAGCTGGATGCGATTTTCTGATATGTGCCCTCTAGTCTTACGAAAGAGGGTGGTGCCCATGAGCGTGATGGAAGTTTTGACATTATTGCTTGTTATCTTTGCAGCCCTGTCTTACATAGACAATCATAAAAAGAAATAAGCATCCCGACCCTGAGAAAGTTGGATGCTTATTTCTAATTAGCTAAAATTTACTGAGGGCAAATCGGAACTTCGTGTCCGATCAACCTTTCTGATTAGATTATACACCGGAGCCACTTGTTTTTCAAGTGGCTCTTTCTAGGCATTTCCCATTTTCATACAGCGGCCATATCTTGCAGTATATGTCCTTTGAATTTCACAAAATAATTGAACTTCTATTCGACAATCACTTAATTCAGGTTTTCCTAATCTTCTAACCCATCCCCGGAAAACCTCAGTGTTTATGCGGCTTCCAGCGGTTAGCTCACCGGATTTTAAGCTAATAAAAACATAACCATACTAATTCACTGCAAAAAATTGTAAGGAAAATATAAGAGATGCGGGGCAGACTTTGCTGCAGCTTTTCACAAGCGGGTAATCTGGAAGTAACCCCTCTGCCCGGCGGTTCCTCAAACCCCCACAGCCACCCTGCCGACAATCCCCAAAATCCCCACAGCCACCCCCCATAAAAACCGGCAGAGGGCGGTTCCCACAGCCTATAAAGGCATTTTATGTCCCTGTCCCCACTCCCAACGCTCCCATTTCCCCCATGGTACACCCCAGAACAGCAAAAAAATAGACCTTTTAACGAATGACCGTTAAAAAGTCTACATGTAATGAGACATTGGGGATTCGAACCCCAGACAACTTGATTAAAAGTCAAGTGCTCTACCGACTGAGCTAATGTCCCGAATTCATAATACCATGCAGCCTCACACTACCTCTGCATGGAAACAGGGCTAGCTGGATTCGAACCAGCGAATGCAGCAGTCAAAGTGCTGTGCCTTACCGCTTGGCGATAGCCCTATTACATGACACCAAGCGTGTCATTGCGACACAATCGTAATGAGGGTGGATAAAGGGATTCGAACCCTTGGCCTCCAGAGCCACAATCTGGCGCGCTAACCAACTGCGCTATACCCACCATATATAAACAACAGTGTGCCCGAAGGGATTCGAACCCCCGACCCACGGCTTAGAAGGCCGTTGCTCTATCCAGCTGAGCTACGGACACATGCTTGTTCGTGAACAAACCGAACATATGACATTTTAACTTATTATCTTGTACTTGTCAACAGGTTTACAGAAAAAAACTTAACTATTTCAAATATTTTGTGCTCCTTATGCACATTGGCCGGCATTACAGCAGGCCTTTCGCTATATCCAACAGATAAAACTGCCCGTCCTCGGAAAGCCGGCTGGCAACCTCCCAAAGCTCTCTGAGCACCCTGTCGCTCCGTGCCCGGTCTCCCTGCTTCTTCATCTCCCCCTCACCGTTCATAAGCCAATCGCTGTTTATATTTAATGTCCGGCATATGGCATTGATCACGATTGTCTGAGGGATGGTCTTGTTCTTTTCCAGATTGAATATGACCCCCCGCGACACTCCAATCGCTTCGGCAAGGGAATTCTGTGTATGACCGCCGTTTCTACGGGCATAGGCCAACCGCTCACCCAGATTATCCATATAGAAACTACCTCCTCACAGTCAGTATATAAAAAGAGTCCTATATTGTCAACGACAAACAAAAGCAACCCAAATCTTCATTATCCAAATAGTTACAGTTCACGCGTGACAGGAACTCATATGGAAACCGCAGCAATGCCTGTGGCCTATGGCCTGTCTTCTCCCGGAACCCGGAATATCGGATAATCGCCGAAAATATGGCGCAACGCAAAATCCGACCTGCCGCCATAAGCCAGGTAGCAGGTGCATCTCTTCCGGCTGCACAGAGGACTGAATATTTCCCCTTCGCCGCCCTCATACCAATTAATGCCTTTGGGTTTGCTGATATTGCATGTGCGCACCTTACCGTCCCCTTCCACGAAACACCGGCCTTCGCACATCTCCCCATGGGCGGCAGGATTTTCCAGCTCGTATGTAAAAAAGGGATCTATCTCCGAAAAAGCTTTTACCTCCTCCGGCCTGTAATTCCTTTTCAAACCGTCCATCTTATTGATCCAAAGGTAAACGCCGGAAGGGAGCTCTTTCCTCAGCTCCCTTATTATACCCATATTATCCGGCACACCCACGGCTCCCGCACACACAGATATCCGCTTTTCTGCCAGCAGACGGCATTTGGCGGCAAACTCCCTGGCCGTTGTCATCTCAGGGTGAAAGGTGGCCCAGATACAGAGTTTTCCTCTTCTCTTTTCAGGGGCATCGCATGTTGGAAAATCAAATATTTTCAGGCACTCTTCGACAGAAAAGCTTAGATTGGTCTGCATCCCTACCCTGTAGATCCCTGGAAACCCTGCCAGCCGCGACAGTCCCTCCCAATACCAGGGATGTATGGAGGCCTCCCCGTAAGGGGTTACAAAAACCGCTCCTATGGAAAAGGATTGTACCCTGCTCTCCAAGCTGCCGCAAAACCTTTCAAAGCTAAGCCGGTCTTGTTCTAGTTCAGCAGCCGTGGCCCTGTGTTTTGCGAAAGGGCAATAGGAACAGCTATAATTACAGCTTTTCAGGCTCCCTCTGTAAATAACGGTCCTCTTATGCATTTTCCCTCTCCCACTCCAGCATTTTCCCCTTAATATCCTCCGAGATCAACTGGGGGCCGATATAATCGGAAAGACCCAGGCCTTCCTCTGTCAATCCGATCCGGTCATGCCCTGTGCAGCGAACACCCCCATCTTGGGGGCCGGTATCTCCACAGCCTTGGGAATCATACCCTTCCTGCAGCCATCCTAGGCGCACCCAGTCCCGGATGACCGGAAAGTCCTCCAGCAAGTCGGCCTGAAAGGCATTTTGATAGGCCTGCTTTGATATTCCTGGAAGAATCAGCAAATGCTTTATCACATACCTCCTCTTGATCTCCTCATCCGAAAGCAAGATTCCGTTGGTTACGGGGAAGAAGTCTTCCGTCTGCTGATAACGCCCTATTTCCTCCAACGCGGCGCTTCTCGTGGTCCGATAAGGGGTACAGGTATGGAGCCTCCCCAGATAGCTTCTGCCGCCGCACCCCAAAGACAAAGCGCTTTTCAAACCGCACTCGCTGAATTCCGGAAACAGGCTCTTCCCATATACCATGCTCCCCTCCCCCGTCCTCCCGGATTTCTTTCTCACAAAGCGCCGCATGGAAATCTGTGTATAACCGTTTTCTTTTAAATATCCGGAACCCCTTTGGTACAAGGCATATGCATGGTCGGGATCCAGCAGTCCCTTGCTGCCCTCCAGTTCAAGCCTGACGCCATGTTTTATATAGAGCGGATAAAGGAAAATTTCATCGGGTTCAAATGCCAGCGCAGTTTTCAGAGAATGGACCAGGCTTGCTGCCGTCTGTGCCGGCAGTCCATATATAAAATCAAAATTGACGCATTCGAACCCCGCCCCTGCCAAAAGGCCGGCCGCTTCCCTGGCACGCCTACTGTCATGGTTCCTTCCAAGCCATTTCAGTTCCCCGTCGTCAAAGCTCTGGATCCCCATACTGACCCTCGTGACACCAAGTTTTTTCAGCAGTTCCGCTTTCTCCCTGCCGGTCTGGTTGGGAGCCGTCTCTATTATGGTCTTTCGGCCGCTGCCCATGGGCATATCCCTCTCCACTGCCTCAAAGATCCGCTCTATCTGCTCCTCTTCCAGCAGCAAAGGAGTCCCTCCGCCTATGGTAAAATCCCCGAAAGACGTACTGCCAGGCATAATTTCCCTGTACTGCCTGATCTGGCGCAGCACTGCTTCCACATAGTCAGATATCTGAATCCGGTTACATCCTGTAACCGAAAACAAATTACAATATCCGCATTTACTTTCACAAAAGGGAAGGTGAAGGTATAAACTGTGCCCTTCACCCTCAAGGTTGAAAAAATAGTCCCTTAAATTAACATTTTCCAATTGCCTGTAAGCTGTCTTATGAGGATAGCTGTACATATATTGGAGATATCTGTTCATGCCGACCTCCGTCTTCCTGCCCTCCGGCGGACAGGGCCATTTAACGCCTTAAAGGAAAAAGTGCTTATACGGCACTCTGTTTACCATAGGGTGGTTCACCCCATGGAACACATATCCGTCCTCGCCATAACAGGTTCCGTGATCCGAAAAGCAGACCACAAAGGTGTCGCCCCTTTTGCCTTTCCAATAGCCGAAAAGCCTTCCCAGCTCTCCGTCTGCATACCGCAGCGCCGCCCTGTGCGTCATCAGGCTGTCATCCTTCTCGTTTTCCATATAAAAATAATTAGGATAATGGATAGAGCACACATTCAGGTATAGGAATATTTTCCTGTCATCCGTATTCTGTTCCAGTTTATTGATAATAAAATCCACCTGGTTTTTTGTGCTGTCTTTTACCGGGCAGGCAAAAGATGGGTTCCAGTAACTTTTTTCGAAAAAAGAAGGAAATACTTTTCCCATATCCGAACGCTTGTCAAAAAAAGCCACGCCGCCCACGCACCATGTGTCGTATCCGTCCTTGTGGAGTCCCTGTACCAGATTAGAGGCTTCAAACCCATATGCCCCTCCCGGAACCTTTTTCCCCATCCCCATGCTCTTAGGGAAGAAAAGCTTTTCCTGTTCCGCTATGCTCCTGGCCTCCTCCCTGGCCGGGAGGAAACCGGAAAAAATGGCATGGTGGGACGGATAGGTAAAGTTACCGGGCGCCTGGCGTTTCTCCCATGGCCCATATTGGTTCAAAACCGGTGTACCTCCGCATTTTTCCTCTTCCACGGCGGCATCATACCTCAAAGTGTCGAGGCATACAAACAAAATATCACATTTCCCTACTACCTGCGACATATCCACCGAACTTTTATTCTGGTCCATACTGGCCCTGAAGGCCCCAAATGGTACTTCACCCGTCATCACAGTCAATCCTTTCCGAATCCCCCTTGATCCTACTTTCCGGTTCCCGGCATATCGTTTCCCTAGTACTAGTACATCGTTGCATTAATTCTTGAGTAATCAGCACTCGCTGTTCACGCCATCGCCGCGTTGTCGTCAGTCAACG
>ERZ808040.422-NODE-422-length-37330-cov-14.413712_pt1 | contig 37330 bp, 42 predicted proteins | sample MGYA00380191_ERZ808040 | MGnify/ENA primary metagenome ERZ808040 (study PRJEB31490, sample SAMN06133395) | mouse gut metagenome | isolation source: J6 | host: mice | place: China: Chengdu | collected 2015-05 ...
GGCCAGCAGCATCATGCCCAGGCGCTTGGCAAAGTATTTGACCATAGGGACGGCCTCCTCTTGTGGGAAATTTACTGTAAAGCAATAACGTTTTAGCGTGCTGAATTTTCGGGGCGGATAAAAGGGCCGGGGATGCCCCAATATGCCTCCACACGGCCCAGGGATGAATTTTTATCAGTAGTATACCGCAAAAGGAGCGCCCTGACAAGGGCTGAAGTGAAAAATTGACAAAGAAGCGCATTTTTCCCCCCGCGCGCGGTCATTGGTTGTGAAAATAGCCGACTTCCGTATGGGCGCCCCGCGGCCCGGGGGAAACCCGCGCCGGGAGGGCTATCCCAGGACCCGAGCCCGGACGGTCTCCAGGGCCTGGGGCTGGGTGAGGTCCATCCCGTCGCAGCCCACCAGGGCCGCCACCCGCCCCTGGCGGAGCAGCAGGTAGGCGCCCTCCCGGCAGGTATAGCTCTCGTCGAAACCCAGGCCGGGGGCGCTCTCCCAGTCCAGGTCCCCCCAGAGGAAGTAGCCGTTTTGGGTCTCCTTGTGCCGCTGGGCCAGCGTCCACCGGGCCAGGAACTCGGTGGCGCAGTCGTACCGTTCGGTGGTGAGTCTGTAATAGACCGGCTCCTCCGGGCCCGCCGTCTGGGCCAGCTCCCGGTATTCCAAAAACTCCATCAAGGGGGAGCTGTGGCCGTCCAGATGGCGGGAGTAGCCGCTGTCGCCCAGCCCTAAGTCGTTTGCCGTCACCACCGGCCACGCCCGGCAGGCCTCCACCGTGGCGGTGTAGGTTTCGGTGGGGGAGTACCACTCCAGCTCTACAATCCTGCCCAGGCCCATGGGCTGCGCGACGGTAAAAAACAGGATGAGGCAGAGCAGAGGCGTATGCAGACGGTTGAGGACGTCCAGCGCCGTGGCCAGGGGGCCGGGGTCCTCCACCCGGTTGGTCCGGCGGCACTTGGCCAGATACCATCTGGAGTGAATCCACTGGGCCAGGGCGTAGAGGATGGCCAGGACAAAATAGAGCAGGTAGAGCAGGCCCAGGTTAGCGGCCAGCATGGCGGGAACATTCCACTGCCGAGGCGGCATGGCCAGCACAAAGGCTATCACGCCAATAGAAATCAGGGTGATGAGGGTGGACAGGAGCCGGGGCCGGTGCTTCTCCCAGAACCGCTCCCACTCCAGCTCCCCGTCGGTCTGGATGGGGGCGGGGGACTGCCCGGCCGAGGCCCGGAACAGCAGCATCCCCCGGAGGGCCTGCACCAGCTCCCACCCCGCGTCGGAACAGAGCTGGAAGTAGTCCGCGTCCTCGTCCAGTCCGCCGCGCATGTCCAGGTCTACAAAGTGGCTGGGGCGGTCTGCCCGCCGGAGCAGGGCAAGACAGCCCAGGTAAACGTGCCTCAGCTCCCAGCCCCGGGCGCCCTGGCGGTCCAGCCAGCCCTGGGCCGATTTGTAGTTCATGGCCTCATAGGGGAAAAACCCCAATTTCGTGTTCATATGCTCTCCCCCTTCCCCAAAAAACGGGCCCCGTCGGCTACCTGCCGCCGGAGGCGGTCGTATTCCTGCTCCAGCGCCCGGCGGCCCTCGGGGGTCAGCTCGTAGGACTTGCGGCCTTCTTCTATGCCGGACAGGCGGAGGTAGCCCTCCTCCTCGAAGCGGCCCAGCAGGGCGTAGAGGGTGCCCGCACCGATGACCACCCGGCCCTGGGTCAGCTCCGACACATACTGCATCATGCGGTAGCCGTGCATGGGGCCATCGGACAGGGAGAGCAGGACATAGTACATCTGCTCACTCAAGGTCTCCAGCTTTTTTCGGGCCATGTCTCCGCCTCCCGACATATCGAACATCGCTATACCAAGTACAGTATATAACGATGTTCGATATATGTCAAGGGAGTGGGGCGAGGCTCCCATAAAAAACCGCCCCTTCCGTGGGAAGGGGCGGCCGGTCCGCCGCGCGGGGGCGGGAGGGGGTCAAAGGGAGCGCCTTTCGGCGTCAAGCCTCCGGGGCGGAGCTGAGCAGCTTGTCGATGGCCACCAGCTTGACGCACAGGGTAAAGACCTTCATGGCGGTGCGCAGATCCTCCAGGGAGGGGTAGGTGGGGGCGATGCGGATGTTGCTGTCGTGGGGGTCCTTGCCATATGGATAGGTGGCGCCCGCTCCGGTCATCACCACGCCGGCCTTTTTCGCTTTGGCCACGATCTCCTTGGCGCAGCCCTCCAGGGAGTCAAAGGAGATGAAATATCCCCCCTTGGGGGTGGTCCACGTCCCGATCCCCAGGCCGCCCAGCTCCTGCTCCAGGGTGTTGATCACCAGCTCGAATTTGGGGCGGAGGATATCCGCGTGCTTGCGCATATGCTCCACCAGGCCGTGGATATCGCCGAAAAACCGCGCGTGGCGCAGCTGGTTCACTTTGTCATGGCCAATGGTTTGGATGGCCAGCTGGGCCTTGATGTCCTCCATGTTGTTGGGGGAGGTGGCGATGGCGGCCAGTCCGGAGCCGGGGAAGCTGATCTTGGAGGTGGAGGCGAATTTGTACACCAAATCCGGATTGCCGGCCCGCTTGCACTCGGCCAGGATCTCGATCAGGTGGTCCTGGTCGTGGTCGTACAGGTGGTGGACCCCATAGGCGTTGTCCCAGTAGATGCGGAAGTCCTTGGCCGCGGGCTTGAGCCGGGCGAACCGCCGCACCGTCTCGTCCGAATAGGAGATCCCCTGGGGGTTTGAGTACTTGGGCACGCACCAGATGCCCTTGATGGCCTCGTCGGAGGCCACCAGCTTCTCCACCAGGTCCATATCCGGCCCCGTGGGCGTCATGGGCACGTTGATCATCTCGATGCCGAAGTACTGGGTGATGGCGAAGTGGCGGTCGTAGCCCGGGACGGGGCACAGGAATTTGACCTTGTCCAGCTTGCACCAGGGGGTGCTCCCCATGACGCCGTGGGTCATGGAGCGGGAGATGGTGTCGTACATGACATTCAGGCTGGAATTCCCAAAGATGATGATGCTGTCGATGGGGTTTTCCATCATGTCCCCGATCAGTTCCTTGGCCTCCTTGATCCCGTCCAGCACCCCGTAGTTCCGGCAGTCGGTGCCGTCCTCACAGGTCAGATCGTCGTTGCTGCTGAGCACGTCCATCATCCGCATGGACAAATTCAGCTGCTCCGTACAGGGCTTTCCCCGGGCCATGTTCAGGTTCAGGCCCTTTCCCTGGTATTCTTTATACTCGGCCTTCAGCTGGAGCTTCAGGCTTGCCAGCTCTTCTCTGGTCATTTCAGCATATGGCTTCATGGTGGTCTCCTTTCAGTTTTGATGCGCCCTATATTTATATCGCATTTTCCCGGTTTGCGCAAGCTCTTTTTGAGTGCGCGGGGGCTTGGGCATAAAGAAAGGGCGGGAGCGTGGAACAGCGGGCCTTGTGTTCCATGCTCCTGCCCTTATTTCAATAGCTTGTCACCAGGTGCGCGAGCCCATGGCGCGGAACTGGGCCACTGTGGGGGCGTGGGAGTTCAGGCCGCCGTCCACGGTGATGATCTGGCCGGTGACATAGGCGCTCTCGTCTGAGCCGAAGTAGACGCAGGCGTGCCCGATATCCTCCGGGCAGCCGTACCGGTTGACCATGATGTTGCTCAGGAAGATGTCCTTCAGCGCCTGGGGCACCTTGGCCTCGTTGTCCGGGGTGACGATCAGGCCGGGGCGCACGCAGTTGCAGCGCACATTGTCCTTGCCGTACTGCAAAGCCACCGACTGGGTGAGCATGTCCACGCCGGCCTTGGCGCTGGCGTAGGCGGTGGAGCCCAGGTCGCCGGAGCAGGAGGCCATGGAGCCGATGTTGATGATGGAGCCGCCCCGGGCGTCCTTGCGCATATGGGGCAGCACGCATTTGGTGATATAGAAGGTGCCGCGCAGGTCGCTCTGGAAGATGGCGTCCCACATCTCGATGGTGAGCTCGTCCACCCGGCCGTCCCTCAAACCCACATTGGCCGCGTTGTTGACCAGAATGTCGATTTTCCCATAGGTCTTTGCGGTGTCGTCCACCAGCGCCTCGATGCTGGCGGGGTCGGTGATGTCCATGGCGTGGAAGGCGGCCTTTCCGCCCTCGGCGGTGATGCTGTCCACAACGCCCTGGCCCTTTTCCACCCGGCGCCCGCACACGATGACCTGAGCGCCCTCGGCGGCGAAGAGCCTGGCGATGCCGATGCCGATGCCGCTGGTGGAGCCGGTGACGATGGCGACCTTGTCCTTTAAGCGATTCATACAAAACTCCTCCTTTATTTTGTACTGCTGGTGTTTAGTATATGGATAACACAGGGGAATGTCAAGAAGGATTCTGACATCTTTTGGAATGTAGGGGAAGAAAGCGCCTCTTTTCGCCGCGCGTCCTTCCCAAGGGAGGAATTTTGTGGTACGATAGAAAAAACGAGAAAAGGAGGGGATCTCCTTGAAGGAGAAACTCACCCCCCGCCAGCTGATGCTGGTCGGTTCCATGCTGTTTGGCCTGTTCTTTGGGGCGGGCAACCTGATCTTCCCCCTGATCCTGGGGGCCAAGGCCGGGCAAAACCTGCCCGCCGCTCTGGCGGGGCTGCTCATCACCGCCGTGGGCATCCCCCTGCTGGGTGTGATGTCCATCGGCCTTTCCCGGAGCGAGGGCCTGCTGGACCTGTCCGGGCGGGTATCCCCCCGGTTCCGGCTGCTGTTCACCTGCGCCCTCTACCTGACCATTGGCCCGCTGTTCGCCATCCCACGGTGCGCCGCAACCAGCTTTACCATCGGCGTGTCCCCCTTTGTGGAGGGGAGCCCGTGGCTTTGGCAGCTTGTGTTCTCCCTGGGCTTTTTCGGGGCGGTGCTGTACTTCTCCCTGAGGCCCTCCAAAATTTTGGACTCGGTGGGGAAATTTTTGAACCCGGCCTTTCTCCTCTTTTTGGGGATCATGCTGGTCACGGCGCTGGTGAAGCCGGTGCAGTCCGTGTCCTCGGTGGCCCCCAGCGGGGACTATGCCGGCTCCGCCTTTTCCGCCGGTTTTCTACAGGGCTACGACACCCTGGACGCCCTGGCCAGCCTGGCCTTCGGCATCATTGTCATCCGGGCTGTCCGCCAGCTGGGGGTCACCGAGCCGGGGCGGGTGGCGGTGAGCACGGTGAAGGCGGGTGTGGTGAGCATGTCGCTGATGGGGCTCATCTACGCGGCCACCGCCCTGGTGGGGGCCCAGAGCTTTGGGCTTTACGCCCAGCGGCTGTCCGACCCCGGCTTCACCGGGGGGGACGCCTTCGCCATCATCGCCCACCATTATTTCGGCGGCGTGGGCGGGCTGCTGCTGGCGGTCACCGTCACCCTGTGCTGCATGAAAACCGCTGTGGGGCTGGTGACCTCCTGCGCTGAGACCTTTGAGGAGATGTTCCCCGGCAGGCTGTCCTACTCTCAGTGGGCGGTGGCGTTCAGCGGCGCCTCCCTGCTCATCTCCAACTTCGGGCTCTCCAAGATCATCGAGTTTTCCGCCCCAGTGCTCTATTTCCTCTACCCCCTGGCCATCGTGCTGATTCTGCTGGGGCTGTTTGGGCGGTTTTTCGGCCACGCCCGCGTGGTCTACCAGTGGACCATGTGGTTCACCCTGGCCGCGGCGGTGCTGGAGCTGTGCCGGGTGGTGAAGCTCCAGGCCGTGGTCGGGCTGGCGGGGCGGGTCCTCCCGCTCTACAGCTATGGGCTTGGCTGGGTGGTCCCGGCGGTGGTTGGGTTTGCCGTGGGAATAGCGGTGTCCGCGGTTAAGGGCGCAAAATGGAGCGGGGCGGACAGGTGATGGAGAGGAAAGCCCCGCCGGTGTTCAAAGGCGGCTGGGGCAGTAAAAAGCAGCGGCCTGCGTGATGATGAGGTTCCGTGACGATGGTTTCAGAAGATGTAGTAAAGACAGTCGATATGGTGTATTGCAGAAAATCTGAACAAACGGAGGAGTCTGCAATAAAATCATTATTTGTGGAACTGGGTGGCGCCTATTATTAGGAAGCTGATTATTTCCTGCCCGATCTGGCCTTGCCTGAATGCGTACCCGTAGGATTTTTGGGCCAGCGACGGAGGCACTACCTGAAAACACAGCGGGGACCCTTCTCCAACGCTCTACTTCTCAGTGGCAAGTTGGATGCCCATTTGGCTGAGATTGACGCTCAAGCAGAAACTATGTTTTTTCAGTTGGTTACACGACTGGCAGAGCAGGAGGGTATCACAGAACAGCTCAAAGTTGAGAATCAGATGGAGTGGGTTAAGCAGATGAACAATATCTGCAATCGTGTGATTGAGTTTACTAATGTGGCCTTAGTTTAATTGGATTTTCATTAGACGTTCCAAGGCTACATCGCACCAATATTTTTCAAGTTCAATACCAATCCATCTAATTCTATGCCCTTTTCTATTCAATTTTTCACAGCACACTCCTAACGTTCCTGATCCATGAAAAGGGTCTAAAATTAGCCCTTCATAGTATCCGTCCTTATTTTTGGGACAATAAGCTTTGATTAGTTCTGTTATCAAAGACTCTGGTTTTTGAGTTGGATGCAGGGTTTTTTCTTCTTTATATAATTTTCCTGCAAGAGTTGGAAATGCCCAAACATCACCACGTATTGCTCCTAACGGGTTGGGTTCCCATTTGATTCGTTCTCCTCTGGAGTTTTTATAATACACAGGATTCTTTAACCGCTCTGCACTTTTATAAGGGATACGCACGTCATCAACATTATAGTATTATCGACAGCACTACGAATTTCCTTGTCTGAGGATAATTTTTTTACTTTGATAGCATTGCCAAAATAAATAGCACCTACCGGGCACCGGCTAACACAAATACCGCAAGTAATACATTTATCCGTGCTAACGGTGGGTGTATCAGTTTCATAATCCCACTGCAATGCATCTACAGGGCAGACATTCAGCGATTGATCGCTGGGGAAATTCTTAACCTCGTCACACATGATGTCTGAAAGATCAAATCGCATGCACTTAGGATTTATACACCCAATACACCCCAACGAACAACTCTCTCCAGCAGAAAAATGAGCAGTCGCAGGAAATCCAGAGCGATACTCAATATGTGATGGAATTTCGGTGAGGACAGAAATATTCTTTCTATTCACAGTTTCTGAGAATACGCGCATTCATCAACCCCTCCAATTCGTATAGGTTTTCTTTTTCAAAGCCTCTTTGATCTATCAGAATACTTATGGCCAATGACAACAAAGAATTCAAATCAATCACACCTATTTTGTATCCGTAGGTCGCTTTGATATCAGAAATCAATCTGCTTACTTCGGCACGTTCATTGGGCATATAGTATCCGACTGCCAGCGTAGATACTTCAGGAGTAGTAGAGTGCGTCCTGCGGGAAAGCAGTATAATCTTGTTCTCCAATGCCTGTCGGATAGCTTTAATTGACAGGTGCGGTTCTTCTGTCGGCGATTTTATCTCAATTGGAATGCTCCGAACAGGGTCATCAATAATCGCATCCCAACGTGCGCCATTATCACCCGGGCGCGAGAAAGAACATCTGAAACCCATAATTTTGAAGAGAGTTGCAATTAGTGGATAAAAAGTTGTCTGAGTTGCATTTGCATAGTATTCAAACAGTAATGTCATATATTTTGCAGCGATTTATATACCGCTCTTCCATATGGGGTAATTTGGATACATCTCATGGGTCGCCCATATAAGCATTTATAAGCCAGAAAACAATTCGCTTAAAGAAACGCCGAGTCCATCAGCTATTTTCTTGATATTGCATATGGATATATTTCTACGTCCGGCTTCAACAGAAGAAAAATATGTTCTATCCATGCCGATGCTTAAAGCAAATTTCTCTTGACTGAGCCCAGTTTTACCACGCAATTCCTTTATTCGTTTACCCAGTACCTCGGTAATCATCAGACCACCTCCACTAATGGTATTTTACAAATTGGTTGCTTATAAAACAACGGTTTATAAGCAACAGAATGCTGGCTTACGATTCAAATATGCAATATTTTCACGCCAACAAATAGATGTCGATATGCGAAAAAGAAGTGTTGACAAATACTTGTTCTGTGTGGTAAACTATACTTTAATATTGATAAAAAGAGGTGTTCCATCTCGGCGGGAAAGTTCCGAAACCGTCTGGAAGCTTTCGCGTTTTGCGTTTCTTCCAGCCGCTTGTCATCCCACTTGCCCTTTGCCAGAAAGTGACCATAGGTTGTCCGGTGCGCTGTTCCACTCTCGCCATAGTCCGACATTTTCCCGCTATGTCCCTTCACACAACTGGATAGGATCATTTCTTGAAGCCGCTGCTGCGGTACGCTTGTCAAAAAGTCCAAGTGCTTCTCAAAAAAGAATTTGCGCATCCGCTCTCTCGGTGTTATAATCTCCACAAGGCATTCCCTCTCGTGTTTTGTGGTTGTTCGCACTCCCATTATAATACTTGAGACTATGCCTTCTTTTTCGTCATTTTTCAGATTTGCTCATTTATAGTAGGTAGAGATAAATCATACTCAGAAAGGAGGTTTTATCGTGTCCGTTACCTACTGATTGCCCTACGACACCCCGTTCCGCTATCTGCCCCTGGTCTACACCCTGTCCCTGTGGGTCAAAGGGATAGAGCGGGAACGGGGCTGGGGGCCGATGCTGGACGTGGTGCGGGAAATGCCCTGCGCCGAGGACTTTGAGCCATGGGACACCAACGTGCGGAAAGATTTTCTCCGCAAATGGTATCACACCCGCTCCAAAAAAGTCAAAACCGTTTCGCTGGAGGAGTGCATGGAGGATGAGGACAGCGGCATACACGCTGTCGCAGACCCGGCGGTGGAGGACTTCACCGAGCAGGCGGCGGGGAAGGACTTCTGCCGGCGGTTCAAGGCCACCCTGCCCCCAAAGGATATGGCGATTCTGGAGCTTCGGGTGGAGGGGTACGGCTATCAGGAGATAGCGGACAAGCTGGGGTACAAGACCCACAGCGCGGTTGTCAAGCGGATGGAGGCCATCAAAAGGCGGTTCATCCAGTACGAGGAAGAAGCAGGGCGGTAAAGCCACGCAAGCCGGAAGCGGCGGGCGTGGCTTTTCTACGCCCAAAAATGAAAAATAAGGAGGTAGAATGGCACAGCACGCAATTTTGAGATTTGAAAAACGCAAGGCGGGGCCAGCCGGGGCGCTGGAGGCCCACCACGAGCGCACCAAGGAGCAATACGCCAGCAACCCGGACATTGACACCGGCAGGAGCCGGGACAATTTTCACATCATCCGCCCCACGCAGAAGTATCGGCGGGAGATCGACAGCCGGATCAAGGCGGCGGGGTGCCGCACCCGGAAGGACAGCACCATGTTCGTGGATACGCTCATCACCGCCAGCCCGGAGTTCTTCACGGGTCGTAGCAGGCGGGAGGTGCAAGCCTACTTCACCGAGGCGGCGGCGTTCATGGAGCGGAAGGTGGGCCGGGGCAATATTTTTTCCGCCGTGGTTCACATGGACGAGAAAACGCCCCATCTCCACCTGTGCTTTACCCCCATCACCAAGGACGGGCGGCTGTCCGCCAAGGAGATTTTGGGCAACCGGGCGCAGCTTTCCAAGTGGCAGGACGAGTTTCACGCCCACATGAACCGGGCGTTCCCCGGCCTCCAAAGGGGCGAGAGCGCCCTTGTCACCAAGCGGAAGCATATCCCCACCTGGCTGTTCAAGCAGTCTATCGACCTCACCCGCCAGCAAAGGGCCATAGAAAAGGCTATTTCTGAAATCGGGGTGCTGAACGCCGGGAAGAAGCGGGACGAGGTTTTGGAACTGGTGGGGCCGTACTTCTCCCGGCTGGAACAGCACCTGGGGCAGATGCAGAAGTACCAGGCCACCATCGACTATCTGACCCAGGAGAACGCCGGGCTGAAAGAGAAGGTCAGGGACGAAAAGAGCATACAGAAGCAGATGGAGGTTTTGACGCTCAAAAAGGAAAACGAGCGGCTTCGGCGGTTTGTGAACAGCATACCGCCGGAGATACGACAGGCGTTGAGGGAACAGCAAAGGGGGCAACGCCATCCAAAAGACTATCAGCGGTGAACAGCACTTGCACCTTGAAAATTGAATATGGAAGAAATGGAGGCAACACTTGAGCAGACGGAAGAAGCTAATTAATCGCACCGACATTCCCCAGTATCAGATTGAGGCTGTCGCCCGCTGTATCATGCCTGATATTCTCGCTTTCTACGAAAGCGAGGAGGGCCAGCGGGAGTTTGCCGAATGGAAGGAACGGCGGGAAGCGGAGAAGCGGGAGGCAAAAACGAAATAAGCACGAAAAGGGCGGGCGCACCGTGAAAACGGCTGCGTCTGCCCCTTTGCTTCTTTGACAATTTTTTCTCTTTACAAACTTGTAAAAATAGAGTATACTATAATTAATCCAAGGTTACTTGGAGGTGGAGTGCTTGCACTCGGAGCGGCTCGCTTTGCGAGCCGCTTTTTCTTTTGTGATCGCTATTATCACTTTGGGAAAAAGACCGCTCCATATCCATCAATGATCCCGTTATGTCGCCGGAATTTTTCCTTCACAAGAATGTCTACAACCGTCTGCTCAAATGAAGTGGGCTTTAGGTTATGTGCTAAATGGTTTTGCGATAGGATATAACGACGAGCCGGGTGAGAAATCAAGTCAACAAATTGTAGCCCAGCTATATTTGCTTTCTTTTTTCGCAATTTGATTTCTTTAGAGGAATAATATTGAGCAGCATCATTCAGTCTATTATAGCCTTTTCCGTCATAAATAAGCCTATACGTATCTTTTGTTATCCGATCTTCTCTACCGCCTCTGGATTCAGCAACGATGTCACCCATTATTGTCCCATGCCGTTGACTATAATCTTGCATCCAGTATTGATAACGTTGCATAAGATACTCCAATGCTAACGCATAAGGATCTTGTGCCCGCAGTAATGTATATTTATCAACGAGAGTCTTTTTGTCTATTACTATGGATATTACGCCATACCGCAATTCAGATATGATGCGGAGTATATCTGTATTGTAACTTGAACGGGTGTTATTATCTTTTAGGGCTTCAAACGGTGGTTTTGCCGAAATAATCTCCCGGCGGTGAAGAATTACGTCCTTTGACCCAAAATATTTTGTCTTCAAATCGTCCAACTGTTGAGTAAGCAAATCGTGCGCTTTGGTACGCATGACTACTCCAGTCAAGCATAAATAGCGGTTACTATCATTTGATAAATCCTCTCGCAAATTGTAGTTTCCATTTTCATCTACATACATTCGCAAAGTGGGTTCATTCATAGTCAGTCACCAACCCAAATAAAAATCTATATAGAAGTAGTATATATGAAACAATAGATTTTTTCAATACCTGTGTAACATATAAATGAAAAAGGGCGGGCGCACCGTAGAAACGGCTGCGCCCGCCCTTTTTTCATTTATGGGGTCTGCTTCTTCTTCCGTGGGCCCCTCGGCTTTGAGGTGGGCTTTCGCTCCACCCCGTTTCGGAAGTAGGTGCTTTCGTATCGGTCAAAGAAAACTAATAATCCGAACCCATCCCCTATCGGAAAAAGGTTCGGATTATATGGGTTTGGTGCCGGTGGTGGGACTCGAACCCACACGGGGGATTAGCCCAACGGATTTTGAGTCCGTCACGTCTACCAATTCCATCACACCGGCAGGCACGGGAGTTATTATACTACAAATATCTCCTGTGCGCAAGAGCTAACCGCCTTCTTTTTGCGAATTTTCTTCTCCGCACTCCAAATCCAGGTCGGCCACGGTGAGCGCCATCAAATCCTCCTTTTTTGGCGCCTCCATCCCTGCCACCCGGTTGGCCTGACGGGCGATGGCGGTCTCAAACACGTTTCGCACGTCCCGGGCGTTTCCAAAATTCTCGTCCCGGCGGTCGTACATCACCTGAAACGCCTCTGCCGCCGCCTTATCCGTCTCCTCGTCCAGCGTATAGCCGTTCTTCTTGCACACCGAGCGGAAAATTTCCGCCAGCTGCCCCCCGTTGTAGTCCTCAAAGTAAAAATATTTGTTAAACCGGCTCTCCAGGCCCGGATTGGCATGGATAAAGTCTCCCATCAGGTCGGTGTATCCCGCCACAATGACAATCATATCATCCCGGTGGTCCTCCATCCCCTTGAGCAACACCTCAATGGCCTCCCGGCCAAAATCGTTGGCGTTGTCCTGGCTGGCCAGGGCGTAGGCCTCGTCGATGAACAGCACCCCGCCCAGGGCCTTGTCAATGGCCTCCTGGGTCTTCAACGCGGTCTGCCCCACAAAGCCCGCCACCAGCCCGGACCGGTCCACCTCCACCAGCTGCCCCTTGGACAGCACCCCGACCACATGATAAATCTTGGCCAGCAGCCGGGCTACCGTGGTCTTGCCCGTGCCGGGATTGCCCATAAACACCAAGTGCAGGGACATGGGGGGCACCGGCAGCCCCGCCTCCTGGCGCAGCTTGCGCACTTTCACCAGGTTGATAAGCCCCTTCACGTCCTCCTTCACCTTGTCCAGCCCGCACAGCTCATCCAGCTGGGCCAGCAGCTCCTCCAGCGTGGGCTCCGGCTCAGCCGGGGTCTCGTCCTGCTTGCCCGCGGCCTCCGCCTTGGCCGGCGCGGGGGACACCGCCTCATCCTCCGGCTTTCCCGTTTTGACGGGGGCGCCGTCGGTGCGGCGGGCCACAAACTCGTTCACGTCCAGCCCACTTTTTCCCCCCTTCACCCCGCAGTGGTCGCAGTAGGCGGACAGGGAATCGGCGCAGACATTGACAAACCCCGCCTCCGCCTCGCTCACCTTGCCGTCCACCGCGGCGAACAACAGCAGCATGAGGGTGAACGTGTCCACGAACCGGCGGCTCTGGCTGCGCCCCAACTCCAAATCCGCCTGCACCAGCCGCCGGAAAAAGTTGGGCAGCACAAAGCCCGCATAGCTCTCCACCGACGAGGCCAGCTCCCAGTACAGCGCCGTGGGCACCGGATTGCCCTTTGCGTAAATGGCGTTGAAATGCTCCACGTGCAGAGGCGTCAGCCCCTGATCGGTGTGCCACACCCCCCGGGCGCACTCCCGCATAAAGGCGTCGGCCTCCCGGCCAAAGGCCACTCGGGCGGCGGGGTCCGCGATCTGACGGCGAAAGGCGGTCATGGCCTCATCGTATTGTTTGTGTACTGCGGCGGGCGTCATGGGCTGGGACATGGCGGGCACTCTCCTTCTCTATATCGGTTGGGCGGACAACGCCCGCCGTCCGCTCCATTATAATACACACCGGGCCGGCCTGCAAGGGCAAACGTTTACAAAAGCGTTACCATAAAAATATTGACGAACCGGGGCAAAGCGTGTAAGATATAAGGTATCCGACAAGATTCGATTTCACCGCTCAAGGAGGTACACGCCATGGCTCCTAAGCCTTCTCCCGATAGTTTAATCCACTGCGCCGTCTGCGGTGAGGACTACAGCGCCACCTATCGCCGATGCCCCTTCTGCGGCGCGAAGAATACGCCCGCCCCCCGTCCGGCCCCCCCCTCCAGCAGAGGCAGGAGCGACCCGGACGACGGCTATGTCTTCGACGGACAGGACCTGTTCGACGACGAGCCCGAGGACGCCTACCTCCCCGCCCGCCCCAAGGGCGGCAAGCGTCTGGCGGAAAAGTCCCCCGGCCCCTTCAACGACCTCCAGGTGAACTGGCCCCGGCTTATCACCTTCCTGTGCTCGCTGATTATCATCATCGCCGCGCTGGTCATTGTGTTTACCGTCATCTATCCCCAGCTCCACGGCCCCAAGGAGCCACCGGCCACCGTTTCGGACCAGCCCTCCGCTCCTCCCAGCCAGCCCCTGCCGCCCGCCTCCCAGCCGGTCTCCACGGACCCTGTCCCCAATAACACCGACCCCGTTCCCTCCGCCCCCGTCATCGGCGTGGGTGAGGACGAGCCCACCGGCATCACGCTGAACAAGGTGGATTTCACCCTGCGCCCAGGGGAATCCTTCCAGCTCGTCGCCAACGTCACCCCCTCCGACTGGAGCGGCACGGTGACATGGACCTCCACCGATACCTCCCTGGCCACGGTGAGCGACAACGGCCTGGTGGCCCACGCCAACCCGGACGTCACCAACGTGCGCCTGGTGGTTATCACCGCCCGGGCGGGCACGCTGGAGACCGAGTGCAAGGTCTACATCGCCGGGCCCAAAACCACGCCCGCCGCCAGCGAGCCCCCCGCCCAGTCCGATCCCCCGGTGACCATCACCACCGCCCCCGGCAGCAACGTCACCGTGGGCCGCCCGGGCACCGTCGTGAACGCCGACGGCGGACTGCGGGTGCGCCCTGACCCCAGCACGTCCAATCCCCCCATCGCCACCCTCTTTAACGGCAACTCCATCACCGTTTTGTCCGATGCGGGCGGCGGCTGGTATCAGATTTCCTTCTCCGGCGCAGGCGGTGTCGCCACCACCGGCTATATCATGGGAGACTATATCTCCACCAACTAAACCCTGCGAGCGCCGCCCAGGCGGGCGGCGCTCCTCTTTTTAGGAGTGATTGTATGCTGCAAGTGGAACGTATCAGCGTGATGAACCTGGAAAACGCCATGCGGGGCGCCCGCAATCCCATGAACAGCTGGGCCCGCTCGGACAGCGCCTACGACGGCAAGGGCCAGTACGTGCTGGGGGATAACGACCTGGCCCTTGCCCTGCGCCTGTGCGCCGCGGGCAGCGACCACCGGAAATTCATCCGCCAGATCATGGTGTCCATGGACATCACCGCCCCGCTGTACTGGTGGAAGGAGTTTGACACCTATAAAGTGGGTACGGTGGCCAACTCCACCTCCACCATGCACAAGCTCCACGCCCGGCCTATCGAGCTGTCCGACTTCTCCACCGACCACATGACCCCCGCCTCCCTGGAGCAGTTCCGACAGTATGTGGACTATCTGGAGCAGGTGCGCCGGCGCTACGCCGCAGATCAGAACAAGACCGACTGGTACGACCTCATTCAACTCCTCCCCTCCAGCTACCAGCAGATGCGCACCGTCACGCTGAACTACGAGGTGCTCTCCAGCATCTACTTCGCCCGCCGCAGCCACAAGCTGGACGAGTGGCACACCTTCTGCGCCGCCATTCTGGACCTGCCCTACGCCCGCCCCATGCTGGGCGCCATCGGCGGGGAACCCATTCCATGAGCAAAACGCCCTCCGGCCGTTCGCCGGAGGGCGTTTGTCACAGCTTCAGAAACCGCTGAAGCTGGCTCAGTTCTTCCGCAATGTACACGTGGGGGTAGTCCGCGAAGGCCTCCCTGCGGGTAGTGCCGTTGAGCACCGCGCAGAAATCGCACCCTCCCGCCTGGGCGGTGGCGGCGTCGATCACCGTGTCGCCGCAGAACAGCACCTGCTCCGCCCGCAGCCCCAGCCGTTTCAACGCCAGGCGCAGCCCCTCCGGGTCCGGCTTGGCGGCGGCCACCTCGTCCCCGCCGATTACCAGGTTCAGCAGGTCCAGCCGTCCCTGGTGCTCAAAAATCTGCCGGATGGTGTCCCCCGGTTTGGTGGACACGATGGCCGTGGCCACCCGCGCCCCCTTCAGCGCCGCGAGCAGTTCCACCGCTCCGGGCAACAGCCTTGTCCCCTCAATCATCAGCTTCCGGTCCTCCCCTTGGGCGTTGACCCCCACGGAGTTGGCAAACAGGCGGTGAAATTCCGCCTGACGGGCCGGGTCGCTGTCCCCGGTGAGGAGGGTGTAGCCGTCCTTCAGCTGCATACCTACGGTGGCGCGCACCTGCTCCACCGTGGGCTCGTCCAGTCCCAGCGCCCGGAACCCCAGACGGTAGCCCTGGGCGATGGCGGCGGTGGAATCTCCCAGCGTGTAGTCAAAATCGAAAAATACCCCTTGATAGTCCATGGTATGACCTCTGTTTCTCAAATTCGGCCGGCCAATGCGTCCGGCCGCCCCCATCATACCACAGCCCGCCTCGTTTTTCAACTCTCCGCCTGCTCCAGCAGGTTGGCCGCCCCATAGCGCAGGCAGCGGTACAGCCGCTGCCGTCCCCGTTTGAGGGTGCGGGACACAGTGGACTTGTTCACCCCGCACTGTTTGGCGATGGCCTCCATGCTCATGTTCTGTCCATAGTACAAAATCATGTACTCCCGCTGCCTCTGGGTGACGTCCTGGCGCAGCGCATGGGTCAGGTTGCGCTTCAGGCGGTTGATCTGCTCCCGGTTGTCCTCCGCCATCAGATTGGCGTACACCGCCAAATCCGCCATGCCGAAGGTGTTGTCATAAGAAATTGTCCGCATATTCAGCTCCTCCTCCTGTGGTTCCATGGACCGCGGGACCGGGCAGGCCGCCGCGGCTCAAGTCTCTCATAATATCCCTTCAAGTGGCGGACCACCGCCCGTGTGTCCCGGTACATGGAACGAAGGGGTCTCAGCCGCCTGTCCAGCTGCTGGCGCAGCCGCTCGTTTTCGGTTTGCCGGCGCTCCTGCTCCAACTCCATAATGCGTCCGCGCAGCGTGGCCGCCGTCTGCTCATACTCCAAAGATAGCTCGTACAATGTCATAGTTCCTCCTGATTGTCCTGCCATTCTCCTTGTCCAACCCGCCGAAGCCGATGGGCAAAATACCTCTTGGCGTAGCGGCCCAGGCAGTCCTCGCATACCGCCCGGCCCTCCAGCTCAAAATAGGGGTCGCCGGGGTACAGCTCCCCCCTGCACAGGGCGCAGCGCAGCTCCTGTGCGTTCCAAATCCAGCCCGTCGTCCCGTCTCACTCCTTTTCTCCTCTTTTTTCAAAAAACTGTTGACAAAGCCGCCCCCTACTGCTATAATAAGCTCCGTTGTGAACGTGGTAGCTTTCTATGCTGGTGTAGCTCAGCTGGTAGAGCAGCTGATTTGTAATCAGCAGGTCGGGGGTTCGAATCCGTCCACCAGCTCCACTTTCTCTCAACTGAATACGGAGGAGTACCCAAGTGGCCAAAGGGGACAGACTGTAAATCTGCTGGCTTCGCCTTCGATGGTTCGAATCCATCCTCCTCCACCACGTCGGAGCAAAGTCCGCTCCGTTCAAGTCTCCTACCCGAAGGGTGGGAGACTTTTACTATGCTCCCTTGCCCCTCCTTTCCCCACGAAAGCTAAAAGGCGCTTTCGCGGGGGCCCCGTTTTGCAAGCTATGTATCGCTTGCGGCGATTTTTCAAAATCGTCGCTCGCTCATTCCGCTGCGGTTTTCTCCTCCTCTCTTGACCGTCATTTTCCTGCTCCTTTCGTTCGTTATTTGGAACTTTCGTTCGATTTCGTTTTTACTTTACCATTCTTTTTCCGCAAAGTCAAGACAGCGCGCCCCAATTTTTTTCAGCTTTTTTTGTAAATGACCCGAAAAAAAGGACACCGCCCTCCGGCGGTGTTGCACGTCTTCCCCCTAAAACACAACGTTTACAAAGGATTTACAGATTTCCCGTTGACTGCGCCCCCGCCCAAGGAGTATATTGGAAAAAATAAATTTGGGAGGTCTATTATGAAAAAGAAAACCACCTTCGGCCTGCTGGGCCTGGCCGCTGCGGGGGCCGGAGCCGCCGGCGGCTGGGCCGCCCTGGGCAATTATCTCTACAACCGCGTCATGGTTCCTCAGCTTCGGGACCCAGAGGAGGAGGACATCAACCCCGTTCAGGCCCAGGGCCGCCAGTGGGCCCGGAAGCGGGAGGGCTTCAAGGAGGCCACCATTCAGGCCGTGGACGGTCTGATCCTCTGGGCTGCGGTAGTCCCCGGTCACAGCGGCAGCCACCGCTGGGCCATCTGTATGCACGGCTACCACGACACCTACGAGTCCATGGGCGCTATCGCCAAGCACTACAGCAATTTGGGCTGGCACGTTCTCATGCCCGACCAGCGCGGCCACGGCCAGAGCGAAGGCGACTACGTGGGCTGGGGCTATGACGAGCGGCTGGACATTCTGGGCTGGATCAATTACGTCATCCGCCGGGACCCGGAGGCGGAAATCCTTCTCCACGGCGTATCCATGGGGGCTGCATCGGTGCTCATGTCCACCGGCGGGGCCCTCCCCAAAGCGGTGAAGGCCGCCATTTCCGACTGCTCCTACACCACCATCGAGGCGGAGATGCACCATCTCCTGACCCAAATCCGCAAGGAGCTTCCCACCGCCCTGCCCCTCCCCGCCGGGCTGCTGTTCTCCGCCCTGCGCAAAACGGCTCAGCGCCGGGCTCGCTTTGACCTGCGGGATGCCGCCCCCATCCGGGCCGTGGCCAACTCCAAAACCCCCACCCTGTTCATCCACGGCGTGGAGGATGATTTTGTCCCCGCCGCCATGATGGGCAAGCTCTATCAGGCCGCCACCTGCCCCAAGAGCTTTTTGTGGATGCCGGACGCGGACCACGCCGCCTCGGTGGGCGCCAACGAGGCGCTGTACTGGACGGCGGTGTCCACCTTCCTCCAGGACTATTTCCCGGACGGCGACACTCAGACCTAACCAATCAAAAGCCCGGAACGGCACTGCGCCGTTCCGGGCTTTTGGATTATTTTACTCCTCCCAAGGAGCTTTTCCCCCGAACAGGTTGTTCTTCTTGGTGCAATACGCCCCGCTGGCCGTGGCCAGCAGCTGCTCCGGCCGGTCAGCCAGATACACCTCCGCGTAAATCTGCCCGGAGGTTGAGCCGCAGCAGACGGTGCGGGTCCGCACCTCAATCCGGGCGTCCAACGGCACCGGCCGGGCATAGTTCACCGTCATGGACACCGTAGGGGTGATGACCCCACACTGCACCCCGCAGGTAATGCCCATGCACGTGTCCACCAGGGTGGCCGTCACCCCGCCGTGAACCACCCCCCAGATGTTGGACATCCAAGGCTTGGTCACATAGCCCAGCACCAGCATCCCGGCGGGGCCGTCACAGTCAATCAAAGTGAGGTCGGCGGAAGGGTCGGGCATGGCCTTGGGCATCTCCTCCGCACGGTAGTTTAAAAACGCCAGCGTCCTGCGGCGCATTTCCTCGGTTGTCAGCTGGTTCGACATAATGATGGCTCCTCTCTCAGTTGGTTCGTCCCGCCCGCAGGCGCTTCACCAGCTCCTCGCTGGGGGTAACGTATACGGTGCGATAGGTGTTGTAAATCACATAACCCGGCTTGGCTCCGGCGGGCTTTTTCACCACCTTCACCGGCGTGTAGTCCACCGGCACCTGACCCGACTCCTTCCCCTGGGAAAACCAGGCCGCCAGCATGGCCGCTTCGGTAAGGGACTGCTCGTCCGGCGGCTCGCCCCCGGTTTTCAGGATCACGTGGGAGCCGTGGAGCTTTTGGGCGTGGAGCCACAGGTCCCGCTTGTCCGCATCCTTCAGGGTGAGGCGGTCGTTCTGGCTGTTGTTCTTGCCCACTAAAATAGTCAGCCCTGCGCTGGACTTAAATTCCATGGGCTTGGCGTGGACCACCTTCACCCGGCCCTTGGCGGTCATTTTCCGCCTGTGCTGCTTGAGGTAGCCGTTGTCCATCAGCTCCTGACGGATTTCCTGGAGGTCTCTGTCCCCTTCGGATAGGGTAATCATCTGCAGCACGCTGTCCAGATAGGACAGCTCCGTCCGATTCTTCTCCAGCTGAATGGTGAGCATTTCCTCCGCCTTCTGGGCTTTTTTGTAGTCCTTGTAATATTTGGCGGCGTTCTGCTGGGGGGTGAGCAGCGGGTCCAAGGGGATGTCCACCTCCCGGCACTCCGGGTCGTAGTAGTTCTGCGCGCGCAGGACGCTCTGCCCCTTGCGCATCTGATAGAAGTTGGTGGTGATGATGTCGCCGTACTGCCGCAGCGTTTCCCGGTCCACAGACCGGGCCAGATCTCCCTCCTGGTTGGCGATTTTTTTCGCCGTGCGGTTTCGGGCCTGGGTGACGGAGCGGATAAAGTCCTGTCCCCGCTGCTTCACCCGCTCCTGGGCCTCCTTCTGCTCGTAGAAATCGTCCAGCAGCTGGGAGAACGTGGGGTAGCGCTTCAGCTCCACCCCAGGGCCGTACTGAAGAACGGGCATGAAGGTGAAGTCGATGGGCCTGCCGTCCCTCACCAGCACCGTGGGGGTGAACTCCCCCGCCCGCACCCGGTCCATGAGCTGGCAGAAACGCTCCGCCAGCCCCTCCCCGGCCCCCTCTCCCTGGAAGGCCAGCTCCCGCGCGATGAGGGGGGACAGGCCGTTGAACTGCTCCAGCAGCCACTTGTCCTGACCGTCCCCCTCGGGGGCGTTGGCCAGCACAAAGCTTCTCAGCTCCTCAGGTGCCATCGCCAGCGGGTCCAGCCGCCCGGTGGGCTCCGGCGGCGTATAGTACAGCCCCGGCATCACCGGCCGCTTGGCGGACAAGTCGCCGTCCGCCCGGCGCATACAGTCGGTGATCCGCCCCGCGCCATCCAGCATAATCAGGTTGGACTTGCGCCCAATGCACTCCAGCACCAGCCGCCGCTCCACCCGGTCCCCCAGCTCGTCCAGTGTCTCAAAGCGGAAGTCCAGCAGCCGCTCCATGGAGGGCTGGGTGAGCTCCAGCAGCCGCGCCCCGGTGAAATACTTGCGCAGCAGCATACAGAACATGGGGGGCGTCTCCGGGTTCTCCCTGGGCACCTTCGTCAGCTGCGCCCTGGGGTGGGAGGGGCTGGCTGAAATCAACAGGCGCACGTTCTCCCGTCCGGCGCGCATATGGAGCACCGCCTCGTCCCGGGCGGGCTGGTAGAGCTTGTCCACCTTGCCGCCCACCAGCTTCTCCCGCAGCTCCCCGGCCAGCGCAGTCATAAAGATAGCGTCAAAAGGCATGACCCGCCTCCTCCATCATCCGCTCAAACAGCTCGTTGAGCCGCTCTGTTTTTCCTTGCAGGTACAGCCAGCCGAACAGGGACTCCAGTGCCGTGGCGGCGTGGTACTCCCCCACGCTGGCCCCCTTGGGGACGGCGGCGGTGTGGCTGTTGCGCCCCCGGCGGTAGACGGCCTGCTCCTCCTCGCTCAAAAGGGGCAGGATGGCGTGGACCAGCTTGGCCTGGGCGGGGGCAGCCACGTATTTGACCGCCGCCTTGTGCAGCCCGGCGTTGGTGGCTTTGCCGTGGAGGCACAGCCAAGAGCGCACCATCAGCTCGTACACCCCGTCCCCTAAATGGGCCAGCCCCAGGGCGCTGATGCGCTCCACGGCGTCCCGGCCGGCGGACAGGTGAAAGTAATCCATGGGAATTTCTCCAATCTTGCTCAATATCTCTGAAATTATATCACAAAATCTGAAAAACGCAAGGGGAAAGGGCGGCCGTCACAGACAGCCGCCCTTTCTCACCCCGTCACTCCTCCTGCCAGACCATCTGGATGTGGGGAATACCGTCCTCTAAAAACTCCTCCGAGGACTGGACGAACCCCGCCTTCTCATACAGCGCTCTGGCGTAGGTCTGGGCCTCAATGGTGATCTTCCTGGCCCCAAATATCTCCCTGGCGGCGCGGATCCCCTCCGCCACAATCCGGCTGCCCAGCCCCTGCCGCCGCTTCACGGCGATGACCCGGCCGATGGACACCGTATCAAACGTCGCCCCCGGCGGCAGCAGGCGCAGATAGGCCTGAATGCCATCCCCGTCCCGCAGCCAGATATGGTACGCAGCCCTGTCCGCGTCATCCACCTCCGGGTAGGCGCACTGCTGCTCCACAATGAACACCGCCACCCGCAGCTTGTAAATCTCAAACAGCTCGTCTCGGGTGAGCTGAGAAAAGTGCTTGCTCATCAGTTCCATGGTTTTGCTCCTCCTGCTGTCTCTCTGATTGCCGCTTGGAGGCCGCCCCCTTAAGCGCGCTCTTTGGTCACTTTCTCTCGCGTGAGAGAAAGTGACATCCCCCGTCCCGCCCACAGGCGGGTCTGCAAAGGCCCAACGGCTTTGCAAAGCGTGTGATCTCCGATTATTCGCTTCTCAATGCCTCCACCGGGTCCTTCTTGGCCGCGCCGCGGGAGGGCACCAGCCCCGCGATTACGGTGAGCACCACGCTGATGGCCACCAAAATGGCCCCCGCCTGGGCGGGCAGCACAGCGCTGAGGTCATTCAGCCCCGTCAGGTCGTGGATGATGGCGTTGATGGGGAAGGTGGCCGCCACGCTCACCAGGATGCCTAAAACCCCCGCCGCCAGGCCCACAATCAGGGTTTCGGCGTTGAACACCCGGGACACGTCCCGCTTGGACGCGCCCACCGCCCGGAGAATGCCAATCTCCTTGGTTCGCTCCATGACGGAGATGTTGGTGATGATGCCGATCATGATGGACGACACCACCAGGGAGATGGACACAAAGGCGATGAGCAGGTAGCTGATGCCGCTGATGATGCCGGTGATGGAGCTCATCAGCAGGGCCACATAGTCAGTATAGGTGATTTTGTCGTCCTCATCAGCCACGCCGTCATTATACGCTTGGATCAAATCGGCAATCTCATCCTTCTGGACGAAGGTGGTGGCATAGATGCTGATGGCGGAGGGAGAATCCAACCGCACATAACCCAGCAGGTCCAGGTTGTCCTCGTAGGTGGAGGAGGAACGGGTGGGGGGCATATAGTTATCGTACAGGTAGACGAACTGCTCGGGCGTGAACGGGCTGAGCCCGCCCATGGCGGGGTTCATGCCCATTGACGGGTCCATCCCCATCATGCCGGGGGCCATGGCGGAGGCCTCCTCGGCCGCGCTCTCCTCCTGCTCCGCCGCCCCCTGCTCCAGCGTCATATCCAGGACAGCCGCCAGCTGCTCGGCGGACTGGCTGCCCAGGCGGGCCTCCACCCCGGCGGCGTACTGCTCCCGCACGGACTGGGCGATTGCCTCCTCTACCCGGTCAAAGAGCTCCTCGTCGCTCATGTCGGCGATGTAGCCCCGGACGGTTTCTCCGTCCACCCCCATCTCGCCGGCATACTGCTCCACAATCATCTCCTCAATGGCCTCCCTGGTCAGGCCGGCCATCTGCTGCTCCACCACCCCGTCCACATACTCCTGGGAGGGCTGGCCCATCACGTCCACATAGGCTGCAGCCTTCTCCTGGACGGACAGGTCGGACAGATACTCGGTAATCGCCTCCGCCTTCTCCTCATCGGTGGGCTCCACATCCGTCTCCTTGGGGAAGGGCAGACCGGAGATCACGTCGGTGTCCGGGTCGCCGAGCTGCCGGTTCAAAATATCCGTCTCCCCGGTGGTCTCAATGGCGAAGCGGGTCAGCGCGCTGGTGTAGCCGATGCCGCCGGACAGCATCCCATTGCCGCCCCCCAAGGGCCGGGCAATGCCCGCCACCTTCAGGGGCACGCCGATCTCGCCGCTGTTGTAGAGGAAATCCATCCCCGCCTCGGTCTTGGACATATCGGTGTAGGTTCCCAGGACCTCGTCGTGCTGGTAATACTCCGCCGGCAGGATGAGCTTGAAGCCCAGCTTGCACAGCTCCTCATAGGACCAGCTCATCTCCCCCAGCTCCACCGTCTCCCCCTTGGACATGGAGACCATGGCCTCCTCCATGTCGTCATGGGGCATGAGCCCAAGAGCGTACAGCATCAGGTCGGAAATTTCGTTGTTGCCATCCACGAACAGGATGACCTCGTTGTAATCCTGGGGCCAATCACCGTAGAGCAGCTCATAGTCGCCCTTTACCTGGGGGGAGATCAGCTCGCCGTCCTCGCCGGGGAGCAGCTCCTCCCACACGTCCATCGCGGAGTACATCGACCCCATGGAGTTGAAATAAGAGGAGTAGTCCCCGCCGTACATGGCCGCCATGGCGTCCTGCATCAGCGCCATCACGTCGCACTTGACGATATCCCCGTTCTCGTCCTGGGTGTAGATGTCGAAGTCAAAGTCATAGCTGTAGTGGATGCTGGCCATATCCTTAATGCCGCCGCCACCGCTCTCCAGGTACTCCTTGAACGCCTGGAGGTTGTTGGTCTCCACCTCGGCGTTGAGCATGGAGTCCATCATGTCGTACATGACGGTGGAGGCGTACACCCGATCCGGGTCCTGGCCTTCGGCGGCCTCGCCGGTGAGCTGGTCCCGCCTCGCCCCCATTAGGGAGGCCATCATGGCGGTCATGTCGGTGCTCTCCGCCTGGATGGTGATGGGATAGCTGGACAGGGTATCCTCCTGCACCTGATTGATATAGGTGTTGATGCCGGCGGACAGGGCCAGAATCAGGGCGATGCCGATGATGCCGATGGAGCCGGCAAAGGCGGTGAGCACCGTGCGGCCCATTTTGGTGCGCAGATTGGTCAGCGACAGGGACAGAGCGGTGAGGAAGGACATGGAGGGCTTCTTGTCTGCCTTGGCCTTCTTGCCGGTGAGGATGGGAGCGCTCTCCTGCGCGTGGTAGGGGTTGGAGTCCCCTGTCACCCGGCCGTCCTTCAGCGTGACGATGCGGGTGGAGTACTGCTGGGCCAGCTCCGGGTTGTGTGTGACCATAATCACCAGCCGGTCCTGGGCCACCTCCTTCAAAAGCTCCATCACCTGCACGCTGGTCTCACTGTCCAGCGCCCCGGTGGGCTCGTCGGCCAGCAGGATATCCGGGTCGTTGATGAGGGCCCGGGCGATGGCCACCCGCTGCATCTGCCCGCCGGACATCTGAGAGGGCACCTTGTCCAGCTGGTCCCCCAGGCCCACCCGCTCCAGGGCCTCCACCGCCCGGCGGCGGCGCTCCGCCTTGGACACGCCCGCCAGGGTAAGGGCCAGCTCCACGTTGGCCAGTACGCTCTGATGGGAAATCAGGTTATAGCTCTGGAACACAAAGCCGATGGAGTGGTTGCGGTAGGCGTCCCAGTCCCCGTCCTTATACTCCTTGGTGGACCGGCCGTTGATGATGAGGTCGCCGCTGGTGTACCGGTCCAGGCCGCCGATGATGTTCAGGGTGGTGGTCTTGCCGCAGCCGGAGGGGCCCAGGATGGATACGAACTCGTTTTCCCGGAATTCCAGGTCGATCCCCCGCAGGGCGTCAATGGTATTCCCCCCCAGAGTGTACTGTTTCGTGATGTTGGATAGCTTTAACATAGGTCTTACTCTCCTTTGGTTTGTTCAAAAAGGTAGTCCAGCATTTGATTGGCCGCCAGATAGCCCCGGACCAGCTCCTCCTTGGCGTCGTTGGGCAGGGCGTTGAGCAGCTCTAAAAAGCAATTCAGCTGCTGCTGAAGCCGCTCCGCCGCCGCCCGGCCCTTGTCGGTGAGAGAGAGGATCACCACCCGCCGGTCCTTCTCCTGGCGGGTGCGGGTCAAAAAGCCCTCCCGCTCCATCTTCTTGCACAGGGAGGAGGCATTGGCCTGGTCCATGACCGCCAGCTCGCTGATGTCCCCCACCGCCGCGTCCTGCCAATACAGGTGGCCCAGCACGCAGGCTTGGAGCAGGGTGAGCCCCTCCGACTGAACCACCGGGTCCAGCAGGCGGGAGGTCTTGGCCTTCAGCGTCTGAAACATCGTGAGAACGGAAAACCGCTCGGCTTCATTCACAGTATCACCTCCGATATATTTGCTTCACATATATTAGCGCGGGCTATCCGCCTTGTCAAGAAAAATATATGTTATTCACATATTGTTTACAGAGAAACAGCCCCCTCCTGGAGGAGGGGGCTGGATAGCTGCACACCAACCGCGCATCCATCCGCGGCTGATGCAAGTGGTGTGGCCGCCTCACAAGCTGGTCCCCGCAGAGGGCCAATTCGCAAGGATACGGTTATTTCCCTTTCACCGCCTGCCTGACAGCGTGAACCCCAGCACCGTCCCGCACAGTCCGCCGATGATGTGGGTGAGCTGGGAGATATTGTCCTTCACAAAGATGGCGTCCCACAGCTCGCCGCCCAGGTAGAAGATGGCCACCAAAATCAGGGTGGTGGGAATGGTGCCGTTGCGCACGCCCCCGAAGGAGGAGAGCAGAATCATCATGAACACGATGCCAGACGCGCCCAGCAGCGCGGTGCCGGGGAAGAAAATGAACTGCACCAGCCCGGACACCAGGGCGGTGAACAAAATGGCCCACAGCACATTCCAACTGCCGAAGCGGTCCTCCAGGTTGGGGCCCAGCACCAAAATCAGCACCATATTCCCGATATAATGGGCGTAGCCGCCGTGGCCCAGCACATGGCCGAAAAAGCGGAACCAGGCCAAGGGGTCCGCCAGGGAGCAGCGGTAAATGGAGAACAGCGCGCCGTTCGCCCAGCCCCCGGTGAAATAATTGGCCACCAGCGCCAGCAGGGAGACCAGCGCAAAGGTGAGGGCCACCGGGGCATTGTAGGAAATTTTCATGGTGGGGCGGTTCATATCGTTGCGGGCCATAACGGTCACCTCGGAGTAAAAATTGCCAGCCGGGACGTTTCCACGTCCGGCTGGCAACCATTATAACCGATTTTTTCCCAAATGAAAAGGGGAATTTACTCTCCCTCTGCAATGACGTCGTCCTTTCCCTGGGGCAGGTCATATACCGCCGCCCGGTTCTCCTCCTTCATCTGTTTGCCCTCCTCGGCTGTGGGATGGGTAACGCCGCCGGGGGCGGGAGCATAGGCGTCCGGCTCGCTGTTGGTGGCGGGGCCTTTTACCGCCTCGTCTGTCAAGGTGTCCAGCTTGCCGGTGAATGCCTGTACCTGGATGGCGTCGCCGTCAGGGTCGAGCTGGGCCAAAAATGCCAGCGCGGTGTCAGAGGGGCTCCCGGAAAAGCCGACCTCCAGGCAGTTGGCCTTCATATCCGTAACGATAGAAGTGAGCGTAGACCACGCGTTATCCTCCGGCCAGACCTGGAGGATCTGGTCATGCAGGCTCAGCAGGTGAGCGTAGGAATACTTCATATCCTGGACGAACACCACCTCGCCGCCGCACCATTCCTCGATCCGCGCCTCCAGCTCGCTGGTGTGGAAGCCGTCCACAAGGGCCACCGCCAGCCTGTCCCCCGTGTCGTGAATCCAGGACCCGCCGTACCAGTCGGGATAGATCTTCGGTTCACAGCCCTCCTGGCCGCCCATGCCGTTGAGCAGCCCCTGATACTGGGCGTTGGCCCTGGCCTGGACGGACACGTCATAGTGCTGGTCGTCCACGGCGGGGGCAGGCTCGGGGGTGCTCAGCTCCGGTGTGCCACTGCCGCCCTGGGCCAGAACCTGCGGCCCGGTCGCATCCTCCAGCACCGTGTAGCTGTGCAGGGGCGGGTGGACGGCCCGGTACACGGGGTAGGCCAGCACCAGCGCCGCACAGGCCGCGCACACCGCCAGCTTCCTCCAGCCAAACCGGGGCTTTACCACGTTGTCCTCGGCCTCCAGCACATAGTCCTCGTTTACGTCGCCAATCAGCTCCAAAAGCTCATGGTTTTTCATACTTTAAATCCCTCCTGTTCAAGGTGGACGCGCAGCTTCTGCCGCAGGCGGTGGAGCGTGGTGGTCACCTGGGTGCGGCTCATGCGGAAGCGTTTGGCAAGCTGCTGCGTACTGTCTAAATACCAGTACCGCCGCAGAAACAAATTCCGATGCTGCTCCGGCAGACCCGCCAAGAAGTCGTTCAGCGCCGCCCGAAAGGCCGCGCGGTCCAGCGCCCCCTCCGGGGTCTCGCCGCCGGACACCACCTCGCTCAGCTCGTCCAGGGCCAGCGGGACCTCTCCCCCGCCCCGCTTCTGGGCGGTGTCCCCCCGCCGAACGCTGAGGGCCTGATTGCGGACAATCCTCCCCACAAAGCTTTTCAGCGAACGGGGCCGCTGAGGCGGAATGGACTGCCAGCAGCGCAGCCATGCGTCGTTGACGCACTCCTCCGCCGCCCCCCTGTCATTCAGAATATTGTGGGCGATGGCGGTGCAGTAAGCGCCGTATTCCCCCTGGGCGGCCTGGATGGCGCTCTCGTCCCGGACAAAAAACAGTTCGATTATTTGGCTGTCGTCCATAGTCATCACTCCTTGAAGGACCCTTCATCCATAAAGACGCGGTTGAGCGGAAGATGTCACAGGAAAAACCAAAAAGCCTTCCCCCTTTTTACAGGAAGAAGGCTTTTCGATTTACACATCCCACTTCAGGGGGCCGCCCTCCTTGTCCACCAGCGGGCACAGTCCGCCCGCGTAGCCATTCTGCACGAACAGGTACTGCACGCCGGTGGCGGTGTCCATCAGCACCTGGCGCATACCGGAGGTCAGGCCGTTACCCTCCTGAAAAATCACCTCAAAGCGTTCGTTTTTTGCCATGACAAGCCTTCCTTTCTCATGTGATATCAAACGATATTATATAGCATATGATATTGTGCTGTCAACACAGCCCTGGGCATTTTTATGAATTTTTAAACATCCGGACGCTGGCAAACGCCAGCAGCGCCATGGCAATCAGCATCACAACGCCGTTTGTCCGCACCGCCCAGTCCGGCAGGGTGAAAAATATCCGCCCCGCCGTCCACAGGATTACCTACAGAAACAGGATCGCCAAACTCACAGCCTGTAATTTTTTCATGAGATATCCCCCTTTGGAATCAACGCCGCCATGTCGGCAGGCATAGGCGCGGCAAACCGCAGCCGCTCCCCGGTGACGGGGTGAAGCAGCTCCAGCCGCGCCGAGTGGAGGGCTGGGCGGGCGATCAGCCCCCGGTCCTCCCTGCCGTACAGGAAATCCCCGGTCAGCGGGCAGCCCAGGTGGGCCATATGTACCCGGATTTGGTGGGTGCGGCCGGTGTCCAGCGTCAGCTCCACCAACGTCCGGGGACCGCAGGGCCCCACGGTCCGATAGCAGGTGCGGGCGGGCTTCCCATCGGGCCGCACCTCCCGCCTCACCAGCGCCCCCTCCGCCGGACCAATGGGCGCGTCAACAGTCCCATGGGACTGGGGCGGCGCCCCCTCGCACACCGCCAGGTACACCCGGCGGAAATTCCCCGTGTGGAGCTGGTTTTTCAGCTTCTCCTGGGCGTGGGGGTGCTTGGCCGCTACCAAAAGCCCGGAGGTCCCCTTGTCCAGCCGGTGGACGGGGTGAAAATCGGATTCGTCCCCCACCTGTTTGTAATGATACATCAAAAAATTACCCAGCGTATCGTCAAAGTGGCCGTGGCCGGGGTGTACCAGCACGCCGGGGGCCTTGTTCACCACCGCCAGGTCCCCATCCTCGTACACGATGTCCAGCGGGCCTGGGGCGGGCACCACACCGGATGACGGCGCTGGGTCCGTGAGGCGGACGGCCAACGTCTGCCCCTCCCCCGCCCGGACGCGGACGTTTACCCGCACCCCATCCAGGGTGATGCCGTCCTCCAGCCACTTCACCCGGCGCAGCACCGTGCCGGACAGCCCCAGCTGGCGGCGCAAGAGGGTGTTCACCTCCGTCCCCGCCAGCTCCGGGGTGATGGTTAAGGTGAGATACCGGGCGCTCACAGCGTTTTAGACAGGTAGAGGCAGGCGATGAGCCACACGACGGCGTATACCGCCACCACGCCCAGCACCGCCAGGGCGGCCTCCATGCTCACCGCCACCAGCACAAACATGGAGGCCGCGGCGGCAAAGAAGGTGAACATCCCGGCGAACTGGAAGGCCTGGTTGATGATGGCCTTCTCCCGCTCGTCCTGCTCCCGGATTTTGGCCTTCTTCCGGGCCTCCGGGTGGGTGAGCAGGTAAGTCACCCGCACCAGCAGGAACACCGCGCCGACGGAGATGCCGCTGGCCCCGCCCAGATAGAAGCCCCGGGCAAAATCGGGCAGCACGTCGCTGCCGTGGATGAGGAACAGGTAACACAGCACGCCCACAATACCCACCGCCAGCAGGCCGAAGCCCACCCAGCGGCGGCGGCGCAGGGAGCGCTCGAAGTCCGACGTGTCAAAGATGTGCATGAACATGGGATTCCCTCCTTACTCCCGGCCTATGAGCCGGCGCTTGAACGCGTGGAATTTGTCGAACAGGGGCCGGGTCTTGGGGGCGCCGTACAGCAGGCCGATGAGCAGCAGCCCGCAGGCCGCGCCGGACAGGAAATGGGCGGCGCTGGCCACGGGGCCGTCCATCTCCAGCACGTTGCGGATGAAAAGGCCGATCCACAGCAGGGTGACGCCCACAAAAAAGGCGGGATTCATTTGAAAGCTGCAGCTGCGCTTCATGATTCTTCCTCCTCAAACAGAAAAATGTCCTCGATGGTGGTGTCAAAGTATTTGGCGATCTTGTGGGCCAGCAAGAGCGAGGCGTTATACCGCCCGCTCTCCAGCGAGATGATGGTCTGCCGGGTGACAGCCACCGCCTCGGCCAGCTCCGCCTGGGAAATGCGCCGGGCCTTGCGCAGCTCGGCGATGCGGTTTTCCATGTCATCCCTCCTGACGGCGCATTCGGTCTGCACCATGGTGATTCCTCAGTGATAGAAGCAATGTAAAGTTTACTTTACGATTTAAGTATAGCACGCTTTACATTTCATGTCAAGTGTATTTTACATTTTGAGAAGAATTTTTCATCCGATTGCATTTCCTCCCGCGCCGTGCTATATTGGATTTGGCGCTGCCAGCATACGGCAGGCGGTTGACCCTCTCGACAGGGGGCAGCTTCTTGCCCCCTGATCTTCGGAAAGGGGGGGCTGCCCAATGAGTACATCAGAAGTTTTTGAACTCTGTCTTGTAATCATCGGCATTTGCGGCCTGTTTCTTCAGGCATACAAAAAGAAGTAACCGCCCGGCTCCCAACCATGCGGTTACTTCTTTGAGGTAATTCATTTGGGGCCAACCGTCTGCCGGCAGCGCCCTTTCCATATTCAGTATAGCCGTCTATCGCTCTTTTGTCAAGCCCCGCCGGAAAACCCGGCGGGGCTTGACATTCGGATTGGGCGCATGGCCGCTTCGCTTTCCCTCCGTCTCGGGCAAAACCCGCCCCTATGGGTTTATCGTCGCGCCATCGCGGCTGGGAGGCCTCCTCCGAACGAGCGGCAGTCATCCGAACGCCCCGTAGCCTATGGCTGCCGCGAACTGAGGGGGAGGCCTCCCAGCGCGTTCCCCATGAAGCGCAGGCCGCTGCTCATGACGGCTCCGCATTTCCTCTCACGCTGCGAAGCGGCCAGGACGCTCGGTCGCTTTCGCTCCGTCTCGGCCTGGTCTGCGGGGCGCATAGCGCCCCTCCGCTCGGCCTCGCTTTGCTCCAAGCTCCCTCGCAGCCGCCTGTTCCGCGCTTAAATTCCCTGCCACAGCATCGCGTCGGCCACCTTCAGGAACCCGGCGATGTTGGCCCCCGCCTGAATGTTCCCCTTCATGCCGTATTTCTCCGCGGCGGCGGCACAGGCGGCGTAGATGCCCTCCATGATGCCCTTCAGCTTGGCGTCCACCTCCTCGAAGGTCCAGCTCAGCCGCTCACTGTTCTGGCTCATCTCCAGCCCGGAGGTGGCCACGCCGCCGGCGTTGGACGCCTTGGCGGGGGCGAACAGGATGCCCGCGGCCTGATAGGCGGCGATGGCCCCGGGGGTGGAGGGCATATTGGCCCCCTCAAACACGCCGATGCAGCCATTGGCGATGAGGGCCTTGGCGCCCGCCTCGTCGATCTCATTCTGGGTGGCGCAGGGCAAGGCGATGTCGCAGGGCACCGTCCAGATGCCCGAGCAGCCCTCCACATACCTGGCGGTGGGAACATAGTCCAGATAGGTCTTGATCCGGGCCCGTTTGACCTCCTTGATCTGCTGAATCACCTTGTAGTCAATGCCGTTTTCGTCTACAATATAGCCGTTGGAGTCGGACATGGCGATGACCTTGCCCCCCAGCTGGGTGCACTTCTGATTGGCGTAGATGGCCACGTTGCCCGAGCCGGAGATGAGCACCCGCTTGCCCGCAAAGGACTTGCCGTTGTCCCGCAGCTGGGCGTCGGCGAAGTAGCACAGGCCGAAGCCGGTGGCCTCGGTGCGGGCCAGAGAGCCGCCGTAGCTCAGCCCCTTGCCGGTGAGCACGCCGGTGAACTCGTCCCGAATCTTCTTGTACTGGCCGAACATAAAGCCGATCTCCCGGGCGCCCACGCCGATGTCCCCGGCGGGCACGTCGGTGTCCGGGCCGATGTGGCGCTGCAATTCCGTCATGAAGGACTGGCAAAAACGCATGACCTCCCCATCGCTCTTGCCCTTGGGGTCGAAGTCGGAGCCGCCCTTGCCGCCGCCCATGGGCAGGGTGGTGAGGGAGTTTTTGAAAATCTGCTCAAAGCCCAAAAACTTGATGACGGACAGGTTGACGGTGGGATGGAACCGCAGGCCGCCCTTATAGGGCCCGATGGCCGAATTGAACTGCACCCGATAGCCCCGGTTCACCTGCACCTTGCCGGCGTCGTCCACCCAGGGCACCCGGAACATGACCACGCGCTCAGGCTCCACGATGCGGCCGATGATATTCTGCTGCTCGTAGCGGGGGTCGACCTCCACCACCGGCTCCAGGGACTCCAGCACCTCCTCCACAGCCTGGAGGAACTCCGGCTCGTGGGCGCTCTTGGCCTTCAGCTCGTCCAGCACAGACAGGAGATAAGCATTTTTAATCGACATACCGTCAACATCCTTTCCTCATTGAAAGTACCGCTTTAACGCGATAATGTATTCTACACCACCGGCGGCATTTTTGCAAGACTGAGATTAAAAAATTGCAAAAAAGAATTTTACAAATTTTTTTGCCGAAGCGGGAACCTTTTTGTACTTCCCCGCGTCTTATTCATTGTCCGGACAAAAATGGAAGGGGATGAAGCCCAATATGGAATGGACGCGGGAGGAATTTTCCGCCGCAGTGACCCAGCACAGCCGGGGGATGTACCGGGCGGCCCGGTCCCTGCTGGACTGCGACGCAGACGCGGAGGACGCCGTGGCCCAGGCGGTGCTCCAGGCCTGGCAGTCCCTGGGCAGGCTGAGGCAGCCGGAGGCTGTCCGCTCCTGGCTCATAAAAATCACCGTGAACTGCGCCTATGCCCAGCGGCGCAAGCAGCGCGGGGCGCTCTCCCTGGACGAGCTGCCCCAGGAGCCCGCCGCCCCGGAGCCGCCCCGGTATGACGGACTTTGGTCGGCGGTGGCCGCCCTGCCCCCGGAGCGCCGGGCGGCGGTGACGCTGTTTTACTACGAGGACATGAGCCTGGACGAGATCGCCAGGTGCCTGGGCGTGCCCAAGGGGACGGTGAAGTCCCGGCTGGCCCGGGCCAGGGCGCAGCTGAAGGAAATATTGCAAGAACAGGAGGGCGAATATGGAACAATTTGACCATATGCTGAAAGAAATGGCGGGCAGGGAGGCGTGCGCCGTGCCAAAGGACTTTGACAAGCGTTTGCAGGATGTGCTGGATAATCTGCCGTCCCAGGCGAAACGGCGCAGGCTGGGCGCGGTGAAGGGGGCGCTGGTGGCCGCGGCGGCGTGCCTGCTGCTGACGGGCACCGCGCTGGCCACGTCACCGGGGCTGCGGGAGCTGCTGGCTCAGGCCCTGGGGGGCTTCGCGCCCTACGCCCAGGGGCAGGACGGACGGGCCTATGAGATGGACGGCCTGGAGGTGCGCGTGCTGTCCGCCATGGCGGACCAGGACACCATCCGGGTCTATGTCCAGCTCAAGGATTTGGAGGGCGACCGGCTCAGCGGCCACATCAACGCCATGGGCCTGGTGGACGCGCCGGACCCCCCCGACGATGACAGCGGCATCAGAGGGAGCACCTTCGGCTCCCAGTGCCTGAGCTATGACGAGGAGACCAAAACCGCCCTGATGGCGTGCACCACCTGGGGGCGGGTCTATGAGGATTTGTCCGGCGCCGAGCTGGTTCTGTTCCATGTGTACGACACCCAGACGCTGGAGGACATCTCAGTGGACACCACCCTCCACATCCCCCTGGACATCGAGGTCATGCCCTCCATCGCTTTGGACAAGGACACCGAGCTGGCCGCCGGGTTCTTCGCCGAGACGGTGCGCCTGTCCCCCCTGGGACTCACCGCCGTGACCTATGGGGACGTCCAATACAGCTACCTGGCCCGGGCCCGCCTCCGCCTCCACATGGCGGACGGCACAGAAATCCTGTCGGGCCGGAAGGACGGCGGCCCCGACGGCCAGGGCAGCTATGGCGCATACGGCACCGACAGCAGCCGCCGGGTGCTGACCTGGAATTTCCGGGACCCGCTGGAGGTGGAGCAGATTCAAAGCGTCACCATCATCGACCGGGACGGCGGCGAGCGCACCTTCCCGGTGGCGCTCCCTTGAGGCAGCGCTGACCCCATGCGCCTGTGGCGCTTTGCGGCTCCTTTGCAAATCGCCCTTGCCGATGGAATCAGCCCGTCCCTCACTGTTTCACGTGAAACACACGTTTTCATTTTCTGGCGCGCATATGTTTCACGTGAAACATCAGTTTGTTTTTTCGTCTGTTAGCGTTTCACGTGAAACATACGTTTTGTCTCGACCGCAAAAAAGGTCCCCGGAAATAGTTCCGGGGACCTTTTCGTCTTCATAAAACCAGGGGGCGCAGCTTACTTCAGTTCCACCTTGGCGCCGGACTCCTCCAGCTTCTTCTTCAGCTCCTCGGCCTCGTCCTTGGACACGGCCTCCTTCAGAGTCTTGGGCGCGCCCTCGACGGCGGCCTTCGCCTCGGCCAGACCCAGGCCGGTGATCTCGCGAACCACCTTGATGACCTTGATCTTGGCGGCGGCGTCAAAGCCGGCCAGAACCACGTCAAACTCGGTCTTCTCCTCCACAGCGGCGGCGGCGGGGCCGGTGGCGGGCGCGGCCATGGCGGCGGCGGAAACGCCGAACTCCTCCTCCAGAGCCTTGACCAAGTCGTTCAGCTCCAGAACGGTGAGGGCCTTAACTTCTTCAATCAGAGCAGTGATCTTCTCGCTTGCCATGATGGTATTCCTCCTAATGTTCAAATATGAAAGTATGTGTGCCGCTTACTCGGCGGCGGGAGCCTCCTCGGCGGGGGCTTCGGCGGCGGGCTGGCCGTCCTTCTCGGCGATGGCCTTGATGACGATGGCCAGGCTGGTGATGGGGGCCAGCATCATGCCCAGGACCTGACCCAGCAGGGCGTCCTTAGAGGGCAGCTCGGCCAGGGCGTACACATCGTCCAGGGGGAGGACCTTGCCGTCCATAAAGCCGGCCTTGATGTTGAAGCGGTCGCCCATCTGCTTGGCGTACTTGTTGACGATTCGCATGGGGGCGATGGGGTCTTCCTTGGAGATGGCCATGGAAGTGGTGCCGTTGAGCACTTCGTCCAGGTCGCCCAAATTCACGTCGTCCAGGGCGCGGCGCAGCAGGGTGTTCTTCACCACGGCGTACTCCACGCCGTTCTCCCGCAGCTCATGGCGCAGGGCGGTGTCTTCGGCCACGGTGATGCCCTTGTAGTCCACCAGGACGCCGGAGCTGGCGGCCTTCAGGTCGTCCACCAGGGTGGCCACGATGGCCTGCTTCTCACTGAGAACCTTTGCGTTAGGCATTGTTGGAATTCACCTCCGGGTAATTTGTTGCGGCAGGTGATTTTCATTGTCACGCTCGGATTGGACGCGCCGCCGGGTCGCTTTCGCTCCGTCTCAGGCAAAACCCGGCCCGCTGTGCGGTCCTGGGCTTTCGGTTTCGCCTTCGGTTCGGTCGGCGCTGGGCGTGTGCCACTGGCACACAGCGCCCGCGCTACGTTCCAAGCTCCCCTGCGCGTCTATCCTCGCGCTTCGCATAAAAAATACACTGCCCTCGTGTCCACACGAAAACAGCGCAAACAAAACGTATTGGCTGCATTCTCGGCGGGATTTACGCGTATTCACGCTTCGCCTGTTCGCGACGCGCGGCTTTCGTCGAAGCAAAGTCCGCTTGGCTACGTTTCCGCCTATGGCGAAAACTGCGCCCGCTCCCTTGCTTCTCCTCTCCCCACAAAGCCAAAGGGCGGCTTTGCGGGGGACCCGGGTTTTGGTGTTTCGGGGTCCATCCGCGCTGCTCACGACGGCTCAGTGCCACTTACGCACCCGCTGTCTTTGAACACTTTTCGTAGTATACCTCGAAGCCTGCCCATTGTCAAGGGGAACTTGAAAAAATTCAGGGATTTTAGGGCAAAATCTCCTCCGCCCGCACCAGGTTCACCGTGTCCTCCAGCATACACGGCTCCCCCAGGATGGTGGTCAGGTTTTCAAACCGCACCGGAACCCCCGGCCCCTCGATGCCGCCCAGCATCACATGGAAATGGAGGTGGGGCACCCAGCTGGAGCCGCTGCTGCCCACCCGGCCGATCTGCCGGCCGGCCTGAACGCTCTCCCCGGCGGCCACGGATACGCTGCCCTTTTGGAGATGGGCGTACAGGGACCGCTCGCCACCCGGGTGGCGGATCAGCACGTGGTTGCCGTCGATGCGGGCGTGCTCGCCGTACTGGGCCTCGATTTGGGCCAGGTCCGTGCCGTCGTCCGTGTCGTCCAGGCCGTCGAAGGCCTCCTCTACCACCCCGCCGCAGGCGGCGAACACAGGGCTGCCGCCGATGACAGGGCGCGTCAGCGTCTCGTCAAAGGCCCCCGCGTCAAAGGCGAACTCGCTGTTGCGGCACCAGCGGTGGGAGTTGACGGAGGGATAGGTGTCCGTCACCAGCACCGTCCCCGCCAGGGGAAAGCGCCAGCGGTTTGGGCTCTCATAGGGGACCACGGGAATGGTCAGCTCCTCCTTTTTCCCGCCCCAGTCCGCCTCCACCCGCAGCTCGTCCGCCGCCTGGGAGGCGAAAAAGGAAAAGTGCTCGTGGAGGAAGGCCCGCTCCGGGCGGTGGTCCAGCCCCAGAATGCGCCCCAGGCTGCTGTCCCGATACCGGGGCAGCTCCTCCTGGGCGTAGGCCAGCCGGGCGGCGATCTCCTCCGGGCCATAGCAGACCCGCAGCAGCTCCCGTCCCCCCGCCAGACAGGCAAGGACCAGCGCGGAGGGCGGGGTCCCCCCGTCAAGCTCCAGATACCGCAAAAAAAGTCGTTGTGGACCATGTGCTCCTCCCGAATCACGCTGTAGAGCACACGGTCGCTTTTGATCGACATATTCAGTCACCTCTTTCAAAAAAAGAGGGGCCGCGGGCTTTTGCCCACGACCCCTGGTTGAGTTATGTTGTGCCGGACGCTGTACTCACGCCTCGCCTGTTCGCGACGCGCGGCTTCGCTGCGACTCAGGCAAAACTCAGTCCCGCTGCGCGGGCCTTGGATTTTGCCTTCGCTCCGCTCCATCCACGCTGCTCACGACGGCTCGGACACTGTTATGCGAACTTACCGGTATTCAGCTTCACGCCGGGGCCCATGGTGGCGGCGGCGACGCAGCTCTTGACGTACTGGCCCTTGGCGGCGGCGGGCTTGGCCTTCACGATGGCGCCCATGAGGGCCATCAGGTTGTCGCCCAGCTTCTCGGGGCCGAAGGACACCTTGCCGATGGGGCAGTGGATGATGTTGGTCTTGTCCAGACGGTACTCCACCTTACCGGCCTTGATCTCGTTGACGGCCTGGGTCACGTTGGGGGTGACGGTGCCGGCCTTGGGGGAGGGCATCAGGCCCTTGGGGCC
>ERZ808040.426-NODE-426-length-37172-cov-4.935220_pt1 | contig 37172 bp, 33 predicted proteins | sample MGYA00380191_ERZ808040 | MGnify/ENA primary metagenome ERZ808040 (study PRJEB31490, sample SAMN06133395) | mouse gut metagenome | isolation source: J6 | host: mice | place: China: Chengdu | collected 2015-05 ...
GGAAAAGGCGCCTCTGCACGTTCTATCAGGCTCGATCTGCCGCATTTCACTTTAGTCGGAGCGACAACAAGAGCAGGTCTTCTTACTGCGCCTCTGCGAGACAGATTCGGAGTGATTCATCGGCTTGAATTTTATTCCGTAGAGGAATTGAAAGTGATCATCCAACATTCCGCAGTTATTCTCGGTGTAAAGATTGACGAGGAACGCAACAATGTGCGGGGCGTGGAGGCTGTCATTTCCTCGGATGCCTCGCGTGTGAAGGTACTCGCAGTCCCGACGAACGAAGAACTTGCGATTGCGAGGGATACGGTAGCCCTGGTGCGGAAATAAGATATGGAAACACATGCCGCTCCGGTATCGGAGAACGGTGGGAAAGAAAGCCTGTTGGTGAAAACAAAAAGAATCCGCAGGCTTTCTTTTATGTGCACTTGACCGGTAAGAAAGGGGAACATAAAAAATGAGGACATTATTTGAAATTGATAAAAAGGACTACAAGGAAAACGGAACCGTCGGGATACGCCCCTCGATCCGGGGAATCATAGTGCGGGGTGGGAAGCTTGCAATGATCCACAGCCTCAAATATAATTATTACAAATTTCCAGGCGGCGGGGCAGAGGAGGGAGAAGGGCAGATTGATACCCTGATCCGCGAAGTAAAGGAGGAGAGCGGGCTTTCGGTGCTCCGCCGCTCCGTGCGCGCGTACGGGATGGTGCACCGGGTTCAGAAGGGCAAAGTGGAAGATATTTTCGTGCAGGATAACTACTATTATCTATGTGATGTGGAAGATGAGATTGGGGCACAGGAACTGGATGCGTATGAGGCGGAAGAAGAGTTTGTGCCGGAGCTGGTAAGTGCAAGGCATGCGTTGGAGGTAAACCGGGGAAGGGGACATGGGGAGAAAGATGGAAATCCACATTTTGCGGGAATGATCGAGCGCGAGGTGCGGGTGCTTGAGATGCTTGTGGCGGAGGGGATCGTGGAGGGATAGGCCGGAATGAACGGCGGAAGGTATTTCCTGACGGTTAAGCGAAGGCAAAGAGCCGTGTTTTGTGACCGGGAAATGACAGCGCGGGCATGGCGGGGAAAACCTTAAAAAAGAAGTTGACAAATCTCCTTCCCTCCGCTATAATACTAGCTGTGTCTATTGGGGGTGCTTTGTGCGCAAAAGGCAGGAGAGATTATGTTGGTTTGCTTATCGGAGGTCATGAACCGCAGGGATGAGACCGTGCGGATGGATGTTGAGACGGAGTTTTCCGCGCTCTGGAAGAACGGTGTGAAATATCCGGTGCAGAAAAAAACGCCTGTCCGTCTGACCTTAAACAGCCCGTCACCCAAACGGGTTTTGATCGAGGCAGAGGCAGAATGTATCTTGTCGGCTCCGTGCGACCGGTGTCTGAAGGAAGTGGAGCTTCCATTTGAGATACGGTACAGGCAGGAGATTGATTTTGCAAAGCCGGAGGGGGAGCGCACCAAAGACCTGGAAGAGATGTCCTGTATTTCCGGATATGACCTTGATGTGGACCGTCTGGTCATGGAGGAGCTTTTGGTCGCATTTCCGGCCAAGGTGCTCTGCAGGGAGGATTGCAAAGGAATCTGTAGCGTGTGTGGTGCCAACCGGAACGAGGGTGCGTGCAGGTGCGAATGCACGGCACATGATCCCGGGGAACGTCTGGATCCGCGCATGGCAGTGATCCGGGATATTTTCAACAATTTCAACGAATCTTCTTCTTAGGCGGCAAGCGTGAGGGGAGGAGGGAATAGATTCATCTGCATGTTCTGCCCTTATGGGTAGGCGGATGGAAGAGAGAAAAGGAGGTGTGAACGATGGGTGCTATCTGTCCGAAGAATAAACATTCCAAGGCGAGACGTGACAGCCGCAGGGCGAACTGGAAAATGTCCGTACCGGGTCTTGTAAAGTGCACGAACTGTGGTGAGCTGATGATGCCGCACAGGGTCTGCAAAGCTTGTGGTTCGTACAACAAAAAGAAAATCATTACCACTGCAGAGTAATGATTTTTGGCCGGGAGCCCCGTGGGGCTTCCGGTTTTTTTATGCGCTGGCCGGCGCGAAGGGAATATGCCGCCATACGGTGCATGGGAAAATGCAGGGGAAATGCCGGCGTGCAAGGTGTTTCTTACTTGGCTGCCGTGCGGTCAAGCAGCCACGCAAGCAGCGACTGTGCCCAGTTTTTTAACACATCCGGGTCTGCGGGTATTTCTGCATCTTCGAAATATGAAAAGCGGTCTTTGGCGTGCAGGCGGAAAGCTGGGGTGATGATCTGCTCCGGCTGTGGAAGAAAGTGCCCCTCTTTTTTCTGGTAGCAGGTTTCCTTTGTCGCTTTGCGCCGGTATTCTTTATCGACAAACTGAGCCACACTTTTGTGCATGGCACAGTCCTCCAGCGGCAGATAATAGTATTCCTTATAATCCCCGAAAAAATATTTGAGTGTCCCGGAGAACACCGGAACCACAAGGAGGAGGCTGCCGGAAGAAGCCGCGGACAGGCTTACACAGACGGGGGAAGAGGTGCTTTGTGCGTCGCATGGAAGCTGCTTTGCGATTTCCGTGCGAAAGCAGGCAGAAAGCAGGACGGGATCCCATCCCGTATCAAGGCGCAGGACTTTTCGGCGGTACAGGCAAGAAACGCCGGTTTCCGGCGGGTCCGCGGCATGTTCGGGAAGTATTTCCACCGTGAAATCCCCCGAAATAAGCCTTGGCAGGCAGAGGAGCGGGGAAATTCCGAGCAGCCCGCGGATGTCCTCGCAGTTGTGTAAAAGAAGGACGTAGAGCAGCGCTTTTGCCGGGGATTCCGGCATGTTCGTCAGCCCGGTATCAACAAAATCCGGTGTCTCGTGCGGCACGGTATGGTTCGTGGCTTTTGTCCCGGAGGATGTTGTGCCGACAGACAACACGTCCGTTCCCGTCTGTCCTGCGGTATCCATATCCCAAAACGGGTTGCCGTGCGTGATGCACTCATAGCGATACCGTCCGACAAATTCCGTGTAGACCGGGATCAGGTCGCCGCCGCTGAAAACATCCCCGCGCGTGATTCCGAGAAACTCTTCCACTGTTTTTTGCTTCAGGTCTTTTAGCCCCAGCAGCTTTTTGCATGGAAGCAGCTGCCTGTAGAGATCAAGGCTGTATGGTGCAGACAGCTTTATGCCCGCATGTCCCTCTGCTTCGCAGTAAGTTTCTTCGTTGCAGCCCGCGCCCGGCATGCTTAAAAAGTAGGCGGGAAGGCGGTGGCGGCGTGCTTTTTTCTGCAGGTAGGGCAGGTCAAAGGTTGTCCCGTTGTAATGCACAAGTGCGCGGAAGTTTTTGGCAAATTCTCCGAATTCCCGGATAAGTTGTTTTTCTTCTGATATGTCATCAAGAAACCATTGGCGCAGCCTTACGGCACCGTCTTTTAAGAAGGCGCAGCCAATCAGGTAAACGTAGGAACTTTCCGGTGAGAAGCCGGTCGTTTCGATATCAAAAAACAGGGTCTGGTCTGCGGGGGCAGGGGATATGGCAAAGCAGCCTGCCGGGCAGTCTAGGATATGTTCAAATTGCAGCATAAAAACCTCGCATGTTTTTAAGTTTTGCACGGATGCCGCATGGAAAGCCGGGATTCAGCGGGAAATCCATTCCGCCGGTCCCGCGCCGTAACGCAGTTGATTCCTTCGCATATCGGGAAGTCAGGAAAGATCCGGCAAAGGCGTTCATCCGCTGTAGGTGCTGCGGGAGGATTCCATCCGTGTTTCCATAAGTATATCAGAAAAAGTCGGAAAAGAACATATGCCTGCCCACTTTTTTTGACATTTGGAAGGTGCCCGCCTGCCGGGTGCAATTTATGGCAATAAAACGAGGTTTTATACTTGACTATGACAGGAGAAAATGACTATAATAAAATGAGAAAAGTGGGGGATATCCGGAAGTGTTTTTGGCAAAAGGAAACGACACGGAAAACGAAAATACAAATACGCAAGATCGAGGTAGGACATGATATCGTTTATCAGGGGGGAATTGGCGGAAATCACGGAAAGTTCGGTGGTGATTGACTGCGGCGGAGTTGGATACGAGATGCTCGTGCCGGGGCAGGTGTTTGAAAACCTGCCCCGTATCGGGAATGAAGTAAAGCTTTATACATATCTGCAGGTTCGGGAGGACGGTGTGTCCCTGTACGGATTTCTTGACAGGGATGAACTGGCGGTTTTCCGGCTTTTGATCGGGGTGAGCGGAATCGGTCCAAAGGGTGCGGTCGGGATTTTGTCCGCACTCTCAACGAATGACCTGCGCTTTGCCGTGCTGGCGGAGGACGAAAAGACGATCGCGAAAGCGCCAGGTATCGGGGCGAAGACCGCGAAGAAGCTGATTTTGGAGTTGAAGGACAAGTTCCGCTTGGAGGATGCGTTTGAGAGGAAGCTGATGCAGGCGGAGAACTTGGTATCCGAAAACGGGGAGGATGACTTCCGCCAGGCGGTGCTCGAGACAATCCAGGCATTGGAGGCGCTCGGCTTTCCTCCCGCGCAGGCAAAGCGCATGGTAAACAGCGTGGAGGGTGCGGAGGGGATGTCCCCGGACGAGCTGCTCAAAGCGGCGTTAAAAAAGGCATGATCTGACGATAGGAATGAGGTTTTTATGGCAAAGAGGACGATTACCACGGAGTTTACCGAGGAAGATGTTGCGATCGAGGGAAGCCTGCGCCCCCGGCTGCTCGCTGAGTATATCGGGCAGCAAAAAGCGAAAAAAAATTTGAAGGTATACATCGAGGCGGCAAAAAAAAGGGGGGAGCAGCTTGACCATGTGCTCTTTTTCGGTCCCCCGGGGCTTGGTAAAACGACGCTCGCCGGGGTCATTGCCAACGAGATGGGCGTGAGTTTAAAGACCACGGCAGGACCGGCGATTGAAAAGCCGGGGGATATGGCGGCAATCCTAAACAACCTGCGCGAGGGGGATATCCTTTTTATTGACGAGATCCACCGCCTAAACCGGCAGGTGGAGGAAACGCTTTATCCGGCGATGGAGGACTTCGCGATCGACATTGTGATTGGAAAGGGGGCCGCCGCGAAATCCATCCGCCTTGACCTGCCGAAGTTTACGCTTGTGGGGGCGACGACGCGCGCGGGGATGCTGACTGCACCGCTGCGCGACCGTTTCGGTGTGGTGAACCGCCTGGAATTTTACACTGTGGAGGAATTGCAGGAGATCCTCCTGCGCTCGGCGAAAGTACTCCAGGTGGAGATCGAGGAGGACGGGGCGGCGGAACTTGCCAGAAGGTCGAGGGGAACCCCGCGGCTTGCCAACCGTCTGTTAAAACGCGTGCGCGATTTTGCGCAGGTAAAATATGATGGGAGGATCACGAAATCCGTGGCGGAGTTCGCACTTGATCTTTTGGAGGTTGACCGCCTCGGACTTGACCATATCGACCGGGAGATCCTGCTTGCGATGATGCAGAAATTCCACGGCCGCCCGGTCGGGATTGAGGCAGTGGCGGCAACGATCGGGGAGGATGCCGGAACCGTCGAGGAAGTTTACGAGCCGTATCTGGTGCAGAACGGTCTGGTTGTGCGCACGCCGCGCGGGCGGATGGTCACGGAACTGGCATACAAACATCTTGGGCTTAAGGGGCAGAAAGGAGGAGGCAATGAATAAACAGACCGATACGGATGTGATCATCAATGGGAAAAAGTATACATTGAGCGGCTATGAAAGCAATGAATACATGCAGCAGGTGGCCTCCTACCTCAACAAAAAGCACACGGAGCTGGCTGCACAGACCGATTTCCGCTATCTGGACAAGGAGACACAAAGCATCCTGATGCAGTTGAACATCGCGGATGATTATTTTAAGCTGAAAAACCAGATGAAGAATAAGGAGAGCGAGGGCGACACAAAGAATAACGAGATCTTCGACTTAAAGCATGAGATCATTTCCCTGCAGACAAAGCTGGAGGCTTGCGAGAAAGAACTTTCGGCGGCGAAGGAAAGTTTTTATGAGGAAGAGAAGAAAAATATCCGGCTCGAAACGGAACTTAAGGATTTAAGGCAGGGGACAAACCGCATGAAGGAGACAGGGGAGAAGAAAAAGAACGGAAAGATGATGTGGCTTCCGGAGACGGGCGGGACATTCGGGGGAAAGAACTGAGGAAGGGGACTGTACGTTTTTGCGGACAGTCCTTTTGTCACTGCGGGAACCCGATTTGCGAAATGGGACTGCAATCCCTTGCACATTGCCAGAAATCATAGATGGGAAGAGCAGTGAGGGGGAATTGGCTGGCAGCTTGGCATGCCGTCCTCAACGATGTCATTAAGAGCGGTGCAGCAAGGTGCAGGAGGGATATGGAGACGTTAAAAATCCAAGACGGGAGTGGGGAGAAGATGAAAAACGAGAACAGGCGTGTTGAGATCCTGGCACCTGCCGGGTCGATGGAGGGTCTGCGCGCCGCGGTCGGGGCAGGGGCAGATGCGGTCTACATGGGCGGTGTCCGTTTTGGCGCGCGCGCTTATGCGGATAACCCGGAGAAAGACGCACTGTGCGAGGCGATTGATTATGTGCATTTGCACGGGAAGCGCATATACCTGACGGTGAACACGCTCTTAAAGGCGGAGGAGATGGGCGACGAACTCTACCGCTATTTGAAGCCTTACTACGAACAGGGGGTTGATGCCGTGATCGTACAGGATGCCGGTGTCTTAAAGTTCATCTCGGATGAATTTCCGGGGCTGCCCATCCACGCGAGCACGCAGATGTCCCTGACGATGGCAGAAGGGGCGAGATGCTTTGAGGGATATCCGGTGACGCGCATTGTAAATGCAAGGGAATTGGCACTTTCGGAGATTGGGCGCATCCGGGAAAACAGCACGCTTGAAATTGAGTCCTTTGTGCACGGGGCACTGTGTTACTGCTATTCCGGACAATGCCTGATGAGCAGTATGATCGGCGGGCGCAGCGGAAACCGGGGGCGCTGCGCGCAGCCCTGCCGCCTGATGTACAACGGTGGGTATCTGCTTTCCCCGAAGGATATCTGCACGCTCGATCAGATACCGGAGCTGCTCGGGGCGGGCATTGACTCGTTTAAGATTGAAGGGCGCATGAAGCGGTATGAATACGCGGCGGGTGTGACGGCGGCTTACCGGAGGGAAGTGGACCGTTATTATGAACTTGGAAAAAAGGCATACCGGGACTTCCACCAGAAGCACCCGGAGGTGCTGGCACAGGCATTCACGGATTTACAGGATCTGTATAACCGGGGAGGATTTTCAGGAGGGTATTACAACAGGCATAACGGAAGGCAGATGATGTCCCTGCAGCGGCCGAACCATAGCGGGGTGGCGGTGGCGGTAGTGGAGGAGGTGCGCGCAAGCCGCGCGCTGCTGCGATGCACGAAAGAACTGCACGCGCAGGATATCCTGGAAATCCGGATGGAGGGGAATGCAGGAAGGGTCTGTGGCGGGAAGGAAACCTTCCCGCAGGGCTTCGGTTCGGGCGTTGGGAAAACCGGGAAGGACAGGAAGGGGAAAACGGAAGAAAAGCCCGTGCGGGACGGAGAGGAAGCGCGGGCGGCTTACGAGTTTACACTGGGACAGCCGCATGCGGCGGGGGAGTGTTTTTGGGCCAATTTTACGCCAGGGTTTCCCGTGAAAAAAGGAAATATGGTCTACCGGACAAAGAATAACCGGTTATTGGAACAGATTTCAGAAGAATACTATAAAAAAGAGCCTAAAATTGCAGTTTTTGGAGAATTTACCGCGGTGGAGGGCGAGGCGGCAGAGCTTTTTGTGGGTTTTAGCCGGGCAGGGAAAGAGCAGGACAACAAAAGGGCACATATATCCGAAATCAGCGGGGAAAGCTTTGCAAAAGGTGTATATGTCCGCTTGCGGGGAGGAACCGTGCAGCATGCCGAGAAACATCCGATGCGGGAGGAGCGGCTGCGTGCGGCATTGGAAAAAACAGGAGATACACCGTTTTATTTTTCGGAGTTGGTAATACGGATATCAGGGGATATTTTTATTCCGGTGTCGGCGCTGAACGAACTGCGTCGGGAAGCACTCTTAAAACTTGCGGATGCAGCGGCGGGCAGCCGGAGAAAACTGCCAAAGCCAAAGATGGCAGATCCGGTGCCAACAAGTCGTGGGGGAACGGCGGCCTGTGCGGGGAACGGTGGTTTTGGGCAGGAGTGCCGTCCGGCAAAAGCAAACGGTGCGGCTTTGCCTGAGGAGGGCGGCGGCAGGAGGGAACCGGACATCCATGTTACCGTGATGGAAAAGGAGCAGTTTTTGGCCGCGCTTAAAGTGGAAAAAGTCAGCCGGATCTACTATGATACTGCGGCGCTGCCAATGGAGGATGTGACGGCGGCGGCGGCGCGCGCGAAGAGGGCGGGAAAGGAATTTTTCCTGCGTCTGCCCCGCGTCTGCCGGGCGGAAACCTACGATTATTTGAAAGAACACGGGGAGATTCTTACAAGTGCATTGGTGGGCGGGTATCTGCTGCAGAATTATGAGGAGCTGTATCTGTTTGCGGTGGAATGGCGCGCGCAGGATATGGGCAAGATTCTCGTGGCGGATGCGATGCTCTATGCGATGAACCAACAGGCGAAGCAGTTTTTCTTTGGGCTTGGCGTGGCAGAATTTACTGCGCCGTATGAGGAAAATGAAAAGGAGCTTCGCGGCATATTGGATCCGGATACGGCAGTCATTGTCTACGGCAGGCTGCCGCTCATGACTTCTGCCCAGTGTGTGCACAAAAATACAGGCGGCTGCCTGAAAGAAAAGAGGAGGGATGCCGTTGCGGCCTGCCTCATGGACCGCAAAGGGAAAGAACTTTTGGTTCATCCCTTCTGCCGTTTCTGCTACAATGTGATCTATAGCGCGGAGTGCCTTGCGCTCTTAGGCTGCGGTGAACTGGATGAACTTGCGCCCGCCGCCCTGCGCTATGATTTTACGTTTGAATCGGGGGAGGAGATCTTGGGAATATTAGAGCAAGACCGCCTGCCGGAGGGTTGTGAGCCTACCCGCGGGCATTTCCGGCGGGGAGTGCTCTAGCATGGTTACAATGATATCCCGCATGGTTTTGGTGGACTGTCCGGCCTGTCACGGTGACGGACGGAAACCGGAATTAGTATTTGCTATTTTATAGGCAGCGTGTTACAATAAAAAGCATAAATTGTCGGCCGTGCGGGACGGGGCGGGAGTTTACAGCCAGTCAGCCGAGCCGGCGGAAAGAAAGGATGGTTATTGGTTATGGCAGAAAAAAAGACTGCTTCGGCAAAGAAAGCACAGACGGAGAAAAAAGAGGAAAAAAAGATCCGCAACGCCTGGTTGAAATACACGGAGGCGCAGAAGAAAGAAGCCTTTGATGTGAGTGAGGGCTACAAGAGATTTATCTCGGACTGCAAGACCGAGCGGGAATGTGTCAGTGAGGTCGTGCGCCAGGCGCAGGCAGCAGGCTATAAGGATCTGTTTGCCGTAAAGAAGGTAAAGCCGGGTGACAAGCTCTATGCGGTGAATATGGGCAAAGCGGTGGTACTTTTTGTTGCGGGCAGCAAGCCGCTTGAAGATGGGATGAAAATCCTTGGCGCACATATTGATTCGCCCCGCATCGACATCAAGCAGATCCCGCTCTACGAGGAGACGGAGATGGCGTTCCTTGACACGCACTATTACGGCGGCATCAAGAAATACCAGTGGGTGACACTCCCCCTCGCCATCCACGGCGTATTCGTGAAAAAGGATGGCACGAAAGTGGATGTCTGTGTCGGCGAGAAGGAGGACGACCCGGTTGTCGGCATCAGTGACCTGCTCGTGCATCTTTCCGCGGACCAGATGCAAAAGACGGCAAGCAAGGTGATCGAGGGCGAGGATCTCAATGTCAATGTCGGCAGCATCCCGCTGGCGGATGAGGACAAAGAAGCGGTAAAGAAGAATGTGCTAAAACTTCTAAAGGAGCAGTACGGTGTCGAGGAGGACGATTTTATCTCTGCGGAGCTTGAGGTTGTTCCGGCGGGAAAAGCGAGGGATTACGGTCTTGACCGCAGCATGGTCTACGGCTATGGGCAGGACGACCGCGTCTGCGCCTACACTTCGATGCTCGCACTGTTCCACACAGAAAAGCCCGAGCGCACGGCAGTGTGCATCCTTGTGGACAAGGAGGAGGTCGGCAGCATCGGCGCGACCGGCATGCACTCGAAATTTTTTGAGAATGTGGTGGCGGAACTGATGGACCGCATGGGGGATTACTCGGAACTTAAGGTAAGGAGGGCACTGTCAAATTCCGTGATGCTCTCCTCCGATGTCTCGGCGGCGTTTGACCCGAATTATCCGGGGGTCAACGAGAAGAAGAATACGGCGTATTTTGCGCACGGCCTTGTGTTTAACAAGTACACCGGTTCGCGGGGCAAGAGCGGCTGCAACGACGCGAATGCGGAGTTCATGGCGGCGATCCGCGCGGCACTTGAAAAGCATGGCGTGACATTCCAGACTTCGGAGCTTGGCAAAGTGGACCAGGGCGGCGGTGGGACAATCGCTTATATTATGGCGCAGTATAACATGCAGGTTATCGACAGCGGCGTACCGGTGCTGAACATGCATGCACCTTGGGAAATCACGAGCAAGGCCGATGTGTACGAGGCGATGAGGGGCTATGAGGCTTTCCTCGCGGAAATGTAGCAGGACCCTGTCACGGAAAGAGTGCCAAGCGCATGGCACCGCGCTAAATTCTGGCGGTACCATGCGGGGGAGGGATCATGGAGAAGATCAGGATACAGTATCAGGACGATACGGTGGAACGCCTGCGCTATATCGACGGGAAATCCGACTGGGTCGACCTGCGCGCGGCGCAGGAAGTCACGATGGCGGCGGGGGAATTCAGGCTGATCCCGCTCGGTGTCGCCATGCAGCTGCCTGCCGGCTATGAGGCTCATATTGTGCCGCGCAGCAGTACATACAAGAATTTCGGCATCATCCAGACGAACCATACCGGGATCGTGGACAATTCATATTGCGGGCCGAATGATTGGTGGTACATGCCTGCATATGCCCTGCGCGATACGGTGATCCATAAGAATGACCGCATCTGCCAGTTCCGTATTGTACAGAATCAGCCGAGGCTTGATTTTGAAGAAGTGGAGGGACTTGACGGAAAAGACCGGGGCGGGATTGGAAGTACAGGTCTGAATTAGCAAAAAGCGGCCATGCCGGGAAAAATTCCTGTCATGGCCGCTTTTATTTTGCTTTACACGCATATATCCGTCCAAAGCATGGAAAGAATATTCGTCAGTATGCGCAAAGTACAGATATAATTTCATCTAAAATTACCTATTGAATAAAGATGGAAAATGGATTATACTTAGATTACTGTAAAATGGAGGAAGAATACATTGCAGGAGGAACGAATGTTGAGGAGGGCAGTGCAGGCAAGTTTTGTACTGCTGTGCCTTTGTATATTATTTTCTGCTTACATCCACAGGGTGATGGCGGCGGATGCGGCGTTTTTAAAGCTGATCCTGCCAATCCTGTCCGTCTCCGAGGCAGGGGAGTGGGAGGATGCGGCAGGACCCGTACCGCCGGATATCGCGCTTCCGGTAGCAACCCCGATTCCGGTCGAGGACCTGGCACAGCAGGATGAGCCGGCATCGGATCTCCCGCCGCTTCCTGCCGTTTGGAAGAATGTGGCTGGGGCGGAAAGCTCCGCGGTTGTCAGACAGCTGCAGGATGTGAGTGTGATCGTGCTTGAGAAGCGCGAGGGATACGGGGGGAGCACGGCTTTTCTCGAGGAACTTCCGACGACGCGCCAGCTGCGCGTGACGGTGGGTGGTATTATGGGTGACGCGTTGTCGGATGGGCAGGTAAAACGTATCGCGGGGGATGCGTATTACTGCGGGACACCGCCGACCCCGACCCCGACGGCGACCCCAAGCCCGATCCCAACCGGGAAAACGCAGATGGCCCCGACTTCCCCTGCAAGTCCAACCCCTGTGCCGACGCTATCACCATCTGACCCATACTATGTGTGGCGCAACGATGTGGTAAAAGCGATCGAGACGACGGCTGAGATGGCGGAGGACGGCAGTATGACGCAGACCCTTTTGCTGACGCTTGACAAGACGTATGTCTATCAGCTTTACGAGGATGAGTGGAATTATTATATTGCCCTTATCCGACCGAAGGATGTGTACGAAAAGATCATTGTGGTGGACGCGGGGCATGGGGGGCTTGATGCAGGGACGATCTCACAGGGCGGTGCCTATCTGGAAAAAAATATGAACTTGGACATGGTGCTGCGCCTGAAAGAATTGTTGGACGAACAGGATCAGATTAAAGTTTATTATACGAGGACAACGGATTGGAAGCCTTCGCTGCGCCAGAGGATAAACCTGGCGAACGATGTCGAGGCGGATTTCTTTTTGAGCGTCCATTGCAATGCGAATGAGACACGTGCCCTGCACGGCACGGAGGTGCTGTACGATTCGAGGCAGAATGCGTTTTCAGGCATGAATTCCCGCAGGTTTGCACAGATACTCCTTGAGGAAATGGACGAGCATCTGGGACTTTACAACCGCGGCATTGTGGCGAGGGAGCAGAATCTGACGGTGATAAAATATGCCGAGGTGCCGGCAGCGCTTGTGGAGGTTGCGTTTATGTCCAATGCGTCGGATCTGGAGATTCTTTCCAGGGAGGAGGCAAGGGCGCAGGTGGCGCAGGGACTGTTCGATGCGATTATGCGCGGATACGAGGAGCTTGGTAGCGGGACGGAGCAGGAAGAGGGCACGGAGGAAGCTATGGGACAGAGAAAGGAAGATAGGTGGGGGCGATGAGGAAAATTATATTTGCGACCGGGAATGAAGGGAAAATGCGGGAGATCCGGGAGATTTTCAAAGGCACTCCCTACGAGGTATTGTCAATGAAGGAGGCCGGGATTTCGGCAGATATCGTGGAGGACGGGACGAGCTTCGAGGAGAATGCGCTGATCAAGGCGCGCGCGGTCGCAAAGCTTTCCGGTGAGATTGCGATGGCGGACGATTCGGGGCTTGTGGTGGATTTCCTCGGCGGGGCACCGGGAATTTATTCCGCCAGGTTTCTCGGGGAGGATACTTCTTATGAGATCAAAAACCAGTATATTCTTGATCGATTAAAGGGGGTTTTGCCAGGCGGGCGCACGGCGCGCTTTGTCTGTGCGATCGCGGTGGTGTTCCCGGACGGGGAGAGCGGGGTGCGCACGGCGACAGTTGAGGGAAGGATTGCCGATGCGCCGGCAGGAGATAATGGCTTTGGCTATGACCCGATCTTTTATGTGCCGGAGTTTGGTCTGACGACGGCACAGCTTTCGATGGAACAGAAAAATAAGATCAGCCACCGGGCAAAGGCGCTTGAGGCAGTGAAGCGGGAAGTGCTGTGTGCCGGGACGGATGTATGATTGCCGTCAGGGCAGGGGGATTGGAATTTGAGAGTGGTAAAGACGGTGCTTGTGATCAGCGATTCCCATGGGCAGTATTTTTATTTGGAGCAGCTCCAAAAAAAGCTGCCAAAGCCGGATTATATCATTCATCTGGGGGATGTGGCGCGGGACCAGGACTATATATCGGCGCTGTTTGGGTGTGCGGTTGACATGGTCGCGGGGAACAATGATTATTTTACGGAACTTCCGGGAGAGTTCACCATCCGGGAGGGAAAGCATGTTATCTGGCTGACGCACGGACACGGGTACAGCGTTTACAGCGGCACGGAGCGTCTCGTGGGGCGTGCGAAGGCACTGGGGGCGGATACGGTCATGTTCGGCCACACCCATTGCCCGTGTGTGGACTGGCGGGACGGGGTACGGGTGATTAACCCCGGAAGCATTTCCCTGCCGCGCCAGGAAAGCAGAAAGCCAACATATATCTTAATGCGGGTGGGGGAGGACGGGGAGATCGACTACGGAGTTCATGAGGTTTCCTAGGAGCATTTGCCCGGACGGAACCCTGTTGGGATTTCGGGAAGGGAATATGCGGAACTTAAAATAGGAGGCAGCTATGCTGGGAGATTTGGATGATATGGTACAGGAGAGCGACAGGGAAAGCTACCGCGTGATCGCAGGTTTGGTGACGGATATCTTGTTTGAATATGATTTTAGTACAGGGCGGATCATGAACCGTGTCTGCCGCGACGGTGAATTTGGAGTACCGCGTTATATCGAGAACCCGCGCGTAAACTTAAGAGCCAAGATTTATCCGGGGGATTACGGGCTGTTTGACCAGTTCATGGAGGATGTGTGCAGCGGGAAGGAGCGGATTTACGCAGAGCTTCGGATGCTGCGTGTGTCCGGGGAATTTTACTGGACCGCTTTTGAGGGGAAGACCGTGTACGGGGCAGATAAAAAGCCTGTCCGTGTGGTCGGAAGGATCAAGATTCTTGAGGGACAGGAAACAAAGGATGGAAGGGACTACAACCGTGAGCGCAGGGATCCCCTGACGAAGGTTTTAAACCGCGCGAGCTGCGAGGAAATACTAAAAACTTATTTCCGCGCTAAGCCGGGAGAGAAAACGGCGCTGATGCTGGTCGATATCGACGGGTTTTACCGCGTGAACCAGAAGATGGGGCATGTGTTCGGCGATGAGGTTTTGGTTGAGATCGCTAACGCGGTCCGGCGCTCCTTGAGCCAGACGGATGAGCTTGGAAGGGTCGGCGGGGATACTTTCCTTGTCTGCATGAAAGGCATCCGTGACCGGGAGGAAGTAGAGGAGAGGCTTTTGGAAGTCATACAGTCGGTTGCCGGGATTTATATCGGGGAGCAGGCGGACTATAAGCTTTCCGCGAGCATTGGTGTGGCGATGTACCCGCAGGATGGCATGAGCTATACAAAGCTGTTTGAGTGCGCGATCGAGGCGATCACATGGGGAAAGTTAAATGCGGTCGGTACTTATACGTTCTGGGATGCGGCGATGAAGGAGGAGTACCGCAGGCTGCGCAAGATTCCGGCGGCGGCGAGAGAGTAGGACACCTTTGATAATATCCGTATGGAAAGCTATGACCCGTTTGCTTACGAGTTGATGGAGCTTGCGTTCCGGTTGATCGAGGACCGGCTGGATGCCGACAGTGTGATCAACCTGATGCTGCACCGGGTAGCGGATGAGTACGATCTTTCGGGTATCGGCATCCGGGAGACGGTGAACCGCCCTTATACCATGCGCCATAGTTATGAGTATCTGCGCAAGGATTACACGGTATCAAGGCTCGGCGAGACCGTGACGCAGAAAAAGGAGCGCTGGGACCGGTTCCGCGGAGCTTACAAGGACGGTTACGCCGTGTTCTGCGGGGCAAGCCTTCCGGAGGGGATGCCGAAGGAATGGTTCAATGAGATGGGTTCCGTCTACACCCTGCTTGAAATCCCGATGTTCCGCAAGCAGGAGTTTATCGGCTGCATTGATTTCTGCGATGCCTACGAGAACCGGGAATGGGATTCCAACGAGATCCATACCTTAAAAATGTTTGGACGCATCCTGACGGATTTCCTGTTCGGCATGCGTGCCCTTGAACAGACGACAGAACGGGTGGAACTGCTTCAGGAGAGGGATTCGCTGACCGGGCTGTACCAATATAATGTTTTCCTGAAAAAACTTCAGATTTTGATTGATTCCGCAAATCCGGGGGAGCTGTGCATCGTTTCCTCCGATATCCGGCATTTCAAATACATCAATGAGAATTACGGGATCAGTGTCGGTGACCAGCTTCTGCGCTCGTTTGCGGAGGAGCTGGGAGTGTCAAACGGGATGATGCTGCTGGCGACAAGGATATATTCGGACAATGTTGTCGCGGTAACACATGTTCCGGCAGGGATGAGCGCGGAGAAGCTCGGGAAGATCATCGTTGCATTTAATGAGGCATTTTCTGCTAAGGCGAGGAAGCAGTACCTCAACGGAAAGTTGAACATCAATTCCGGTTACTACATCATCCAGGGCAACGAGAAAGCGGAAACCGTGGTGTCCAACGCCAACATGGCGCGCAAGAGGGCGAAGGAGCCGGGCTATGCGGGGATGGCGATCATGTTTGAGGACAGCATGATCGAGAAAGTACGCAAAGAGGGACAATTGATCGACGCGCTGCCGGACGCGATCAAAAACCGGGAGCTACAAGTATACCTGCAGCCGAAAGTAAGCTGCGTCACCGGGGAGATCATCGGCGCGGAGGCACTGGTGCGCTGGCAGAAACCCGACGGTAAGTTTTATTACCCCGATGAGTTTATTCCGGTGTTCGAGCGCAACGGCAATATCGTCGAGCTGGATTATTATGTGTACCGCGAAGTATTTGCATGGCTGCGCAGACGGCTCGATGCCGACGGTTTTGCAGTTCCGGTCTCAATGAATGTCTCCCGTTTCCATCTGCGCGATGATAAACTGATTTCCTATATTAAGGAGCTGATGGAGGAATACCGGGTTCCGGCGAAATATCTCGAATTTGAGCTTACAGAGAACCTTTACATAGAAAACACGGATCATGTGATCCCGATGATTATTGAACTGCGCGGGATGGGGATCAAGGTTTCAATGGATGATTTCGGTTCGGGTTACTCCTCGCTGAATGTGCTGAACGATCTGCCGATTGATGTGATCAAGCTGGACAAAGTATTTATGAAAAAATCGGAACTGCGCGAGGGGGACAAAACAATCATTTCCTGCGTGGTAGAAATGGCCAAAAAGCTGCATATCACGGTTTTGTGTGAGGGAGTGGAGAATGCTGACCAAGATCAGTTTTTGCGTGGGATCGGGTGCGATATCATTCAGGGATATTATTATGGAAAGCCGATGCCGATTGGTGATTTTGAACAGCTGCTGCTCACTGGAAACGAAGGATAACGGGCAATTTTAACAATTTTTTGGCGGCGGAGGATAGCGGTCGGAAAACTGCGGCGGAATAAAAAAAGGATTGATAAAAATTTGACAAGCGACAAAAAAAATGGTATGCTATTATCATAGCTCTTTATGCGATTCTATGCGATTATGCATACATGAAAAGGAGGACAAGAAAATGTCAAAAAAGGTTGTTTTAGCAGGCGCATGCCGTACCGCGATCGGTACGATGGGCGGTTCCCTCTCCACGACACCGGCGGCAGAGCTCGGTGCGATCGTGATCAAGGAGGCGCTCAACCGTGCGGGGGTTAAACCGGAGCAGGTGGACCAGGTGTACATGGGCTGCGTTATCCAGGCAGGGCTTGGCCAGAATGTGGCGCGCCAGGCATCCATCAAGGCAGGGCTTCCGATTGAGGTTCCGGCGGTGACGATGAACGTCGTTTGCGGTTCGGGCCTTAACTGCGTCAATCAGGCGGCACAGATGATCATGGCAGGGGATGCCGACATCGTAGTGGCAGGCGGTATGGAGAATATGTCGATGGCTCCTTACGCGGTGCCGCAGGCCCGCTTTGGTTACCGCATGAACAACGGCACCTTAGTGGATACGATGATCAAGGATGCGCTCTGGGATGCGTTCAATGATTACCATATGATCACGACCGCGGACAATATCTGCCGCGAGTGGGGTCTTACCCGCGAGGAGCTTGACGAGTTCGCCTTAAAGAGCCAGAAGAAGGCGGAAGCGGCACAGGCTTCCGGCGCATTTGAGAATGAGATCGTGCCGGTTATGGTAAAGAAAAAGAAGGAAATGGTTGAGTTTAAGGTGGATGAGGGACCGCGTCCTGGTTCCACGATCGAGGGTCTTGCGAAGCTGCGCCCGATCAATCCGGACGGCTTTGTAACTGCAGGAAACGCTTCCGGCATCAACGACGGCGCGGCTGCGATCGTTGTGATGAGCGAGGAGAAGGCGAAGGAGCTCGGCGTTAAGCCGATGGCAACTTTTGTTGCCGGTGCGCTTGCGGGCGTTCGTCCGGAAGTTATGGGGATTGGTCCGGTTGCCTCCACGAAGAAGGTTCTCGAAAAGACCGGAATGAAGATTACGGATTTCGACATTATCGAGGCAAACGAGGCATTTGCGGCGCAGTCCGTTGCGGTTGGCAAGGATCTTGGCATTGATGTGGATAAGCAGCTTAACCCGAACGGCGGCGCGATTGCGCTCGGTCATCCGGTTGGTGCTTCCGGCTGCCGCATTCTTGTCACACTGCTTCACGAGATGCAGGCGAAGGGTGCAAAGACCGGTCTTGCAACGCTTTGCATCGGCGGCGGCATGGGCTGCTCGACAATCGTAAAGATTGAGGATTGAATGAATGTAGGAGGGGTTGGGAAGTGACCCCTCTTGCATCGTAGGGTACGATGGCTGCTCCGCGTAAGATTTTACGGCTTGTGAGCCTGGCGCGGAGTGTTGCCGTGGGGCGGCCCTGAGGGGATGAGTAAGTAGAAAATATGCATATGCTGTATGGGCAGGTGCAGAAAGAGGTTTGTGATGGAATTTATTAAGTATGAGGTGGAGGGCGCAGTGGCGACGATCACAATCGACCGCCAGAAAGCCCTGAACGCGCTGAACAGCCAGGTGCTCGACGAGCTTTCCGAAACACTTGACGCGGTTGACCTTAATGTGGTGCGCGCGATAATCCTGACGGGTGCCGGCGAGAAGTCCTTTGTTGCGGGTGCGGACATCGGGGAGATGAGCACGCTCACAAAGGCGGAGGGCGAGGCATTCGGGAAGAAGGGCAACGATGTGTTCCGCAGGCTTGAAACCTTCCCGGTTCCGGTGATTGCGGCGGTGAATGGTTTTGCGCTCGGCGGCGGCTGCGAGATCGCAATGAGCTGCGATATCCGTATCTGTTCCGAGAACGCGGTGTTCGGGCAGCCGGAAGTCGGGCTTGGCATTACACCGGGTTTTGGCGGCACCCAGAGGCTTGCCCGCATTGTTAGTGTCGGCAAGGCGAAGGAGATGATCTACAGCGCCCGCAACATTAAGGCGGACGAGGCTTACCGCATTGGTCTGGTAAACAATGTATATCCGCTTGAGGAACTGATTCCGGCGGCAAAGAAGCTTGCTTCCATTATTGCAGCAAACGCACCGATCGCGGTGAGAAACTGCAAGAAGGCGATCAACGACGGTCTGCAGGTGGATATGGACGCGGCGATCGTAGTTGAGGAGAAGCTCTTTGGCGACTGTTTCGAAACCGAGGACCAGAAAGCCGGTATGGCAAATTTCCTTGAGAAAGATAAAGAAAAGAAGCTGAAGGTGGTTCCGTTTAAAAACTGCTAGGAACTAAAAAAACAGTATGTGCCCGAACAGTGCCCCAGAGGGATTTATGGGAGCGGAAGCGGACAGAAATACCTCTGCCGGTTAAGGGTACGGGGAGGGCACATACGGTACTCAAAATAGGAGGATTTTAGAAATGAAAGTTGGTATTATTGGTGCCGGCACGATGGGAGCCGGAATTGCCCAGGCATTTGCGATGACGGACGGATACGAAGTATGCTTATGCGATATCAAGCAGGAATTCGCCGACGGCGGCAAGAACAGGATCTTAAAGAACCTCAACTTCCTTGTAGGCAAGGAAAAGATCACGCAGGAGAAGGCGGATGCCATCGCTGCGAAAATTGCGACCGGGCTTAAAGATATCTGCACGGACTGCGACCTTGTAATCGAGGTAGCGCCGGAGAATATGCAGATCAAGAAGACAACGTTCAAGGAATTGCAGGATATCGTAAAACCGGACTGCATCTTTGCAACCAATACATCATCCCTCTCCATCACCGAGATCGGCGCGGGGCTTGACCGTCCGATGATCGGTATGCATTTCTTCAACCCGGCAGACCGCATGAAACTTGTCGAGGTGATTGCGGGCGAGAACACACCGGCAGAACTTGTGGAGAAGATTAAGTCCATCGCTACGGAGATCGGCAAGACACCGGTTGAGGTAAAAGAGGCTCCGGGTTTTGTGGTAAACCGTATTCTTATCCCGATGATCAACGAGGCAATCGGCATCTATGCGGACGGCATTGCAAGCGTTTCGGATATCGACGAGGCAATGAAGCTTGGCGCTTCCCACCCGATGGGACCGCTCGCTTTGGGCGATTTGGTTGGTCTTGATATCGTGCTCGCGATCATGGAAGTACTGCAGAACGAAACCGGGGATCCGAAATATCGTCCGCATCCGCTGCTTCGCAAGATGGTGCGCGCAGGCAAGCTTGGAAAGAAGACCGGCAAGGGCTTCTACGATTATTCCAAATAGTTTTGGGTGATCCGGCACGCGGTTTTTATCTTCCGCAGGGAAGAACATAGCAAAAGTTTGGGCGGGATTTATACCGGATGGCAAACGGGCGTAAATCCCGCAAACGTAAATAAATTTATGGAGGAATGAAGATCATGGATTTTACGTTAAGTAAAGAGCATGAAATGGCGAGATCCCTGTTCCGGGAGTTCGCTGAAAAAGAGGTTAAGCCTCTTGCAATCGAGGTGGATGAAACCGAGGAATTTCCGGTGGAAACCGTGAAAAAAATGGCAAAGGCCGGTTTTCTTGGCATCCCGATCCCGAAGGAGTACGGCGGACAGGGCTGCGACGTTTTGACCTACGCAATGTGTGTGGAGGAGCTTGCAAAAGTTTGCGGCACGACCTCCATTATCGTATCCGCGCACACCTCCCTGTGCTGTGACCCGATCTTGACCTACGGCACGGAAGAGCAGAAGCAGAAGTACTTACCGGATCTGGCAAGCGGCAGGAAGCTCGGCGCATTCGGCCTGACTGAGCCGGGTGCCGGCACGGACGCACAGGGGCAACAGACCAAGGCAGTGCTTGACGGTGACGAGTGGGTATTGAACGGCTCGAAGATTTTCATTACAAACGGCAAGCAGGCGGATGTATATATTGTGATTGCAGTTACCGGCACGGTGGAAAAGAACGGCAGGAAGTCGAAGGAAATTTCCGCGTTTATCGTGGAGAAGGGCACACCGGGCTTCACTTTTGGCACAAAGGAAAAGAAGATGGGTATCCGCGGCTCCTCCACCTACGAGCTGATCTTTACGGACTGCCGCATCCCGAAGGAAAATCTTTTAGGACAGAAGGGCAAGGGCTTCGGTATCGCAATGCACACGCTCGACGGCGGGCGTATCGGTGTTGCGGCACAGGCGCTCGGTATCGGCGAGGGCGCGCTTGACCGCACGGTTGCTTACGTAAAAGAAAGAAAGCAGTTCGGCCGCACAATTGCACAGTTCCAGAACACCCAGTTCCAGCTTGCCAACATGGCAACGCAGGCACAGGCTGCCCAGCTTCTTGTTTACCGCGCTGCGCGCATGAAGGATCAGTACGCAAAGGATCACAAGACTTCCTACAGTGTGGAGGCTGCCCAGGCAAAGCTTTACGCGGCGGAGATGGCGATGGATGTCACCACGAAGGCTGTCCAGCTTCACGGCGGTTACGGCTACACAAGGGAGTACGAGGTTGAGCGCATGATGCGCGACGCGAAGATCACCGAGATCTACGAAGGTACCAGCGAGGTTCAGCGTATGGTTATCAGCGGCGCACTGTTGAAATAGGTGGAGCGCCATATCAAATATAAAATAAGGAGTGAAAATACAATGAAAATCGTTGTTTGTATTAAGCAGGTTCCGGATACAAAGGGCGGCGTGAAGTTCAATCCGGACGGGACGCTTGACAGGGCTTCCATGATGACAATTATGAACCCGGACGACAAGGCGGGACTTGAGGCGGCACTTAGGCTTAAAGATGAGTACGGCGCGGAAGTTACGGTGCTGACAATGGGTCTGCCAAAGGCGGAGGAAGTACTCCGCGAGGCGATCGCGATGGGCGCGGATAAGGGCGTGCTTGTCACCGACCGCGTGCTTGGCGGTGCGGATACCTGGGCAACTTCCCAGACGCTTGCCGGGGCGCTGCGCAATATGGAATATGACCTTATTATCACCGGACGGCAGGCGATCGACGGCGATACCGCACAGGTTGGTCCGCAGATTTCAGAGCACCTTAATATCCCGGTAATCTCCTATGCCCAGAACTTAAAAGTAGAGGGTGATTCCGTGATCGTGGAGCGCCAGTTCGATGACAGATACCATGTGTTAAAGGCAAAGATGCCGTGCCTGATTACGGCGCTCGCGGAATTGAACGAGCCGAGATACATGACACCGGGCGGAATCTTTGATGCGTACAAGGCGGAGATCACCGTATGGGGCAGGGCAGATCTGAAAGATGTCGAGGATTCAAACCTCGGTCTGAAAGGTTCCCCGACGCAGATTGCGAAGGCTTCCGATAAGGTAAGGAAGGGCAGCGGCGAGGTCGTTACGCTCGACCCGGCTGAGGCTGCAAGCTACATTACCGGCAAGCTCGCAGAAAAGCATGTCATCTAATATTTTGGATAAATGGAGGCGGAACAATGGGTTTAGAAGAATATAAGGGCGTGTATGTCTTCGCGCAGCAGGTGGACAACGTTATCAATAGCATTGCGTTTGAGCTGATCGGCAAGGGGAAAGATCTGGCTGAGGCTCTGGGCACGCAAGTAACTGCTGTTTTGGTGGGAAGCAATGTTAAGAATCTCGCGGATGAGCTCGCGGAGTACGGCGCGGATAAGGTTATTGTTGTGGATGACCCGGAATTAAAAGAGTACCGGACGGAGCCGTACGCACATGCGCTCTCCTCCGTGATCGAGAAGTATAAGCCGGAGATCATGTTAGTCGGTGCGACCGCAATCGGCCGCGACTTAGGACCTCGCGTATCCGCAAGGATCCACACCGGTCTTACGGCGGACTGTACACAGCTTGAGATCGGCGATTTCCCGATCAACCCGCTTCCGGGCAAGGAGACAAAGCACAATCAGCTCCTGATGACGCGTCCGGCATTCGGCGGCAACACGATCGCAACGATTGCCTGCCCGGATTTCCGTCCGCAGATGGCTACCGTGCGCCCTGGTGTTATGCAGAAGCGCGAGAGGCAGGCGGGGGTTAAGGCGAATGTTGAGGAGTTCAATCCGGGCTTTACGCCGGACAACAAGTATGTGGAAATCCTTGAGATCGTGAAGGCAGTGACGGACACGGTTGATATTATGGATGCGAAGATCCTGGTATCCGGCGGCCGCGGTGTCGGCAGCGCGGAAAATTTCAAGCTTCTTGAGGATCTGGCGGAAGCAATCGGCGGAACCGTGAGCTGCTCGCGTGCGGTTGTGGATGCCGGCTGGAAACCGAAGGATCTCCAGGTGGGACAGACCGGTAAAACCGTCCGCCCGCATGTGTACTTTGCTATCGGTATTTCAGGCGCGATCCAGCACATCGCGGGTATGGAGGAGTCCGACATCATCGTTGCCATCAACAAGGATGAGACGGCACCGATCTTCTCCGTTGCGGATTATGGTGTAGTAGGTGATTTAAACAAAATCCTTCCGGTTCTGACCGAACAGATCAAAGCGGCAAGGGCGGCAAACTAATTTGCAGTAATACGAAAAGCTTTTATCGTTAGCATGCTGTGGGCTGTCTGAAAATATTCAGGCAGCCCACACTTTATACATGACTTCTATTATTTGGAAAACGCAAGTAAAGTATAACTAATTCTTGCATTTTTGTCAGGGAAGTGGTAAGATAATATTATCGTTGCAATCTGGAGATGTTTTCGAAATTTTCATGAAAATTTCCAGATAAAAAAACATGCAGATAGGAGACGAGACAATGGAAGAAAATCAGAAGGGCAGCAAAATTTATTCGTTGAAAGTACGGATTTTGTTGATTATCAATATTTCTGTGCTTTTGGCAACGGTCGCAAACCTGGTGATTGTTATCCCGATGGTTCGGAGCAACATGTTGAATGTAAATAAAAATTACATATTCGATATGGCAAAGTCATATGGGAAAACTGTACAGTTACTTTACGACAGATATGGTGAGGAGATGTATGAAAACGGCCTTGTCGAGTCGGCGTTACAGGGGGCTGATATCGCGGGGATAGAGACCAGTTATGTATATCTTGTTGATAAGCAGGGTATCATGCGCTACCATCCGACGGAGCAGGGACAGCCGGTCAATAATGATGTTGTGGCAGGACTTGTACGCAAGATGGCACAGAACGACAAGCCGCCGGCAGAGATCGTAAGGTATGAGATTGATGGCAGTGCGAGATTTACCGGTTATTATATTAGTGACCGCATGAATTTCATTTTGGTATTTACGGCGGCAGAGGACGAGATTCTTGAGCCGATGAACAATATGATGATAAGGAGCGTAGTGGGAGGAATCGGTGCCTTGATCGTCTGCTCCCTGCTTGCCCTTGGTTCTGTTGTCAGGGCATTAAAGCCGCTCGCGGTGCTCACTGCCGTGATCGAGAAGCTTGGGCAGCTTGACCTGACTTCCGACGAAAACCAGCGCAATCTTTGCAAACGCAAAGATGAGACCGGCGATATGAGCCGTGCGATCACAAAACTTACCGATAAGCTGGCACAGGTGCTTGGGGATCTCCAGAAACAGAGCCTTTACCTTATGGAGGCGGCGCAGTCCCTTGATAAGAATACGCAGGAGACCATCAATTCCGTCAGCCAGGTGGAACAGGCTGTTGGGGATATCGCATCCGGTGCGACCTCCCAGGCGGATGAGACGCAGACCGCGACAGAAAATGTCGTTGCGATGGGCGAGATGATCAACACGACTTCCGGTGAGGTCACAACCCTGAATGGTAAGTCGCAGGGCATTTCGGATGCAAGCGAAGGTGCGACAAAGATTCTCGCGGAGCTTGGGGATATTAACCGCAAGGCAGTGGATGCTGTCCATATCATTTATAAGCAGACCAATACAACAAATGAGTCGGCACAGAAGATCCGTGAGGCAACGACCCTGATCTCCGCGATTGCGGAGGAAACGAACCTTCTTTCGCTCAATGCTTCCATTGAGGCGGCACGTGCAGGCGAACAGGGCAGGGGGTTTGCCGTTGTTGCTGCCCAGATCCAGAAGCTTGCGGAGCAGTCGAACCAGTCGGCGAACCAGATTGAGCAGATCATCGCATCCTTGTTGGGTGATACCGCAAACGCAGTAAAGACCATGAATGAAGTTCAGGAGATCATGGACGAACAGAATGACAAGGTGATCAGCGCAAGAACGATGGTCGGCAAGGTGAAGCAGGAAATTGACGGTGCGCTTGAGGGGATCCAGAGCATTGCGGACGCAACACAGGAGATGCAGGATGCGAGAAACAATGTGGTCGATGTTGTACAGAACCTTACGGCGATTGCGGAGGAGAACGCGGCGAGCACGCAGGAGACCTCGGCATCGGTTACCGAGATTGCTGCCATCATCGAAGATATTGCAAGCAATGCATCTTCCTTAAAGGATATTGCTTCGCATCTGGAGTCCGATATGCGTCAGTTTAAGATTCAGTAATTCCGGCACGGCTTCCATAGACCGAGAGATAAGAAGGGCCGCCCGGGATAAATTCCCGATAAAATATAAGATTTATTTGGGAACTTATCCTGGCGGCTTTTTTGTGTGCATGAACCGGAATGCTTTCAGTCGGTACCGCGGTGTTTTATGATCCGATGTTTCTGCGGTGTCAGCGTGATGTCGGAAAACACCATCCCTTCCCTGGCGGTAAGGATAGTGCGCACTGCTTCGGCGACATCCTCCGGGGAAAGACTGCAGGCAGGATCCTTGTCTGTGCCAAAATCCGCGTTGCGGTAAAAATTGCTGTTTGTCATATCCGGATGGATGCAGGTCACACGGACACCATATTTGCGGGCTTCATCAAAGAGGCTCTGCGAAAACGAAGTCAGCCCGGCTTTGGTGGCACCGTAGGCACAGCCGTGAGGGCTGCTTTTTTTTGCCGTGACGGAGGAAATCTGGATGATATGCCCACCCGTTTCTTTTAGATCGCGGAGAAGCAGTTGGCACAGAAGCATTGGTACTTCGAGATTGACCGTAACCATTTCATGAAGCATGGAAGGCTTTAGTTCTTCGTGCAGGCCGAAATAGCCAACCCCGGCATTGTTGATGAGCAGGGAAATCTTGTTAAGCTTGCGGATCTGACGGATTTTTTCGGCGAGGATTCCCGTCTGTGCCAAGTCAAGCACAATGGGGGTAAAATGGTGGAGGAGCGGTGCGAGTGCCGCGTCTTCTGCCGTTTCCGAAAGAAACGTTGTGAAATCCCTGCCAATCCCAAAAACTTTGTAGCCAAGGAGTAATAATTCTTCTGCGAGCGCCGCGCCAATCCCGCTCGAAGCGCCCGTCAATACCGCTGTTTTCATGATGGATTCCCTTTCTGTCTTATGAGGTAAATGAAGTAAAAATCCGGTTCTTTGGCAAAAATCCCGCCAGTTCGCCCTTTACAAAATCAACCATCTCCATACCGCGTGCGCCGTAGCTGCAAACATGGTTTTCATTTGAGAACGGATATTGCAGGAGGGCGGAGTCCGGCCGGTTTCTGCGCATCCGTTTCAGGTATCCATCTGAGATGCGGAAGACCCCGATGCTTGCATCCAGCACGGGTATGTCGTGCAGTGCTTCCCGGACCTGGGCCAAAAATGCACCATAGACTTCTTTGAAATCCGGAACGGAAAGCAAAGGGTCAAAGCAGAGCCGCACGGGAAAACCTGCCGCATGTGCCTCCCGGACGGCTAAAAGCCGTTTTGAAAGCACCGGTGTGCGGTGTTCGAAGCGGGAGATGATAGAATCCGGAGACAGCGAGTATGCCATGATAACGCGGGAGAGCGTATCCGCAGAAAACCCGTCCGCCAGCGGAGTGACGGATATGGCGCTCTTTGTCCTAAGTTCTGTGGTAAGGGTTTGTTGTCCGGACGCAAAAGCCAGATAGCGGCGTATCATCCCCGTCAGCCCTTCTAAGGCGGGCAGGTCGGTATCGTAGGAGATACAAAGGTAAACCGGATGCTCGGCAAGCGCATTTTGGATTTCTGAAAAATAATCCTCCTGATTGACGAAAAGGACGATGTTTGCCGAGGAATACATTCCCTGGAGGTAGCAATATTCGCAGTCGAACGGGCAGTTCATCGCAAAGGATGTATAATAAAAATTTGAGTTGCCAAAATCCTGACAGACCGCCGCGCCCGGATAGAGGAAATTGCCATGTTTGACGGCGAGAATCAGCGCCTGGGAGGCTTTCTGTGCCGGGAAAGACTGGTGTGTACGCCCGAATACATCCATATATTGTGCGATTTCAATGACCTGGCTGCCGCGCTTGGCGAGCGCGGAGATGACCGTCTGTGCAATCGGGTAGGAGAGCGCTTCGCGCTCGGCATAAACGTGCGTCCACGGCGGATTATAAATAGTGTTGGTTGAGCTCTTCAAGGTATTTTATACCCTCCTTTTTTGTGCGGCATGGCATGGCAAGAGGTGCGGCAAGCAGCTCCCGCATCGAATCCATATAGGGGATTTTGGATAACGTCAAATAGAGCAGCAGTTGGTAAAGCTTGTAGCTGTTTGCAGTTGAGAGGTGCAGCGCCGAGCATACTTGGATAAAAAATGATTCGCCGTCCGCGCCGAGCCTGTCCGCTTTGGGAAGGTGGGATGGGGATTGGCTGTGGGGGGAATCTGTCCGAAAATCGAAGCTGTGTTGTATGGTGCACGATTGGCATTCCGTCCGCACACCGTCCCCTGTCTGTCTTTGGCTGAGGAAATCGTAAATTTCAAAAAGCCAGTCCGTCAGCACAGGCATAACACCTGCCATACAGTCTGTTACCTGCGCGCGCCGCGCCGCGGGGGAAAGTTCTGTCAGTCCCGTGAGCGCGTCGGAGACAACCTTTATGAACACAAGCCGGTCGCATGAAAAGTACGGGATTGCCGCTTCATAAATTCCGGCGGCTTCCATATCGTAAAGAAGAGGGAGTGGGCTTACCATCCCCGGGATGTCCGTTGAGGGAACGTTTTGCGAATGAAGACTGCCGAAAACCTCTTTTGTATCTGTCTCCTGAAGGCGGATCACGGCCTGTGTGACGACTTCTGCCTCAGGGAAGGGGCAGCGGTACAAAAGCTCCGGATAGCGGGTGCGGCCGGAAGCAGCGTCCGTGATCCGGGAGAGTATGAATGCCCGGCCGAGCGTGTCCTTTGACGCACAGCCGGCGCAGCCCGCCGAGAGCAGAAGGTCGTACTCATTTGGCGGGAACGCCGTGAGCACTGAAGAAAGTGCTGCCACTGCGCGAAGCGCCCCCGGACGGGTGATCAACAAAACAAATTCCCTGCCGGTAAAAACATCGAAATGAGGGAAGTCGGTTCTATATTTTAAATTATATTTTTTTATAAAAGGCATTGCCTCTTCGAAAAGTGCGGTCACAACATAAAGCATGGAAATCCTTTCCGGAAAATACCCAGCCCGGGAATTTACCTTTTCTTTGGATGACAATTTTGGAAACCAATGTCAGTATATCACAAAACGACAGGCTTGGATAGTGGGAATCAAAAATAAATTAACATAGAAGTGCCCCACATAAGGGGAAAAGATGATTGTCAATTCAGATAAAACATGTTATAATGTCTGCAAGGCATTATACGAGCGCCGGTTCGCCGTCCGTCGAAGGAGGGAATCTACCATAGCGAACCGTGTGCATCCGCCGGGGGCAGCATGTCCGGAGGACATGGTATAATGTCCGCAGGATATTATACCGGCGCTGATTTGCCGTCCGACCATAGGGAGGACAGTTTCCCTGGCAAATCATGTGCAAGCCCCGCAGGGAACATGTCGGAACGACATGGTATAATATCGCCAGATGTTGGGTCTCGTGAAAGGATGATCAATCTATGGGAAAATTATTTGCCGGAGAGAAAGAAAAATTGATTGCGGTCTGCATCGCGGGAATTGACGAATATACGCAGGCCGGTTATATTGATAAACTTACGGAGCAGGTGGACCAGTTTGGCTATAAGATTATTTTCTTTACCACCTTTTCATCAACCTGCATGTCCGATGATTTTCTGGACGGGGAGATGAATATCTTTTCCCTGATCAATTACGAACTTTTGGATGGGCTTGTTTTATTTGCAGAGACCATCAAAGATACGGAACTTTTGGATGCGATTGTCGCGTCGGCGAAGTCTGCCAGGGTTCCGGTCGTCACAGTTGACCATCCGATCGACGGCTGCTACAATGTTATTTTTGACTACAAAGGGGCAATGGAGCAGCTTGTGCGCCATGTGGTGGAGGATCATGATTTCAGGCGGGTCGAGTACATAGGCGGTATTCCGGGCAATCCTGCTTCGGAGGAGCGCCTGGATATTTTTTGCACTGTGATGGCGGAAAATAACAAAACGGTTGAGCCGTCACAGCTTCATCACGGCTATTTTTGGTCAAAACCAACGGAAACGGTGATGGATGAGATTTTGGCCAGGCCGAAGGAGGAGATACCGGACGCGATTGTTTGTGCCAATGATGCGATGGCGCTGGTCGCCTGTAAAAAGCTGCGCAATGCGGGGTTAAAAGTGCCGGAGGATGTGGTGCTGACCGGCTTTGACGGAATATTGGAGACGAGTTACCATTCGCCGAAACTGACGACAGCCATGATGGATGCGGGAGTCGTCAGCAAGCAGATTTTTGAGATTTTTTCCAACCTTTTTGAAAACAGGGAGGCGGATGAGACGCATCTGCTCCCGTTTACCATGATTTTCAGTGAGAGCAGCGGCTGTTACAGCGCTACAGAGGACACGAGCAGGAATACGATCGTGCAGGAACTTTATGCGAAGATCAGCGAGAATCATTATATGACAAACCGCATGGTCATGATGATGGCGGCACTTTTGGCGTGCAATACGGTAGCGGATGTAAGGAGAAAACTCCGGACGTTTATTCCGAATATGGTCGCATGGAAAAGCTGGCTTTGCATCGTGGACGGATATTTGAAGGATTGCCCGGAACTTGAGGAGATATTAAACCGCCCGGAAAAATGCGATGCCTACACGGAACACATGAATTGTATGCTGCGCCGGGACGGGAAGGCATACGAGGAGAATATCCCGTTTTCGAGAGATGAGATTCTGCCGGATTTAAAGAGGGATCTGGCACTTTGCAGTAAAATATTGATTGTGCCCCTGCATGTCCTTGATAAGACCGTCGGTTATTTTGCCGTGAGTTACGCGGTCGGTATGATCGAATTCCATCAGATGCAGAATTTTGCCAATACCATGAGTACCGAGCTGGCGGCGGTCAAAGTCCGTCTGGAGCAGAAAACGATGGTGGAGACATTTAAAAACCAGTCCATCCACGATGCACTGACCAGCATCCTGAACCGGAGGGGGTTCTTCGAAAAATTGCACGAATGTTACGCGGAAAGTATGGAGAGTGGTAAGAAGCTGGCGTTGGTTTCTATCGACATGGACGGCTTAAAATACATCAACGATACCTTCGGGCATAACGAGGGCGACGTGGCGATCTGTTTTACGGCGGCAGCGCTGACAAGGGTGTGCGGGGAAGCGTTTTTCTGCGCGCGCGTCGGCGGGGATGAATTTATGGCGGCAGGGCTTGTGGGGGAAGAACTCGCGGAAAGCTTCGGCCGGAAATTAAAGGAGGAGTTTGATTTGTACAATGCGGCCTGCCTGCATTCTTACCGGGTCGGGTTTAGCATGGGTATGCTTTACGACACGGTAAAGAAGGATGTTCCGGTCACAGAGTTCATCCGCATGGCGGACGAGCGCATGTACGCGCAGAAAGCGGAACACCGAAAACAGAAAGGCTATATTGGGAGATAGTATTTTTGGCCGGCAGCGTTTGGAGAGTACATAAAACTCGCTGCATCCTGCGTTTTGAAGCATGAAGCGTTTTGTCAAGTGCTTTTTTGAGTTATTGACGGAAAACTTTTCGGCATGGTGGGAAACAGGGGCAGAAAAAGGGGCGCAAAACGCGCCTGTGGACGGTTAGAAGCCGTTTTCGTGGGCAGGTAGTATAAAACCCTTACCCTGTGGATTTCCGCGTCTGCAATGCCTTAAAAATCAAGCCTTTTCAAGCCCTATTGCGTAACACTCCATTCTGTTCTTTGGGAGAGGTCGGGGGTTCGGGGGCAGAGCCACCGCAAAACCTAACGACTACCGCCGCAGTAGTGCAGACGGTTTGGATAGTCGGAACGGACGTAGAAAGGGGATTGTTTTTCGTCATTAGGTATGGTATAATTTTCCCCAGTACAAACCGATAAATTCCAGTTTTTAGAACTGGAGAAATCGGGATTTGGAGGTGATTGTTATGACGGAAACGATGGGTGTTGCGATTGGAATAGGTGTATTGGCACTTGTTTTTATATATCTTGGTTGTTTGATGTGGAAAAAGGAAAAAATCACTTTGCTTCATAGTTATCATTATGACAAAGTGTCTCCAAGTGATAAAAAGGTTTTTTGTAAAATATCAGGTTGGGGTGTTATTTTTATTGGAATTGGTCTTTTGGCGACTGCTATAATAATCGGTATAACAGATTCGGCATTAAGTTTTATCGCTTTTTCATTGGGATTTGTTGTGGGATTGGCGTTGCTGATTTATGCAGGAGCAAAATATAACCGCTAATAGAGAAGAAACTTCCAGTTTAAAAAATGAGTAGAACAAGGAGAGTTGAAAATAAATATGTCAGAATTAACATCTATGATGAATATTGGTAACGAAATGGAAAAAAAGCTAATATCTGTTGGTATTGAATCTTCCGAGAAACTAATTGAGGTAGGTGCAAAAGACGCATTTCTTAGGTTAAAGCAGAAATATCCAAATGTTTGTCTGGTACATTTATATACATTAGAGGGTGCAATTCATGATACGGAATATAACAGGCTTTCCGAAGATACAAAAAAGGAATTGAGAGAATTTAGTGATTTTCTGAAAAAATAACAGCGATGTAACTTCTAAATTTGTCAGGAAGCTGCAGGGAGCGTAAAACCGGTGTTTGGAGGAAAGAATGTCAAGAAAAATTATAGAGATAAAACATCATCTTTCAAGTGGATGTTGTATGTGTAGTGGAATTGAGGATTTATATGCAACAAGAACAAACCAATCTATTCCAGAGGGTTTTCTTCTTGCATTGGGAAGTTTTGGTGAAACCGTTTTCATTAAAATGAATAATAGTGAAAAGCCATATATGTTTAGCGCAAATGACGCAAGGCCAAAAACAGTATATGAAAATTTAAAAGATGAATTAGGGTTAGATTATAAAATTATTGGGGGAACAACTGTAGAATATGCCCAAAAATCTATTAAAATAGAAATTGATGAGGGTCATCCTGTCGTTTTGGGGCCGTTGGATATGTTTTATTTACCCTATCTGAAAATGTATCATGCTGAACATATACCTATACATTATGTTATGATGACTGGATATGATGAAGAAAAGGATTGTGTTTTGATATATGATTGCGACCGGGAGGATATGATAGAACTTGCCATTAGTGATTTAGAACGGGCTTGGAATATTGAGAAAAACGGAGTGGGCGATAAAAACGGATTTATAAAAATACGGTTAGGTGACAATCTGCCTGATAAAAATACGCTTAGCCGTAATTGCCTGTTGAAAAAAGCGGAAAGACAGCTTAGAGAAAAACCGTATATTCTCGGAATTTCTGCTTACGAAAAAATTGCAAGAGAACTTCCGAAATGGAAAAAGAAATTTTCAGAAGAAGATTACAGAAAAGCCCTTATTTCAATTACTGAATATATGGGGAAGGTGCCTAAAGTGCCAAATCGAATTATGGGAGTGAAAGAAGCTGATATACCATACTGTGCAAATTATGACAGGCTTGCGGAGATTGTCCATGAATTAGGGCAGGAATATAAGCAGGAGAATTGGATAAAGTCTGCGGAATTGTTTGACAAATGTGGGAAAAATATTGAAACCATTGTTACATATGTTGTGCAGTATTGTTGTAATAGTGTTGACAGAATAGATGAAATTCCTAATTTGTTTCTCGAAAATGCTGATTATGCAAAAGAAGCTTATCGGTTAATTCAAGACACAAAATAAATTTTTATTTGTAGTAGGGAAGGTGGAAAAAGAATTTTTTCGCTTTAGGGGATTTTGACTGCTTATTTTATAAGGGATTCAGCATTAAAAATAATGATTGCGGTATTCTTGTGCCATTATCATTAAAATAGGGGGTATGTTGCGTAGCGGGAGAGATTATATTTTCTTGTTAATTTAATAATTACATGTTGCTAGCACCATGCTGATATGGCAGTTAAGTAGAAAATCGGTGATACCTGTATGATACCTGTTTGCTCTGAAACTGTAAATACGGCGTAAAATACGAATATTATAGCTATGAAAACCCTTAAAAAGCAATCAAATGTTTAACAATTATGTTATAGTTATAGGGAGTATTAATGATACAAATAGGGCTGTCAGAAAGTGATATTTATTTGGGCGGAGTATGTATTTAAAATTGATGTTGATATTCGGAAACGTTCGACGTATACTATCACTAAGTTTTTCTTACAAAATGGAGGAGAGGGGGAAAACATATGGCAACGCAAAGTATTTTAAAAAATATTACAATAACAGAAAAGGCAGCAGCGGAACTATTTATAGATGCTATGGAGAAGGCGGCTGAAGCGGCTGAAGCTTCACAGATACATTTGATCGAAGCTGAAGATTTAACAAAGGATGAATTAAAGAAATTTAAAGGGAGAATACAGTAACTTTTTGTTATTGGCGTGAAATGATGTTACGAATAAGAGAAACGAATATACTTGATCTGATGGATTTATATGGAGAGGAAGAATGCAAAGCTATTCTTTCCTCTTTTGCCTGCCCTTTTGGAAAGGATGTAGAAGATTGTCGGGACACATGCTAAGCAAAACAATGCAAAAGAGAATTTCCAGATTTTCACAGTATGATACTATATTAGATCGCTATCTTGTCTCTATGCCCTTGATTGCACAGCTTGGAAGAAATTTTAAATATGATAAAACCAATACAGGTTTTACAGGAGAGGATTTGCTTGAACTTGCGTGTAAACGTATTATTTCTGTACAAAAAGTTATTGGGGGAAAGATGACATATATTGAATGTGCTTCAAATCCTAAACTGCATACATTTTATTCTAAACATGATTTTGTGGTATTTGGAGAGCGTGAGAAAGAACAGAATGAACTGACTGAGAGTCCAGTATTAGTTCAGATGTTGAGGTATTTTAAGGGATTATAAATTTGCAACTTACCTGCCTATTTTGGTAACTTACCAGATAGGCACTTTTTTATTGTACAAAAACATGCTAGAGTGTGCTTAAAATATATTATAAAAAATAAAAAGATCGGGGGGTTTTCATATGAGTAATAAGCGGAAGAAACTATGGAAGGGACTGGTGCTGTTCACAGCGGTCTTGATGGTTTTGGCAGGCGGCGCGGGCGTGCTTTTTTGGGAAGAGCTCAAAATCACATCGTCCATTCGCAGGCTCTCAGGGGCGGACAGGGTTTATTATATGGAAGCGGATACGGATTACCATTTTGAGGAGTTTCTCGAGGCCGGGGGCGCGGCTTCGGACAAGGAGGTCAGCGCGTTTTTGACAAAATGCATTTCGAAGGGATTTTATCAGATGGAGGTCACAAACGAAGGGCCGGCGTGCAGTGTGATTTCTGCGCGCGACGGTGCGGGCAGCCTTGTGTGGGGGCGGAATTTTGACTGGGACGGCTCGGTGCCAATCATCGTAAAGTGCACACCCAAAGACGGATATGCTTCGGTTTCTACCTGTGATTTCAAGAATATCACCGACAGCGCGGAGATTGTGCCGGAGCAGTTTGCGTACAAAATGCTGGCAATCGCAGCGCTGTATGTTCCGATGGACGGGATGAACGAGGCTGGACTGTGCGTGGCGGACTTGGAGGTGAACGAGGGCGGAATGATTGCGGTGGACACAGACAAGCCGGATTTGACGGTCACAACGGCAATCCGTCTGCTGCTCAACCGCGCTGCGACGGTGGAGGAGGCTGTGGCGCTTTTGGGACAGTATGATCTCCATGCTTCCGGCGGAATCAGCCATCACCTCGCCATTTCCGATGCGTCTGGCGCATCGGTCAGCGTGGAGTTTGTGGACGGTGAGATGGTGGTGGTGGATACGAACTGTGTCACCAATTTTAATCTTGCCAACGGCGACCCGGCGGCTGGCGGGGAGAGCGCGCAGCAGCGGTATTTCAAACTCTGTGAGATCTATGAGGGCGCTTGCGGCACGCTCACTGCTGAGGCGGTGAAGCAGGCGCTGTCGCAGGTGGCAAAGACGGAGGGAGAATGGTGGACGCAGTGGTCGATCGTGTACCAGCAGGACACGCAGACGGCATCTTATTATTTTTATGGAAAGTATGAGGACGAGATACAGATCACGATGTAGCGGATGGAATTGTGTAATATTCACAAAACTTACTCATTTTTGGTAATTTTTTTGGTAGAATTAAGTCTGATAAAATAAGAGTAAATCTATCAACGGTGAATTGACGAAAGGAGTAAGGAAATGAGAAGTTTAAAGACAAAAGTTATCGTACCGCTGCTTTTCATCGCGTTAGTCGGGATTTGCTCTTCTTTTTTGGGGCTGATTTCGCTCAAGCAGCTCGGTGCGGCGGGCAATGAGATTGCATCCCAGAGAGTGCCGGTCATTATCACGCTGGATGCGATATCCTCCAATATCCAGCAGATGCAGCAGCTCTTGCTGACACACAGTGTCATGGATACCAAGGAGGACAAACAGCGTGTGGAAGAACAGATGAGCGTTTCGGCGGCGACGCTGCGCGCTTATCTGGACGCATTTCGGGAACTTGCGGACGATGAGGCCGCCTATCAGGAGATGATGGGGATTTATGATACCTATATGCAAAACTATAATGATACATTCAGTCTCAGTGCGATGAACAATACGCGTGAGGTGACGGCGAAGGTGAACGGAATCCTGCGGGATATCTTTAACCAGCTGCACGATAAGATCGAGGTGATGATCGGCGAGGAGCAGACGTAAATAGGATTGGCGAAGGGAAAGCAGGATAATATCTATGACAACGCAGTTATAATCGCTTATGGAATGCTGATAATTATGGTAGTGTTGTTTGTCATGAGCGTGATCATAGCAGTGAAAGCCATTATTCTGCCGACCATTTCCTATGAGAGAAAGATTGGGGAAATAACACAGAAAATCAATGATAAGAACGGAGATCTGACGGAGCGCGTGACAATACATACGGCGGACGAGGTTGGAAAACTTGTCCGGGGCGTGAATTTGTTTATTGTCACCCTGCAAAAGATTATCAGCGAGATTGTGTCGTCTTCGGAGGATTTGGACACAACTTTTCAGCATGTCAATGACAGTGTAACGGAAGCAAACAAGGATTCGAATGAGATCTCGGCGGCGATGGAGCAGGCGGCTTCCACGATGGATTCTATCTCCACGACAATCCATGATATCAATGAGCGCACAGTGAGCGTCGGAAAGGCGGTCAACAATGTGTCTGATGTCACCCACAATATCTACGGCTACACAAAACAGATGAAGCAGCGCGCCGAGGATATGGAAAAGACTGCCGAGAAAAACAAAAATGGAACCAATGATGTTGTCGGCAGGATTTTGACACAGCTAAATCAGGCAATTGAGAACAGCAAGAGTGTAGCGATGGTCGATGAGCTGACAAATGAAATCCTGCAAATATCAGGAAAAACAAATCTGCTTGCACTCAATGCATCCATAGAGGCGGCACGTGCGGGTGAGGTTGGAAAGGGCTTTGCGGTTGTCGCGGACGAGATCCGACAGCTTGCGGACTCCAGCCGTGAGACGGCAAACAAAATCCAGAACATCAATGGTCAGGTGATCAGTGCAGTAAATGAGCTGAGTGACAACGCAAATGAAATGATTGGATATATCTCAGGGACAATCCTGCCGGATTATGATGTCTACGCGGCATCTGGGCAGCAGTATCGGGAGGATGCCGAGCAGGTCAGCAGTGCGATGAACAACTGTATCAGTGAGATGGAGGAGCTTCGCGGGCATATCGAACGCCTGGTTGGACAGATGGGGGAGATTGAGGCTTCTGTTGAGGAGTGCAGCAAGGGAATCTGTGATTCTGCGGATTCCACATCGCGCCTTGTGGATGAGATGAAGCAGGTGTACGACAATATGGAGTCCAGCGTCAAGGTTGTAGGCAAGCTGAAACTAAGCTCGGAGGCATTTGTGAAGCTGTGAGAGAACCAAAAGCGAATGCGGAAGCGCAGCTGATGTGTTGATTGTTTATAGAGGGAGGAAATGAGAATGAGAAAAAGAATGATGGCAGTGCTTCTTGCCGGACTGCTTGCAGGCTTTTATAGTCTGCCTGTAGCTGCGACAGAGCAGGCGGCAGACGCGCAGACAGAATTAAAGCTTGCAGATATGGAAGTT
>ERZ808040.429-NODE-429-length-36935-cov-6.820283_pt1 | contig 36935 bp, 32 predicted proteins | sample MGYA00380191_ERZ808040 | MGnify/ENA primary metagenome ERZ808040 (study PRJEB31490, sample SAMN06133395) | mouse gut metagenome | isolation source: J6 | host: mice | place: China: Chengdu | collected 2015-05 ...
CCTTCCGCGTATCGGTACTGCGCCTCATCCAGCGCTCCGCTGTCCTTCAGCGACAGCAGGATGGCCCTCTGGTACTCGAACAGGAACCGGCTGTCCGTCTCCTTGGTGATCTTGCGGTCGTGTTCAATCCCGACCAGACGCGCCCGTTCCTCCATCCCGCGTGCCCCCTTTGTTCCAAGGGTATGCATCGGGCAGGCCCGCTTTGATATTTGATTTGCTTTTTTCTTACCTGGCGCTCAAATGAGCGCTGTAATATTCGCGGCTGTTCATTCAATGTACCGCGCCCGCCTCCACAAGTCTATCAATTTTTGACATCGTCCGTTCCCCCATCAAGCTGCGTCGGCTTCTTTCGCAGCTTCAGCACAATGCCGCTCCTGGCGGCGCACTCTTGAAGCAGGCCGGCCGCGTAGGCCGCTTTTTCTTTTGGGGGCAGCTGCCCCGTCTCCCTGTCCGCTTTTTCCAGGATTCTCCTCAGATCGTCCAGCTCCAGCAGGTTGACCGCCAGACAGAACAGAGTCTTTTTCCGTCCATCGTTATACCCGGCCAGCAGGCGGTCCAGAATGCTCCGTTTCTCCGTCTGTTCCGCGTCATAGCCCTCGCTGCCCATCCGCCTGAGCTTTTCCAAATCCCGCGTTCGGTGGACAGAGGTGATGAAACAGTCGTAGGCGCCCATGCCCTCATACCGCCCGCAGGGATATTCCGGGCATTGAACGCAGTATTCTACCCCGCCGTGCTCCATGCCGCACCGGGCAATGGCGCAGGACTGGTTGCCAAACCCACAGCCCCCGCAGTGCCCGCCCAGTTCCATGGAACACAGCTTGCAGTTCAGCCCGCACAGCGACAGATATGGATCGTTCCGCACAAATCCTTTCAATTCAGCTTCCTCCATTCGACAGATTTTTTTGCAGTATATCACACACAGGGGCGGAAATCAATTTTTGACGCGGCCCGGATTGCAAAACGCCTCATGCCGTGTTAAACTGTGCGCAGAAAGACGATAAGGAGGCCGTTGCCTATGTGGTTCATTTTCGCGCTGCTCTCCGCCGTATTCGCCGCCCTCACCTCCATTCTGGCCAAGGTGGGCATCGACGGCGTCAACTCCAATCTGGCCACCGCCATCCGCACCATGGTGGTGGTGGCCATGGCCTGGGTCATGGTGTTTGTCACCAACGCCCAGGGCGGCATTCCGGAGATCAGCCGCAAAAGCTGGCTGTTTCTCATCTTGTCCGGACTGGCCACCGGCGCGTCCTGGCTGTGCTACTACCGGGCCATCCAGATCGGAGAGGTGTCCAAGGTGGTGCCCATCGACAAGCTGAGCGTGGTCATCACGCTGGTGATGGCGGCGGTGTTCCTCCACGAGAAGTTCACGCCCAAGTCTGTCATCGGGTGCCTTCTCATCGGGGCGGGGACGCTGGTGATGGTGCTGTGACCCTACCTATTTGAACTTGCTTGACTTTAATGGAGAAAACCTGCGCAGGAGATGAAAATATGAAAAAAATTACCCGACGCTCCATCGTCCTGTACTGCCTGCCCCTGTTCGCCGTGGGGCTGTTCACCACCATGCTGAACAACTACCTGATCTATTTCTACCAGCCCACCGCCGCCTCCGGCCTGCCCACCCTCATCACCCAGGGCTATGTGTTCGCCGGGATTCTGACGGTGATCGGCCTGATCAAAGCGCTGGGGCATGTCATCGACGCGGTGTCCGACCCCATGGTGGCCTCCCTCAGCGACAAGTCCGGCCACCGGGACGGCCGGCGCATCCCCTTTCTGCGGCGGTACGCCGTTCCCTTCGCCCTGTGCGCCCTGCTGATCTTCTGCTCCCCCTTTGCCTCTCCCCTGCTCAACGATATCTGGCTGGCGGTATTCATCTGGGGCTACTACATCTTCTACACGCTGTACATGATTCCCCACAGCGCCCTGCTCCCGGAGATGGTGCGGGACGAGGGTCTGCTGGTGGACAGCTACACCTACCACTCCCTGTTCTTCGTGGTGGGCAGCATGCTGGGCTACGCCACCCCCGCCATCGTGTCCTCAATCAAAGGGCTGGGCGTCTCCCCCATCGCCGCCTGGCGGCTCACCTTCCTGGCCTTCACCGTGGTGGGGGCGGGGCTGCTCTTTGTCCCCGTTTTTGTCATCCGGGAGAAGGACTACGTGACCTCAGTGCGCCCCACCGCGCCGCTGACGGCCTCTCTGAAGCACGCCTTTTCCAACCGTCACTTCCGTACGGTCACCCTGGGCCAGCTCTTCGAGGGCACCGGCATGAGCTTCTTCCAGGCCTGCATCATGTACTACATCACCGAGCTCATGGGCATCCCCGAGGAGCAGTCCATCATCATCATGGCCACCTCCATTGTGGGCTCGCTGGTTCTCTATCCCGTCATCAACAAGTGGTCCAAGCGGTTCGGGAAGAAAATCCCCATGATTGTGGGCTGTGTGGTCTTTGCCGCCGCCGAGTTCATCATCTGCTTTGTGGACGCCTTCCCCAAGGACAACGCCATGGTCACCGCCGTGGCCTTCGCCCTGTTCGTATCCCTGCCCTTCGCGGTGCTCAACATCCTGCCCTCCTCCATGATGGCGGACGTGATCCGCTATGACACGGTGAAAACCGGCGTCAACCAGGAGGGCACCTTTGCCGCCGCCAAGAGTTTCGTCACCAAAATGGGTACCTCCATCGCCACCATGATCGTCCCCTCCCTCATTGTGGTGGGGGCGGTGACCGGCCAGGGCGTGGGCCGGCAGGGGCTGCTGCTCACCGCCGTGGCGGGCGGGGTATTTACCCTGATTTCTGTGGCAGTTTACGCCATGTACCGTGAGAAGGAGATCCTCTCCGTCATCCGGGGCGCGGGGAAGGGGGCGCCGAAATGACGGCGGAGCAATACGCCTCCCGGCTGGCCCGGATGATCCAATGCAAAACCATGTCTATGAAAGGCCCCTACAACGACACCGAGTTCGCCAAACTGCGCGGGGTGATGGAGGAGCTGTTCCCCCTGGTACATACGCGCATGGAGCGCCGCGTCTTCAGCGACGACTGCTGGGTGTACGAGCTGGGGGGAAAAGACCCGTCCAGAAGTATCATCCTCATGTCCCACCACGATGTGGCAATGCCGGTGGGCGCCTGGGAGCACGCCCCCTTTTCCGGGGAAATCGCGGACGGCAGGCTGTGGGGCCGGGGGACAGTGGATACCAAAACGCCCCTGTTCGCCGAGTTTTCCGCCCTGGAGGAGCTGCTTTCCCAGGGCTGGGAGCCGCCCTGCAATGTGTTCCTGGCCTCCTCCCACAACGAGGAGCTGGGGGGCGACGGCATCCCCACGGCGCTGGCGTACTTCAAGGAACGGGGCCTCACCTTCGAGGTGGCTTTGGACGAGGGGGGCGCTATCATCGACCCGCCTTTGGGCGGCATGACCTGCGAAAAATGCGCCATGGTGGCCGTCCATGAAAAGGGGCGGTACAAGCTCAACTGCACCGCCCGCGCATCCAGCGCCCACGCGGGTCTCACCGCAGCCGTCGCCGCCAGCCCCATTGAGCGTATGGCGGGCTTCCTCCAGGAAGCCGCGTCCGGGAAGCTGTTTATCCGCCGCCTGAACCCCCAGGTGCGGGCCATGTTCGCCCACCTGGCCCCCCACTGCAAATTTCCCATGAACGCGGTACTGGGCAATCTTTGGCTGACCGCTCCCCTGCTCCAAAAGGTCATGCCCAAGCTGAACCCCCAGGCGGGGGCCATGCTGGGCACCGTGTGTTCCTTCTCCAAAATTGAAGGGAACGACAAACGCTGTACCGCCGCGGTAAGCTTCAAGGCGGTGGACGAGGGGGACATGGCGGCGGACTTGGACACCCTGCGGGCGGTCGCGAAAAAGTACGGCGTGGAGATTGAGCTCGACCCCGCCTCCGAGTACCACGGCCCGGCGGACATGACGCGCCCCGCCTTCGCCTACACCATGGAGCGCATCCGCACGGTGTTCCCGGATTACCCGCCCGTCCCCTTCATCCTGCCCGCCGGGACGGACGCCCGGTGGCTCACCGACATCTGTCCCTGTGTGCTGCGCTTCGCCCCCATCCGGCTCTCCGCACAGCAGTTGGGCTCCGTCCACTCGGACAATGAAAACATTGACCTGGACGCCATTGCGGATGCGGTGCAATTTTACACTGATTTCCTGCGCAATTACAAATAAAAAGGAGAGGAAACCATGAGCAAGGTAAAAAACGAACCGAAAATCAAGAATCCGCTGATTGTGGCCATCCGGGAGCAGCTGGAGCACCGGGCGCTGTGGATGTACCTGCTGTGCGATGAGGCCGCCAAAAAGGGCCTGCACGCGGAGGACTACGCCCCCGCCGCCATCCGCCGCTGCGGGCTGTACCAGGGCGGATTGCTGCGAAAAAAGGCCGGGGGCGGGCCGTCCCTCAAGGGGCTGAAGAAAACCCTGTTCTCCAAATTCGCCCAGTGGGTGTTTGAAATGGACATCAAACGGTGCGACGACGACCATCTGGATATCGACTTCCACTACTGCCCCCTGGTGAAGGCGTGGCAGAAGCAGGGCTGCTCCGACGAGGAGATCCGGCTGCTGTGCGACCACGCCATGTGCGGCGACCGGGGCATCGCGGAGAGCTTCGGCTGCCAGCTGGACCTGCCCGCCACCATCGCCCGGGGGGATGATATCTGTCAGATCCGATTCGTCCGGCGCTGAGTCCAAACATTACCCGCGCCCCATCCAGCGCAAATCCATTGTAACAGGAGTGATCCCTATGTCCATGCTGGGAGCCGTCATCGTCCCCCACCCGCCCCTCATCATCCCCGCTGTCGGCCGGGGCCAGGAGCGGCAGGTCCAGGCCACCATCAATGCCTACCGCGCCGCAGCCAGGCAGGTGGCGGACTGGAAGCCGGAGGTCCTGGTGATCTCCTCGCCCCATGCCATCATGTATGCCGACTACTTCCACATCTCCCCCGGCGCGGGCGCGTCCGGCAGCATGGCCTCCTTCGGCGCGCCTCAGACCCGCCTTGAGGTGAAGTACGATACAGAGCTGCGCCGAGCGCTTGTCCAACAGGCGGAGGCGGCGGGCATCCACGCCGGAACGCTGGGAGAGCGGGACCCGTCCCTGGACCACGGCGCCTTCCTGCCCCTCTATTTTCTCCAGGAGGCCGGGGTGGACTGCCCTATCCTGCGCATTGGACTGTCAGGCTTTTCTCCTTTACAGCATTATCAGCTGGGACAGTGCGCCGCCAAAGCGGCGGACAAGCTGGGCCGCAGAGCTGTCTTTGTGGCCAGCGGCGACCTGTCCCACAAGCTGCGGGACGATGGCCCCTACGGCTACGCCCCGGAGGGACCGGTGTTCGACCGCCGGGTCACCGCCGCCATGGCATCCGGGGACTTTTTGCAATTTCTCACCATGGACCCGGCCCTGTGTGACCGGGCGGCGGAGTGCGGTCTGCGCTCCTTCCAGATCATGGCTGGGGCACTGGACGGCCTGGCCGTGGAACCGGAGCTGCTCAGCTATGAGGGCGTCACCGGCGTGGGCTATGGCGTAGCCGTCTTTACCGTCACCGGCACGGATGAGAGCCGCCGGTTTGCCGCTCAGTGTGAGGAGCTGGAACGTGTCCGCTTAGCGGAGCGCAAGGCCGCCGAGGACCCCTGGGTGCGGCTGGCCCGGCTGTCGCTGGAGACCTACGTCCGCACAGGACAACGCCTGCACACCCTGCCGGGCGGCCTGCCCCAGGAGCTGACGGGCAAGGCCGCCGGGGCTTTCGTATCCCTCCATGCCCATGGGCAGCTCCGGGGCTGCATCGGCACCACCGCCCCCACCACCGCCAGCGTGGCCTGGGAGATCGTGCAGAACGCCGTATCCGCCGGAACCCGGGACCCCCGCTTCCCACCCGTGGACAGGGAGGAACTGGAGCAGTTGGAATACAGCGTAGACGTCTTGGGCGAGCCGGAACCTATCTCCTCCCCCGCCCAGTTGGATGTGAAAAAGTACGGCGTCATCGTGTCCTGCGGCAATCGCCGGGGCCTGCTCCTCCCCGACCTGGACGGCGTGGACACGGTGGAGCAGCAGATCGACATCGCCCGCCAGAAGGGCGGCATCAGTTCCCGGGAGCCCTATACCCTGGAGCGGTTTGAGGTGGTGCGGCACACATGAGCGTAAAATGTGAGCTGTGCTTTCACCACTGCGAATTGGCAGAGGGCCAGACCGGCTTCTGCCGGGCCAGAGTCTGCCGGAGCGGGGCCGTCCTTCCGCTGAACTACGGCAAACTCACCAGCCTGGCCCTGGACCCTATCGAAAAAAAGCCCCTGCGCCGTTTCCGGCCCAGGAGCCTGATCTTGTCGGTGGGCAGCTTCGGCTGCAACCTCCGCTGTCCCTTCTGCCAGAACCATGAGATCTCCATGGCTAGGGACGGCACAATCCAGACTGTGGACATGTCACCCAAACAGCTGGCGGACAAGGCGGCGGAGCTGATCCCTCGTGGGAATATCGGCGTGGCTTACACCTACAACGAGCCGCTGGTGGGCTACGAGTACGTCCGGGACTGCGCCGCCGTCATCCATGACCGGGGCATGGTCAACGTGCTGGTATCCAACGGCACCATCGAGGAGCGGCCCTGGCGGGAGCTTCTCCCCTATCTGGACGCGGCCAATATCGACCTCAAAGGCTTCACCCCAGAATGGTACCGCCGCCTGGGCGGCGACCTGGACACGGTGAAGCGCTCTATCGCCCTGGCGGCGGAGCGGTGCCACGTGGAGGTCACTACCCTGCTGGTCCCTGGTGAGAACGACGGCGTGAAGGAGCTCCGCGCCCTGGCCCAATGGCTGGCGTCAGTGAGCCCGGATATCCCCCTGCACCTGTCCCGGTTCTTCCCCCGGTATCAGATGCAGGACCGTCCGCCAACTCCGGTGGAGCGGGTATACCAGTTGGCGGAAGAAGCCAGGAACTGGCTGGCCTATGTCTACACTGGGAACTGCTGACGGGCCGGATCTCAATATCGGTCAAAGCAGGCGAAAATCTCCTGTATCCGGGGCATGGTCAGCCCCGCGGGGACGACCCCGCCGCCGCAGACCGCCCCCAGCCCCTCTTCCTCCATCAGCTTCATCAGCGCCGCCACAACGTCCTCCACCGTTCGGCCCGCCAGATGCTCCCGGGCATAGCGCACCATATAGGCCAGCGCCCGGGTCTGCCCTGCGTCCGCCAACTGCTCCACATAGCGCAGATCCAGCTCCCGGTCGCCCACAGAGAACGCGGTCTTGCCAAAGCACTTCACCTTCAACCGCTCCTGCCGGTAGCCGTCCCCCCGGTAATTTTTTCGGATTTGGCTGTCGCTGGACAGGTCGACCACCCGGCCCCGGCTGGGCAGGTGGAAGCCGGGGGCTGTCAACGCAGGAGCAGGCCGCCCCACCAGCGCCGCCTTGGCCTGGCCAGTGATGTCCCGGGCGCGGTAGGTGTCCATCTGCACCACCTTGTCCGCGATATGAAAATAGGCCCCGCAGCTGCCCACCACCAGGATCAAGGACACTCCGGCTTTTTGCCACAAATCCATCGCCCGCTCCAAAAACGGGGTGATGGGCTCCTGCTCCCGGGCGATCACCGCCTGCATCAGCTCGTCCCGCACCATGAAGTTGGTGGCGGAAGTGTCCTCGTCCATGAGCAGCACCCTGCTCCCCGCCTCCAGGGCCTCGGCAATGTTGGCCGCCTGAGAGGTGCTGCCGCTGGCGTCCAGAGTGGAAAAGCGGGTGGTGTCCCGCCCACTGGGCAGATGGTTGATGAACAGGGAGATATCAGTGTCCGTCACCTTGCGGCCGTCCTCCGCCCGAATCTTCACGGCGGTAGCGTCCGTGATGACGTACTCCCGGCCATCCCCGGCGATGTGGTCGTAGACGCCCCGCTCCAGGGCCTTCAGCAGGGTAGATTTGCCGTGGTAGCCCCCTCCGGCGATGAGGGTGATTCCCCGGCGTATCCCCATCCCCCGGACAGTACCCCGGTGGGGCAGCTCCAGGGTCACCGCCAGCTCCTTCGGAGACTGGAAGGGCACCGCGTCCTTCATGGGCCGGTCGGACACGCCGCTCTCCCGGGGCAGAATGGAGCCGTCCGCCACAAAAGCGGCCAATTCCAACCGCTCCAGCTCCTCCCGGATGAAATGCTGGTCCTCCGCCAAGGCGATGACCTGGGCCACCTCCCCCTTGAGGGCGCTGGCATACAGCAGGCCCTGCTCCACACAGATGGGGAGAAAATCAAAGAGGATCTTCTCCAGCTCCCGGGCGTTGATGGTCCGTCCGTTGGCTGGGAACCCTACCTCAAAGCGCAGTGTGACCGCCCCGGCTCTCACCTGGCAATCCGTCCGCTCCAGCACCTCCTGGCCGGGCGCGGTGACGGCCAGAACTCCGCTTTTGCCGGAGCCCTTGGCCTGCCGGGAGAACCGTCCCGCCTGCCGGGCAAAGCGCCGGAGCAGATAATCCTCCAGCGCTTTTCGGTTCCATGGGGCCTCCCAGCAGCCGGCCGGGAAGCCCGCAATCTTGCGGTCAAGCATCACGCTGAGCTGAGAGGGAGCGGCAAAAGGGTCGCCCTGGACGTGTTCAATGTTCAGCACATAGGTTCCAAAGGACCAGCTCCCCGCCAGGGATTTGTAGGCCGGGTAGCTCCTGTGATCAATGGCACGCAGGGCAGAGCGCAGTTCTTCTGCTGTTTTCATGGCAAAACACCGCTTTCAGATGGTTTGTCGGCATCTCTGCCGTGCCCTTCATGATATTAGCTTTCCTCCCGAAAGTCAAGATACGCCGCCGCAATGGTGCAGGCAGCACCCTGATCTCCCATGGACTGTGTTCTCGATTGGCCGTGCTGTCCGCTCCGTTCTTTTGTGTTTCTGTATTTGTTATTCTGGGATCGTCACGCAGACGCAGACCTCCCAACAGGGCTTGTCCTTCGGCATGGTAAGCGTTTCTCCTGCTTTCGGATATTTGCGGCGGCATACTTCAACATGCAAAAATCTGTAAAGCATTTTTCCTTTAATTATATTGGAATCAACCGATTTTTTACTGTTATATTTTAGCCCCTTAGTAGGTACAGAAGAACTGGGACATTTAGAGATGGTCGGGACGCTGGTTCATCAGCTTACGCGCAACCTGAATCAGGAGCAGATTAAAACGGCCGGATTCGACGCGTATTTTGTAGACCACACCACCGGCGTCTATCCCCAGTTTGCCTCCGGCTACCCCTGGTCCGCCTCCACCATGCAGGTTACGGGCGACGTTATCGCCGACTTGACCGAGGATTTGGCGGCAGAGCAAAAAGCCCGACTCACCTATGATAATATTCTCCGCCTGTCCGACGACCCGGATGTCAGCAATGTGATCCGTTTCCTGCGGGAACGGGAAATCGTGCACTTCCAGCGTTTCGGCGAAGCCATCGCTCTGGCCAAAGAGCGGCTGGATCAGAAAAACGTGTACTTTACCAACCCGGCTTTTGATCAGTAATGCATACTAAAAGAGTCCGCCCTGAAAATGGGCGGGCTCTTTTTCTATTCTTCCCAGCTGTCTCCCGTGGCATAGTCGATCACAATACCCGGCTGCACATTATAGACAAAAATATTGAAGCAGATTCCTTCTCCCTCGTCCTCTACGGAAAACGCCTCCATCTGAACGCCTCTCGCCACCAAGTCGCTCTCATGAAAAACCGGGGTTACACGATAGAGTACATGGTTTTCTGTCTCTTCTACGTACCCGTCCACCATATTTTCAAAGGGAAGCATGCCATCCACATTCATGTAGCGGGTCCCGGTGATCAGATTTTTCTCATTGGCATTTTCCCCCGACAGCTGGTAGCCGATGAGATGACAGCGGTTATAAAGATATTTGCCGTCCACACAGTCGTATTTTACAGTCTGCCAGCCGGAGGGCTTCACCTGTCCGATTTCCTCCCTGGGCGCGGTGGGCATGATATCCAGGCAGATATTGGCATAGGCCGCACCGCATCGGCCCAAATAGTCCAGTTCGGAATAGGTTTCAAAGGGCTCCAGCGTCAAATCCTCCCAGTCGAAATTCGGCTGGTTCTCGTTCAAAATCGCGTAGGGTTCCCCGGAATATTCCGGAATATCCGCAATCGTCACTGTGTCCGGGGCTTTCAGCCCCAGCTCCACCAGCAGGTTGTCCAACGTCAGGGAGCCGCTCAGGTGCAGGCTCAGAGCCGTCAGTCCCACTACCGCCGCAATCATGAGCAGCGTCAGCAACAGCCGGTTTCTGGTTATGCTTCCCCGTTTCCGCGCCTCAGTGGATGCGCTCATGCCCTGCCCTCCAGAATTCCACTGTCCCTCACTGCCGACACGATCTCATTCATCACGGAGACGGGCCGCACCAGGGCAAACCGGACATGCCCTTCGCCCAGCGGACCAAACGCGGCGCCCGGCGTGCACAGCAGCCCGGTGCGGTCCAGCAGTGCGAAACAGAACTCCGCCGAGTTTGTGTACCCCGCCGGAAGCGGCGCCCACACAAACATGCTGCCCTGGCTGTCCGGCACATCCCAGCCCGCGGACCTCAGTCCGCCGCACAGGGCATCCCGCCGGGCCTGATACTCCGCCCGGTTCCGGGCCACGCTGTCCTGGGGCCCGTTGAGGGCCGCTGCCGCCGCATATTGAATGGGAAGAAACATTCCATAGTCGATCTGGGAGCGCAGCCGCTTGAATGCGCCGATAATATTCCGGTTGCCCAACACGAAGGATACCCTGGCGCCGGTCAGGTTGTAAGTTTTCGAAAGCGAGTTGAACTCCACCCCAACCTCTTTTGCGCCCTCAAAGGCCAGAAACGATTTTCCCACCCGGCCGTCAAAGATGATCTCGGAATAGGCGTTATCATGGACAATCACAATGTTATTCTCTCTGGCAAAGCGAATCAGCCTGGGATAGAATTCGTCCGGCGCAGCCTTCCCCAGCGGGTTTGCCGGGTAGGACACCACCATAAACCGGGCCTTTTGGGCCAGCTCGGAGTCAAAGTGATCCAAATCTGGGAGGTAGCCGTTTTCCTCCAGAAGCGGATAATGAACACAATGAGCCCCGCACAGATAGGGACCGAGCTCAAAAATCGGGTAGCCCGGATCAGGCACCAGCACCACATCTCCAGGGTCGCAAAGGGTCCAGCCAATGTGGGCCAGTCCCTCCTGAGAGCCGTATACCGCCATCAGCTCATCCGGCTCCAGCGTCACGCCGTACCGTCTGGCATACCAATTCTGCACCGCTTCGGTCAGCTTCGCCGTCTCTCCCAGAGAATAGCGGTAGTTGCCCGGGTCGGAGGCGGCCCGGGCCAGCGCCTCCACCACGTGAGGCTCCGGCAGAAAGTCCGGCGTGCCGATGGACAGGTTATACACCGGCCTGCCCTGCGCCAGGCGCCGCTCTTTTCTCTCGTCCAGCACGTTAAAGATTCCCGGTTCAAAGCCGTCCATCCGGCCTGCAAATTTGATCTCCATGGTTGATTCCTTCTTTTTATCTCGATTCTTTCAGCCGGGACAGCAGCGCTTCCCCGTCTCCGTCCCGTTCTCCCAGCAGGATCAGGAACTGCTCCTCGTCCAGCACGGGCACACCCAGCTCCTGGGCCTTCCGCAGCTTGGAGCCCGCGGCTTCGCCCGCAACCACGCACCCCGTTTTTTTCGATACGGACCCGGATACCTTGGCCCCCAGGGCCTCCAGCTTTTCCCCCGCCTCTTTCCGGGAACAGGAGGCCAGCTCGCCGGTGAGCACAAACGTAATCCCTGCCAGCTTGTCCCCCGCCAAGGCGGACCGGCTTTCCATATTCACCCCGGCCTCCCGCAGCGCGGCAATGAGATGCCTGCTCTGAGGCGCGGCAAACCACGCCCTCAGGTACTGCGCCGTGACGCCTCCAATGTCGTCGATTGCGGTGAGCTCCTCGTCGGACGCCTGGGCCAGCGCGTCCAGAGAGCCGAACCGGGCCGCCAGGATCTTCCCCGCCTTCTGCCCCACCTGGCGGATGCCGAACGCAAACAGCAGCTTGGACAAATCGTTCTGTTTTGACCGCTCAATGGCCGCCAGCAGATTGTCCGCCGACTTTCTGCCCATCCTGTCCAGCTTGGCCACCTGGTCCCGGTCCAGGCGGTAGAGGTCGGCGGGGGTTTTGACCAGCCCCGCATTCACCAGCCCCTCCACCACCGCCGGACCCAGCCCTTCGATGTCCATGGCGTCCCGGCTGGCAAAATGGGTCAGGTTTCTCAGCAGCTGCGCGGGGCACTCCGCCCCGGTGCACCGGATGTGGGCGCCGTCCTCATCCCGGACGACCGCCGCCCCGCACACCGGGCAGAATTCCGGAAGCTGATAGGGCACGGCGCCCTCGGGGCGCTTTTCCTTCACCACGGACACAATTTCCGGGATAATCTCCCCCGCCTTCTGGACTACAACCGTGTCCCCAATGCGGATGTCCTTCTCCGTAATGAAGTCCTGATTGTGGAGGGTGGCGCTGGTCACAGTGGTGCCCGCCAGCCGGACGGGCGAGACCACCGCTTTGGGGGTCAGCACCCCGGTACGGCCCACCTGGACAATGATGTCCCGCACCACGCTTTCCTTCTGCTCCGGCGGGTATTTGTATGCCGCCGCCCACCGGGGAAATTTGGCCGTCTGCCCCAGATTGTCCCGATCTGTCAAGCTGTTTACCTTTACAACAGCGCCATCAATGTCAAAGGGGTACTTTTCCCGCTGGTCCCCCAGCTGAAAAATCGCGGACTGAATTTCCCCCATATCTCTGGACAGCCGATAGTCGATGACTTTAAACCGCAGCGTCTTCAGCCAGTCCAGGCCGGCGCTGTCCGTCTCAAACGGCGGGCGGTCCGTGTACTGGATGTTGAACACAACCATGTCCAGCCCCCGGGCGGCGGCAATTTTCGGGTCCAGCTGCCGCATGGACCCGGCAGCCGCGTTTCGGGGATTGGCAAACAGGGTTTCCCCCCGCAGCTCCCGTTCCCCGTTGAGCCGCTCAAAGGTCTTGCGGGGCATGTACACCTCTCCCCGGACAATGAGGGATGCCGGCGCGTTTTCCAGCCGCATGGGGATGGACTTGATGGTGCGCAGGTTTTCCGTCACATCCTCCCCCACCTGGCCATCCCCCCGGGTGGCCCCGCGGACAAACAGGCCGTTCTCATACTCCAGAGCCACGGACAGCCCGTCCACCTTGGGCTCCAGAAGGTACTCCGGGTCTGCTCCGCTCTCCCGCACCCGGCGGTCAAAGTCCAGCAGCTCCTCCGGGGAAAACACATCCTGTAGGCTTTGCAGCGGGACCTGGTGAACCACCTGGCGAAAGCTGTCCAGCGCCTTTCCCCCCACCCGCTGCGTGGGGGAATCGGGGACGACGAGTTCCGGGTGGGCCGCCTCCAGCTCCTCCAGCTCCCGCAGCATTTTATCGTATTCAAAGTCGGAGATGACGGGCGCGTCCAGCACATAATAATTGAAATTGTGCTCATTCAGCTCCGCCCGGAGCTTCGCTGCCCTTGTCTCATAATCCATATCAGCCGGTCCCCTTTTCCATGTTGAGATAGGTGTCGGGTGTCTCCCCCACAATAACCGTCTCCGCCACGCATACGCTGCTGCTGACGGACACCGGCAGAATTTTCCCCGGCAGAAACAGGCGCATTGTGGCCGTGATCTCCAGGCAAACCCGATGCACGGTCTGGTTCACCCCGGCGGCGTCAAAGGTATTGACATATTCTGCGGCGATGTCGCCCACCGAATCCACCCTGACCCGCACCCGCGGCCCCGCGCCGGACAGCAGCGGATGCCCGGTCAGCGAGCCGACCGGCACTCCTAAGTCGCTGCTGTCCACCGCGTTCAGCTGCCGGACCACCGCATCCACCACCTGCCGTTTAAAGCGGCTGTTGGCCGCCGTATTGCTGGTGAGAGACGTTATTTTTCCTGTTTCGTCCGTCTCCACCGTCACAAAATCGGCGTAATCCAGGTCATTTTCCTGAAGGCAGTCATCGACCGCGCCGTCAATGGCCTGGGTCATCAGATTGGTCGCCCGGCTGAGCGCCGCGGCCTCCAGATGCGGAAGCAGCCGGTCGTTCAGGGCGGTCAGCACCAAAAACGCCAGCAGCAACGCCGCCCCAACCGGAAGCACCGCCGCCAGCAGTCCCTCCCGCCGCAGAGCAGCACGCAGGCGTTTCCACATTACAGACATACAGCCACCCCCTCACAGAGCACTGTATGCCCGATGCCGCCCGGCCTATGTCACCGGCGGAGCAATTCCTCTGCCGCCAGCATGACGCCGGCCTTTCCCGACTCGTAGGTCAGCCCGCCCTGAAGGTATACCGTGTACGGCTCCCGCATGGGCGCGTCGGCGGACAGTTCTATGGAGGCGCCCTGGATAAACGCCCCCGCCGCCATGATCACCTGGCAGTCATACCCCGGCATGTCCCAGGGCTCCGGTGTGACGTAGGAATCCACCGGCGCGCCGGACTGAATGCCCTTGCAGAACCGTTTTACCGCCTCAGGTCCGCCCAGGTGAATCATCTGAATGATGTCATGGCGCACCGCGTCTGATTTGGGCTCCGTCTCATAGCCCATCAGCTCCATCAGCCGGGCGGCAAATACCGCCGTTTTCACCGCCTGAGCCACGGTATGGGGGGCCAGGAACAGCCCCTGGTACAGCAGGCGGCTGCTGCCCAGCGTAGCGCCGCACTCCCGGCCGATCCCCGGGCAGGTGAGCCGCATGGCCGCCCCTTCCACCAGATCCCGCCGGCCGGCAATATAGGCTCCGGTGGGGGCCAGCCCCCCGCCGGGATTTTTGATCAGGGACCCCACCGCCAGATCGGCTCCCACGTGGGTGGGCTCCTTCTCTTCCACAAACTCACCGTAGCAATTGTCCACCAGAATGGCGGCGTTCGGGTTATTTTCCCGGATAATTGCGCACAGCTCCCCAATCTGATCCACCGACAGCGAGGCACGGGTGGCATACCCTTTGGAGCGCTGGATCAGCACCGCCTTCACCCGCGGGTCCCGGACCGCCCGGGCCAGCCCTTCCTTGTCCGGGGCGTCGTCCGCCAGCTCCACCTGCCGGTACTCCACCCCATAGTCCGCCAGGGAACCATGGCCCTTGTCCGCCGCGCCCACCACGCCCAGCAGGGTGTCGTAGGGCGCGCCAACGGCGGACACCAGTACGTCCCCCGCTTTCAGCGCCCCGAACAGGGCGCAGGCAATGGCGTGGGTGCCGTTGACAAACTGGATGCGTACCAGGGCATCCTCCGTGCCGAACAGTCCGGCATAGATCTCATCCAGCTTGTCCCGGCCCAGGTCGTCGTAGCCGTAGCCCGTGGTCCCGGCAAAATAGCTCTCCGCCACCCGGTGCTCCTGAAACGCCGCCAGCACCCGCCGGGTGTTTGTCTGGGCAATGGCGTCAATGCGGGCGAACTGATCCGCCAGTTCCCGCTCCGCCTGGTCTGCCAGCGCCTGCACCCGCTCCGAAATCCGTAAAGGAGAATTCATTGACAGTTACCGTCCTATCTTACGTTCTGTTATTTTTCCAGTTTGCAGCAGGCAAAGGCCGCCGTCAGCTCCACACAGGCCCGCACATCGTTCAGATCCGCCATCTCCGCGGGCGAGTGGATATAGCGGCAGGGAATGGAAATGCCTCCCGCATACACGCCGCCCCGGGTGGTCTGGATGACCCCCGCGTCGGTGCCGCCCTGCCGGAGTACGTCCCGCTGGACGGGGATGCCTTTCTCCGCTCCCAGAGCCATCAGCCTCTCCACCAGCTCGGGCTGGCAGATGACGGAGGCGTCCATCACCTTGACGGCGGCTCCGCCCCCCAGCACGCTGCTGAACAGGTGCTTGGAGCCGGGCACATCGTCTACCCCCGTCACATCTACGGCAATGCCGTAGTCCGGCTCAATGGCCCAGGCGGCCGTCTTTGCCCCCCGGCAGCCCACCTCCTCCTGAACGGAGAACACAAAATACAGGTCGTTGTCCGTGTCCAGCGGCCGTTCCATGGCCATGAGCAGCACAAGGCAGGCGATGCGGTCATCCAGGCAGGGGGCGATTACCCGGCCCGCCGTCTGTCGGACGGGCGTATTGAACACAGCGGCGTCCCCCACCTGAACCAGCGTTCGGGCCTCTTCCCCGTCCGATGCGCCGATGTCAATAAACAGGTCGGAGACCGTGAGCTTTTCCATATCCGCGCCAATCGCCGCGCACACCGTGCCGCACACGCCGCTGCGGAATCGAACCGGGGTGTGCAGAACCGCTCTGGGCGTCACGCCGCCCACGGCGCCCACCCGGACAAATCCCTTCTCGTCGATATGGGTGGCCACCAGACCGATGGAATCCATATGGGCGGAAAACATTACCTTGGGGCCCGTCCCCTTCCTGCGGCAGACCAGATTGCCCAGGGTGTCCCGGGAAATTTCGTCCACATAGGGCCGGGCCAGCTCCTCAATGATCCGGGAGACCTCGTTCTCACAGCCGGAGGGGCCAAACGCGCCCGCCAGCCGGGTCAAAGCATTCATCATATCCATAATCAAAACCTCCTGTCAGCGCTCCGCCATAGCCTGGAGAAAGAGCCGGGCCAGCATAAGCATCTGTTCCGCGTCGGAAATGCTGCATACGCTGCTGGGCGCATGGAGATAGCGCACGGCAGCGGAAATCCCTGCCACCCGCACCCCGGACTTGGTGCGCTGGATCGTCCGGGCGTCGGTGCCGCCGGACAGGTAGTGCTTCATCTGCCAGGGCAGGCCGTTTTGCTCCGCCAGCTCCCGCAGCAGCTCGAACAGCTCCCGGTCGTAGATGGTCCCGTTGTCCATCCAGGACAGAACGGGCCCCTTCCCGGGCCAGCATACCTGCCGTTCCGGCTTGAGGGCGGGGACGTCGGCGGCGGTGGTGCCCTCCAGCACCAGGGCAATTTCCGGTGTGGCGGAAAAAGCCGCGCCGAAAACGCCCCGGGTGCCCAGCTCCTCCATGGCGGTGAACACAAAGGTGCAGTCCACAGGCAGCTCCTCTTCCAGAAGCTTGACCATCACGGCGCAGCCCACCCGGTCGTCGATGGCCTTGGCCTTGAGCATCCCGCCGCCAAATTCCACAGCGTCGCTGACAAATGTGCAAATGTCCCCCAACTCCACCTGGGACAGCGCCTCCTCTTTGTCTTTGGCGCCGATGTCGAGATAGAGGTCGGTGAGCTTGGGCACTTTTTTCCGCTCCTCGGCCTTTGTCAGGTGAATGGCCTTCAGCCCGATGACGCCGGGAACGGCCTTCTCCCCCACCGTCACCCGCTTGCCCAGCAGAACCCGGCGGTCGATCCCACCTACACAGCCGAATTTCAGATAGCCCTCGTCGGTAACCGATTTGACGATCAGCCCGACCTCATCCATATGGGCGCACAGCATCAGTCTGCTCCCCGCCGCCTTTGCCCCCCGCTTGAACACAATCAGGTTGCCCAGGGCATCGGCGCGGATGCTGTCGGCCCAGGGCTCCACCCGCCGGCGGATATCGTCCCGCACCTGGTCCTCGTGAGAGGATACGCCGGACAGTGCGCACAGAGCCTTCAGTGTCTCAATCATTGCGCCGCCTCCTCTCCCAGGCCTGCCGTGAAGGCGGCCAGCAGCCGGGCGGTATGCTCAATATCGCTCAGCTCCACCGTCTCCACCGGGGTGTGCATATATTTCAGCGGGATTGACACCACAGCGGTGGCAATCCCCTCGTTGGCCACCTGCATGGGCCAGCCGTTGGTGCCGCTGCCCCCCTCCATAACCTCTCTCTGGACGGCCAGATCCAGCCCCGCCGCCTTGTCCAGCAGCCGCCGGGTCATCCAACGGGTGCAGTTGGGGCCAATGCCCACCGCCGGACCGCCCCCCATGACAAAGCTCTCGTCCCTGGAGCTGTCCGGGGTCCTGCCATGGGTGACATCCACCGCCACACAGAAATCGGGGGCCAGCGCCTGAGCGCCTACCTTGGCCCCCGCGCCGCTCACTTCCTCGCAGACGCTGCCCAGGAGATACAGGTCCACATCCAGCGCCCTTTCCTTCAGCAGCTCCGCCGTCCGCAGCAGGGCCGCGAAGCAGGCCCGGTCATCCAACGCCTTGGCGCACACCTGCCGCGCCCCCAGCCGGGTGAAATCTGTCCGGTACACCACAGGCGTGCCGATGGGAATCAGCCGCTCCGCCCTCTCCCGGGACAGGCCCACGTCGATGAACAGGTCCTTTGCCTCCGGGGCCTTCTCCCGGTCCTCCGCCGACAGCACGTGGGGGGGCAGGCAGGCCACCACACCCAGCATAGGCGGGTTGACGAGTACCATCACCTCCCGGTCGGGCAGCATCCGAAGGTCCACCCCGTTGGCGGAAAACCGCAAAAAGCCATCCTTGTGTCCGGTGACCACCATGCCCACCTCGTCCAGATGGGCGTCCAGCAGCAGCTTTTTCGCCCCGGGCGTTCCGCACCGGCGCACACCGATTACATTGCCCAGCCGGTCGGTCCACACCTCGTCCATCAGCGGCCTGAGCAGTTCCAGCGCCGCCTGGGCGGCGGGGCGTTCAAAGCCGGAAGGCGCGCCGGCCGCGCACAGGCGTTTCAATATCTGTTCTGTCTCCACATCCAACCTGCTCCTTTTTTGTTATTTCAAATCGTTGACAAGACTTTTGAACGCGTTGCCCCGCTCCTCGAAGTTTTTGAAGCGGTCGAAGGAGGCGCTGGCCGGGGACAGGATCACCACATCCCCAGGCTGTGCCAGGGCGCGGGCCCGCTCTACCGCGTCCCGCAAATCACCGCAGTCATGGATGGCGGGGATTCCCTCCTGATAACCCGGCGCCGACAGGGTGGCCGCCTTGATTTTCCCGGCGGTGTCTCCCGTCAGCAGCAGGATCTTGACGTGCTCCACGATCTCCGGCCCCAGCGAACCGTAAGGGATATGCTTGTCGTAGCCCCCGGCAATGAGAATGACCTTCCGGTCAAAGGACCGCAGCCCCGCCGTGGTCCGGCTGGGGCTGGAGGCGATGGAGTCGTTGTAGTAGCGCACGCCGTCCAGCTCCCGCACCAGCTCGATGCGGTGGGGCACCCCGCCGAAGGTTCGGGCATAGGCACGTATCACCTCATCCGGCACCAGGCCGTCTACCGCCGCGATGGCGGCCATATAGTTTTCCAGATTGTGGAGGCCGGGCAGGAGAATGTCCTCCGTGCTGATGACGGGCCGTCCGCCGCACATCACCATCCGGTCCTTCAGGCATACCCCGCCGCTCAGCCATCGCTTCCGGCTGAACAGGGTCACCGCCCCCCGCGCCTGGGCCGCGAAGCCCGCGGTGATCTCATTGTCCGCGTTGAGCACCAGCCGGTCTCCCGAGTCCTGGTATGCGAAGATGTTCCGCTTGGCGTTCACATACTCATCCATGTCCCGGTGCACATCCAGATGGTTGGGGGCCAGGTTGGTGACCACCGCGATGCCGGGGCTCTGCCGCACCGTCATGAGCTGGAAGGAGGACAGCTCCAGCACCACCATGTCGTCCGGGCGGATGTCGTCCACCCGGCACAGCAGAGGCGTTCCGATATTTCCGCCTACAAAGGTGCGGTAGCCCGCCGCCTTCAGCAGCCCCGCAATGATGGTGGTGGTGGTGGTCTTGCCGTCTGAACCGGTTACCGCGATGATCCGGCAGGGACACAGGTCCAAAAACGCCTCCATCTCCGACGTGAGCTTTGCCCCCGCCGATACGGCCTTCGCAATCTGGGGCACATCAGGCCGCAGGCCCGGCGTCCGGAAAATGATGTCCGCCCCGTCCAGACGGTCCAGGTAGCCGGGCCCGAGAGCGGCGGTCATGCCCCGGCGCTCCAGCGCCTCGATGAGGCCGCCAAACTCCTCCCGCCGGCGCTTGTCGCAGGCCAGTACCGGCACGCCCGCATCCAGCATGCTCTCCACCAGCGGCCGGTTGGACACCCCCAGACCGATCACCGCCACGCGCTTTCCCTTCATCGTCCCATAATATCGCTTCAGCGCCGATTCCATCCGCATCCGCACCTCCATACCTCTCATTTCGCAGTACAGGCCGCCATACGCCCTGTACGCATCACCCGGCTGCATGAATGGTATTATACCCCATTCAAATCCATTTGACAATCACCTAAAATTGAAGTACAATGAAAACCGCAAGTGCGCTGGACAGCCGCGCGGCCAGGCCGAAAGGCCGTCCGTGAGGAAAGTCCGGGCTCCACAGGGCAGGGATAACGGGTAACACCCGCCGGGGGCGACCCCAGGAAAAGTGCAACAGAAATAGACTGCCTTCGTTTTCCCGATAAGGAGGCGGAGGTCAAGGTGGAAAGGCGAGGTAAGAGCTCACCCAATGGCGTGCCAAGCGCCCATTGCTGTAAACTCTATCCGGAGCAACGCCGTGGGAACACACAAGGCCGGCCCGGCCGTGTTCAGGAGGCGGCTGGAGCGCACCGGCAACGGTGCGCCTAGATAGATGGCTGTCTTAAATGACAGAACCCGGCTTACAGGCTCACTTGCACCAAAAAGACGGAGCTCCGCCAGGGGCTTCGTTTTTTCTTGTCCATCCTGCCCTGCCCCGGGCGGGTTTTTCCGATGATTTCTTTTCCTTTTATCCGTTGCGCTCCGTCCCGCTATACTATATAATAAGCCAAAGGCTTTGATGCAAAAAAAGGGAGGGAACTGCCTTGCGGATGGTAATCCGGGGCGGGCGGGTCATCGACCCCGCCCGCAGTGTTGACGGCCGGCTGGATCTTTTGATTGAAAACGGGACAATTTCTCAGATCGGAACAGGCCTGTGCGCAGACGGCGCCCAGGTGCTGGACGCCGCCGGACTGATTGTGGCCCCCGGACTGGTGGACCTGCATGTCCACCTGCGGGAACCGGGCTTCGAGGCGAAGGAAACCATATCCACCGGCTGCGCCGCCGCCGCCAGAGGGGGCGTAACCACCCTGGTGGCCATGCCCAACACCCGCCCCGCCGCGGACTGCCCGGAGATTGTGAAGCTGGTGCGGGACAAAGCTGCGCCTGCCGGGGTGAACGTCCTCCCCGCCGGGGCGGTGACCGTGGGGCAGAAGGGCGGACAGCTCACCGATTTCGCCGCGCTGAAGGCGGCCGGAGTCCCCGCCCTCACCGACGACGGAATGCCCATTCAAAACATGGCACTGCTCCGCCAGGCCATGCTGGAGGCCAAGGCCCTGGGCCTGCCCCTGCTGGATCACTGTGAGGACCGGGACATGGTGCAGAATTATGCCGTCAACGAGGGCGCGGTGTCCCGGCAGCTGGGGCTCCCCGGCCGCCCCGCCGTGGCGGAGGAGCTCCAGATCGTGCGGGATGTGATGCTGGCGGAGGACACCGGAGCTCACGTCCACATCTGCCACATCTCCACCGCCAAGGGGGTGGACATCGTGCGGCAGGCCAAGGCCCGGGGCGTCCGGGTCACCTGCGAAACCTGCCCTCAGTACTTCACCCTCACCGAGAAGGAAGTCCTGCGCCAAGGGACCATGGCCAGGGTCAACCCGCCCCTGCGCACTCAGGCGGATGTGGACGGCATTCTGGCCGGACTGGCGGACGGCACCATCGACGCCATTGTCACCGACCACGCCCCCCACACTGCCGAGGAGAAGGCCAAGCCCCTCCCCGACGCCCCCAGCGGCATGGTGGGGCTGGAGACCTCCCTGGCCCTGGCCCTCACCGGGCTTTACCACAGCGGCGCACTGCCGCTGAGCCGGGTGCTGGCGCTGATGACCGCCTCCCCCGCCGCCCTGCTGGGACTGGACAAAGGCACGCTGGCCCAGGGCGCGGACGCCGACCTGGTGCTCTTCGACCTGGACGAGGCGTGGACCGTTGACAAAAATCAATTCGCATCCAAGGGCCGCAACACCCCCTTCCACGGCCGGAACGTGCGGGGAAAAGTCAAATATACCATTTCCCGGGGAAATATCATCTATCAGGAGGGCTGAATTATGTCATTCGACGCGTTGCAGGACAACATCAAGGCGAAAAAAAACCCCACTGTGGCCGGGCTGGACGCCCGGGTGGAGTACGTTCCCCCGTTTATCCTGAAAAAATACACCGGCCAGTACGGCGAAACCCTGGAGGCCGCCGCCCAGGCGGTGCTGGAGTTTGACAAGGGCCTGATTGATGCCCTGGCGGATGTGGTGCCGGCCATCAAGCCTCAGTCCGCCTATTTTGAGATGCTGGGCTGGCGGGGGATGAAGGCTCTGGAGGAGGTCATCGCCTACGCCAAAAGCAAGGCCCTGTTTGTGATCGCCGACGTGAAGCGGGGCGACATCGGCACCACCGCCGCCGCTTACAGCGAGGCGTGGCTGGGAACCACGCAGGTCGGCTCCGCCTCCTGCCCCGTGTTCGACGCCGACTGCGTCACCCTCAACGGCTACATGGGGTCCGACGCCGTCAAACCCTTCCTCAAGGACTGTGTCGAGCGGGACAAGTGCGCCTTTGTGCTGGCCAAAACCTCCAACCCCTCCTCCGTGGAGCTTCAGGACATGGTGGCCGGGGACCGGCTGGTATACACCGTCATGGGCGACCTGATCCAGCGCTGGGGCGCCGGCACCGAGGGCAGGCACCACTATCAGGCCCTGGGGGCGGTGGTGGGGGCTACCCACCCCTCCGTCCTCAAGGAGCTGCGCCGCCGTCTGGACAAGGTGTTTTTCCTGGTTCCCGGCTACGGAGCCCAGGGGGGCACCGCCGCCGACGTGCGCTATGCCTTTGACGAGCTGGGCCGGGGCGCCATTGTCAACGCCTCCCGCTCCATCATGTGCGCGTGGCAGAAAACCGGAAAAGACGGCGCGGACTACCAGGAGGCCGCCCGGGCCGCCGCCGAGAAGATGCGGGACGAGATCAAGCAGTACGTCACCATATTGTAAGGAGGGCCGTCCATGCCGATTCAACAGATTTGTACCGTCGTCGAGATGACCCAGCTGGATGCCGGCACCTGGTGGATGGTGCTGGAGGTGGGCAAGCTGGTGGAGCAGCACAGCCTGCGGGGCGGGCAGTTCCTGCACATCAAATGCGGAGACGGTCAGCTGCTCCGCCGCCCCATCTCCGTGGCCATCGCCGGCTATGATGAGCCCGAGGATCTGGCTACCCTGATCTTCGAGGTCCGGGGCGAGGGCACCCGCTGGCTGTCCCAGCGCAAGGTCGGGGACAAGCTGGACGTGCTGGGCCCCCTGGGCAACGGCTTCCAGGTGCCTGAGATAGAAGAAAACTTCACCGTGATAGAAGAACGCCGTTACCTGCTGGCAGGAGGCGGCATCGGCGTTCCGCCCCTCATCATGTACGGCTGGTCGATGCCCTGGCCCCGGACGGCGGTGCTGGGCTTCCGGACCAAAGACAAGGCCTTCCCCGCCGTGGTCAGCCGGTTTCAGGAGGCCTGCGAGGAAACATACCTGTGCACCGATGATGGGAGCTTGGGCTATCATGGCTTTGTGGACGGCCAAATTCGCGAAATTCTTGCAAAGGATCATTCCTTTACAGATATTCTGGCCTGCGGCCCCAGACCCATGCTGAAGAGCGTGGCGGCGGTGGCGGCCCAGTTTGGTATCCCCTGCCAGGTGTCCATGGAGGAACGGATGGCCTGCGGCGTCGGGGCCTGCCTGGGCTGTGCCATTCGGATGAAGGACGGGACCATGAAGCACGTATGCAAGGACGGCCCCGTTTTCAACGCTGAGGAGGTGGATTGGGATGTGTGAGCGGGTAGATCTGTCGGTAGAACTGGCGGGCGTTCATCTCAAAAATCCGGTGGCCGTCGCCTCCGGCTCCTTTGGCTTTGGCCGGGAGTACGGAGCCTTCTTCGACCTGTCCGAGCTGGGCGCCATCTGCTGTAAAGGCCTCACCCTTCATCCCAGAACGGGCAATCCCTCCCCCCGGATCGCCGAGACCCCCATGGGCATGCTGAACTCCGTGGGGCTGCAAAACCCCGGCGTGGACGCCTTTATCGCGGATGAGCTGCCCTTCCTGCGGCAATTTGATGTGAAGGTGATTGCCAACATCTCCGGGAACACCCCGGAGGAGTACGGAATCATGTGCGAAAAGCTGTCTGAGGCCGGGGTGGACATGATTGAGGTGAACATCTCCTGCCCCAATGTGAAAGCGGGGGGGCTGGCCTACGGCACCCGTCCCGATCTGGCGGCGGAGGTCACGCGGGAGGCCAGACGCCACGCCGCGGTTCCGGTGATGGTGAAGCTCTCCCCCAACGTCACCGACATAACCGAGATCGCCAGGGCTGTGGCGGACGCGGGAGCCGACGCCCTGTCCCTCATCAATACCCTGCGGGGAATGCGCATTGACGTGAACACCCGCCGCCCCATTTTAAAGATGAATACCGGAGGGCTGTCCGGCCCCGCCGTTCTGCCTGTGGCGGTGCGGATGGTGTGGGAAGTGTCCAACGCCGTGAATCTGCCCATTCTGGGCATGGGCGGAGTCTCCAGCGGTGAGGACGCGGCCCAGCTGATGCTGGCGGGGGCCTCTGCGGTGGCGGTGGGCAGCGCCCTGTTTGCCGACCCCTACACCCCGCTCAAAGTGCGGGACGGCCTCGCCGGGCTGGCCGCCCGGCAGGGCCTGTCCGCCGTCCGGGCGTTCACCGGCGGCGTCCGCCCCTGGTAAAGAGAAAGAAGGAATTGCAGTGACCACCATATATCTTATCCGCCACGGACAGGCGGAGGGCAATCTCTACCGCCGCTGCCACAGCTGGCACAACGGCCTGCTGACCCTGAAAGGCAGGGAGCAGCTCAAAGCCCTGGAAAACCGGTTTCAATCAATCCACATCGACGCAGTGTACTCCAGCGATCTCTATCGGGCCATGTCCACCGCCGGGGCCATTTACCGCCCCCGGGGGCTCACGCTCCGGATCGACCCCAGCCTGCGGGAGATCGGCGCGGGAGTCTGGGAGGACGTGCCCTGGGGACAGCTGCTCCACGACCACCGGGACAGTCTCACCATATTTCTGGACTGTGACCCCGGCTGGCAGGTGGAGGGCAGCGAGACCTTTCTCCATGTGCGCCAGCGGATGGACCAGGCAATCCGGCGCATTGCCGCGGCTCACCCGAACCAGACCGTGGCCGTGACCTCCCACGGCTGTGCAATCCGGTGCGGACTGTCCGCCTGGCTGGGTCTCCAGCTGAATCAGGTCAATCAGGTTCCCCTGTCCAACAACACCGGCGTGGCCAAGCTGGAGGTGGAGGACGGGCAGGTGCGTGTGGTCTATTACAACGACGACAGCCATCTGGAAAGCGGCTCCTCTCTGCCCAAGGCCAGCAGCGCATACGGTATTCCGGGCATGGAGCGCAACGCGCTGCGGTTCCGCCCTCTGCGCCTGCCCGAAGAGCGGGAGGTCTATTCAGCCGCCCGCCGGGACGGCTGGCAGGCCAGCCACGGTACCATGGACGGTTTTGATGGGGCGGGCTTCCTGTCTGTGGCGGAAAAAAACAGCGCTCAAAATGAAAACTGCGTCCTGCTGGCCCTGCTGGGCGACACCCCCGTGGGCGTGCTCCAGATGGACTGGCAGCAGGACGCCCAGGATCAGGCGGGCCGGGTCCCCTTCTTCTACATGGCCCCAGAATTCCGCTCCAAGGGACTTGGCGTTCAGCTTCTGGGCCAGGCCGTCTGTACATACCGGAGTATGGGGCGGCAGGTGCTCCGGCTGCGGTGTGCGCCGGAAAACGAGCGGGCCAAGAAGTTTTACGCCTCTCACGGCTTTTATAAGGTGGGCGAAGAGCCCGGCGGCATAGGCCATCTGGACACCATGGAAAAGTACATCGGGCTGGAGCTCTGAGAAGGCTGCTCCGTATCTCTTCGGATGGACCGCTTCCACGGAATGTTCCGCGTGGCCCTCCAATAACAATCCAGGGCGGCCGGTTTCCCGGCCGCCCTGTTTCGTTTACCGCATGGCCCGGCCAACGTCGTTGGCCGCATCGCCGATGGCGTCTCCCGCGTCACGGATTACATTGCCCGCCCCACGGGTCAGATCACCCGCGGCGTCGCCGATATCGTCGCCGACGCCGCCGCCCGTGTAATTCTGAATGTCCACATCGTCAGGCAGACCGTTGTTATCCTGGTCGTTGGTGCCTCCTGCGCCCCCGCCCTGCATGGCGTCGTTGCCGGTGCCCACACCCGCGCTGTTCCGGACATCGTCCATACCCGCGCTGGGAGGATAGCTGCTGTAATCCGACGGCATACTATGGGTGGGTTCCACGGGAGCGCTGCTGTTCTCGTCATCCCGGCTGGCGAAACAGCCCGTCAGCGACAGAGCCATTACACACGCGATGGCGAAAACATAATATTTCTGTTTCATGATCCTATGCCTCCTGCTTTTTCTTCTTGATCCCCATGAATCATTATGTGCCGCCGGGGCCTGTTCAAAGCAGGTATTTTTTTACGAGGATGGGAATCAGCCCGCGCTCCGCTTCCGCCCGCGCCTCACGCCGCAAGGCCTCCGGATGGGATGCAGCCGGAATACCCAAAATTTGGAAATTCTGAGTCCTGAACCCCGTGCCAGGCTTCTCCGCGCCGTTCTGCTATTGCGGCCCCTATCCCCTCTCAAACGCCGGACTGGAGAAAGGCGTATCGACATTCCATTGATTTTCCAATCCAGCTATGGTAAACTATTTTTGAACTTATGCAGGTTTCCAGCCCGCCCCGGCTTCATGCCGTCAAACAGGAACATAAGGAGGTCAAAATGAAACGGAAAGCCCTATCTCTTGCCTGCGTATTCCTCGTCCTGCCGTTGTGCCTGGTCTGCCTGATTCCTACCGTCCGGGCCGATATAGGGCCAAAGCCGGAGGTGACCATCACCGTGGTCAACGCCCCGGAGGGGACGCTCTATCTGGACCTGCTGGCGGAAGGGGAACCCGCCGACCACCCCTACCCCAACTCCAACAGCGAATGCGACTCCACTATTCTGGACAATCTGCGCTCCCTGGAAGGGAACGGCTGGGTGCTGGCCTATTCCACCGGCATCTCCAACCGGGCCCCGGTTTTCGGCGACGTGCGGCCCCGGGAGGACGGGACCTGGCGGTTCAGCTACGTGGGCCTGCCCGAGACCTTCCGGGTGGCCGCCGCCACAGCGGATGAAGCCCGGGCTGTGGAAGCGCCCTATACCCGGGAGTTTGTGGGCAACATCGTCTACGACTGGCAGGCCAACACCGTGCGGGAGGCCACCCCCGCTCCCCTGCGGTTCCTGGCCCGGCTGGCGGCCACCCTGATCCCCACCCTGATCATTGAGGGTCTGATCTTCTGGCTGTTCGGCTTCCGGGAACGGCGGAGCTGGCTGGTGTTCCTCCTGGTCAACACCGTCACCCAAACCGGCCTCCACCTGGCCGTGGGCTCCACGCTGGCAGAGGCGGGCTGGCACTTCCTCAACTACTCCCTCACCATCCTGATCCCGGAGCTGGTCATCTGGGCGGCGGAGGCCGCGGCCTATGCCCTGCTCCTCAAAGAGCATGACCGTTACCAGCGGATCGGATATGCGCTGGCCGCCAACATCGTCAGCTTTGTGCTGGGGTACTTCCCCCTTCACCTGCTGTACGGATTTCTCAAAAGCCTGTAAAAAATCCCCTCCGGCCTGGCCGGAGGGGGTTTTTACGGTTATCTCATGCGCAGCAGGCGCTCGATGTGCTTGTACAGGAAAAAGGTGATGACCGACACCGCCACGCCCTTGAGCAGGTTAAAGGGCACCACGGCGAAGAGCACCAGGGTGGACACGCTGTTGATGGCGGGGTTAACCTTGGTGCCCGCCTCAATAATGGCCTCCATGGGCATCCCGTACAGGGCGGAGAAAGCGGGCAGCAGGTAGAAAGCGTTGAACACGCTGCCAAAGGCCGTCAGCACCAAAGTGCCCACCCCCATGCCAATCACCGCGCTCTTCCGGGACTTTTTTACGTAGTAGATCACCGACGCGGGGAGGATAAAGGAGCAGCCCATCACGAAGTTGGACAGGTCGCCCACAAAGGCGGTGGTGGTGCCCCGCAGCAGCAGCTTCAAAAGCTCCTTCACCAGTGCGCACACCACCCCGGCCACCGGGCCCAGGGAGAAGGAGCAGATCAGCTCCGGCACAAAGCTGAAGTCCAGCTCGTAGAATCCGGGGGCGAAGGGCAGCGGAAACTCGAAATACACCAGGATGGCGCCGATGGCGGCGAAAATGCCGATGTAGGCTACGCGGCGGGCGGAGGACTGCCGCTCAGGCTTAAGCCACAGCTTCTCCAGCGCCATGGCCACCGCGAAGATGGCCGCGAATATCAGCAGGAACACCAGAACATACATCAGGTTCTCGCTGATATCTTGCATCAGTTTCGTCAGGTTTGGCATAAAAATTCCTCCTAAAATAGTCTGAAACGCCTGAAAGCACTGTCTTCCAGGCGCGACACTACCTCAAGAGGGGTCACGCGTCTTCTTCCATCCGGACTATACCGTTGGTCCCGGAGTTTCACCGGGTCAGCCGCTTGCGCGGGTCGCGGACTATACCGCCAGTGGGGAATTTCACCCCGCCCTGAAGACATTCATTCAATTGTTCCGCTCCCTATTATATGCCTGGACCACTAAGAATGCAAGTCTTTTTTTGTCAAATTGGGCCGCGTTTTTTAAAACTAACGTTCCATATTCTCTTGACGGGAGCCCAATTATGTAGTACAATTGTACCAAATATTGAGAGGGGGGATGTTCGTGCCTCCGGTTGAGCGCCTCACCTGCTGTTTTACCGGCCACCGGCCGGACAAGCTGCCCTGGGGGTTGAATGAGGATGATCCCCGCTGCGCCGCCCTGAAATCCAGCATAGCCCGGGAGCTGGCCGGGCTGTATCGCCGGGGATTCCGCCACTTTATCTCGGGCATGGCCATGGGCTGCGACCTCTATTTTACCGAGGCGGCGCTGGATTTTCGGCGCCGGTATTCGGATATCACGGTGGAGGGCGCCGTTCCCTGCCCTACTCAGGCGCAAAAATGGCCGGAGGACCTCCGCCGCCGGTGGCGGGCCGTCCTGGACGCCTGCGATCTGGAAACCGTGGTGCAGCAGAATTATGACCGCTGGTGTATGCTTCGCCGGGACCGCTACATGGTGGACCGGTCCGCCGCAGTTCTGGCCGTGTTCGACGGCACGCCGGGAGGCACACAGTACACCCTGAACTACGCCATGGATCAAGGCCGGGAGATCCTGCTGCTGGACCCCGCCCGGCCGGATACCGCCGCCCTCCGTCTGACGCTGTGAAAAGCCCCGCCGGGTCCGGCGGGGCTTTTCCTCACATTTTCAATGAGCCGCTGAAGTTCTCCACAACCTCGCCCACGGCCTTAATGGCCCGGCCCGCCGCCTTCTGGGCGGAGTGCTTTTTCTTCTTGGGCATCATCATCATGCCGATGGCCGCCCCCGCCGCCATAGTGGCTCCGGCAATGGGCAGGATGGCCCTTTTGTCCATTCTCATTGTCATCACTCCTTCGCCCCGTTAGCTTGCCCGTTTTTCCGCGAAGAAGCCTGTTTTTTGATTGGAAACTATTTCAAAATCAAGGACACCGGACAGTGGTCGCTGCCCTGGATCTCCGGGTGGATGGCCGCGGAGTCCACCCGCTCCCTCAGGCGGTCGGACACAATAAAATAGTCAATCCGCCAGCCCGCGTTCTTCTCCCGGGCGTGGAAGCGGTAGCTCCACCAGGAGTACGCCCCCTCCTCCTCCGGGTGGAGCAGGCGGAAGGTATCTGTAAAGCCGGAGGACAGCAGGCGGGTCATGGCGGCCCGCTCCTGGTCGGAGAAGCCCGCGTTTCCCCGGTTGGTCTTGGGGTTTTTCAGGTCGATCTCCTCATGGGCCACATTCAGGTCGCCGCAGTATACCACCGGCTTGGTCCGGTCCAGGCTCTTGAGGTAATCCAGCAGGTCGTCCTCCCACTCCATGCGGTAGCCGATGCGGGCCAGCTCATTTTGGGCGTTTGGGGTATAGCAGTTTACCAGCCAGAAACCGGGGTATTCCAGGGTAATGAGCCGCCCCTCATGGTCGTGTTTGTCCAGGTCCATGCCGTAAGCCGCAGACAGGGGTTCCTCCCGTGCGAAGATGGCGGTGCCGGAATAGCCCTTCTTGTCCGCCGAGTTCCAGAATTCATGGTAGCCGGGCAGCTCCACTTCCGCCTGTCCCCGCTCCATTTTTGTCTCCTGAAGGCAGATGAAATCGGCGTCCAACCCCAGCACCGACTGGGAAAAGCCCTTTTTCATACAGGCCCGCAGGCCGTTCACATTCCAGGATATCAATTTCATACCCGGTCCTCCCTCAGATCTGTTTTCGTCTCCCTTGCCAGCTCCCACACCGCAAATACCAGCGCCGCCAGCACGGCCAGGGCCTCCAGCGCCATAACAAAGGTGAAGCCGCCCAGCCGGAGCACACAGTTGAACTTCAGCCGGAGGAACACGCAGTAGCTGGCCAGGGACGCCCCCTCCGCCAGAACCGCCGCCGGGATTCGCCGGGGATTGGCGCAGGCCCAGCAAAGGGTGAACACATCGGCCAGGAAAAAGTAGCGCTCATGCATCCGGGGCAGGAAGAACGGCACACCCAGGCACAGCACCACAGCGGCCGCCATTGCGGTTTCCCGGCTCATCCGCCCCCGAAGCCGCCATCCCAACGCCAGCAGGGCCAGTACCAGCGCTCCGGCGGCGGCAATGCCCAGAGCGGACGCCAGGGTCTGATTTATTTCCGCCCGGTAAGGGATAAACTGGTAAACCGAAGGGGCGTTGAGCACCAGCCGGGGATACTCCCCCATCTGCTGGAAATAGACGCCCAGAATATCGCTCCACGGCTTGCCCAACGCCGCGGCGGGCGCGACAATGACCAGACAGGTCAGGGGGAACACCCACAGCTCCCGGAATTTCACCCGCTTGGCCAGCCACAGCACCCCCCACAGGGGGAGTACGAAGATGGCCTGGAGCTTAAAGCAGAAGGCCGCGGCCATCAGCGCCACCGAGGTCTTGCCCCGCCCTTCCAGGGCCAGAGCGGCGGCATGAACCGCCAGCGCGCCGTAGATCACGTCGCACTGGGCCCAGTATGCCCCATTGACCACCACCGTGGGCAGCAGCAGCGCAGCCCCAAAGGCGATCAGGGGAGCGGGGCTCCCCTGCCGTTCTCTGCCCAGGGAACGCACCAGCCGGAAGCAGCCCCAGGCCAGCAACACGTCCCACAGGATGGAGAACAGCTTGTAGAGGTACAGGTCCGGCGCATTCAAATAGGAAGCGGCGGCGATAAAATACAGATAGGGCACGTTATAGTCGCCCACGCTGCCCGCCATGGCGGAAAAGCCGCCGTTGGCTTTAAAATAGGAATACCATGGGCTCAAAAAATCAGTAAAGTCATCGGTGACACAGTCCAGGCACAGCGCCCGAACCAGCATGGCCGCCCCCACAGGCAGCAGCATCGCCAGCAGCGCGTCCCGTCCGCAGCCCTCCAGCTGCAGCAGCGCCAGTGACAGCAGGGCCAGCGCCGCCAGCACCGCCGCCGCTCCGATGCGGTCCGCCGGTTCCCCCCGGTCCAGCCCGGCACACACGAAAAAGGCTCCGCCCAGCGCCAGCGCACCCAGGGTGGCGCAGACAGGCGGCAAATAGGTGTTCCACTGTTTTTTCACAGTCTATCCTCCCCGCGGGAATGTTTGGTTGCCAGAGCATCATACCACAGCCTCCGCCCCTTGTCCAGCCGGTCACGGCCGGAATTTTCCATCCCGCGGTTGACTTTTTTCCCGGAAAGCCTTATTCTAAGAAATAGACCTTTCTCAAATACCCATCCAAGAAACTGGAGGATTACGATATGTGCGGATTTACCGGCTTCGTGTCCCGCTCCGCCCCCCCCGACGAGAACGCCCTGCGGGCTATGGGGGACACCATCCGCCACCGGGGCCCGGACGGCGAGGGGCACTATACAGACGAACACTGCGGCATCGCTCACCGCCGCCTGTCCATCATTGACCTGGAAAAGGGCCAGCAGCCCATTGTCAGCCCGGACGGGCGGTATGTCATCGCCTACAACGGCGAAACCTACAACTTCCGGGAGCTGCGGGCAGAGCTGTCCGCCAAGGGCCACGCCTTTCTCACCGACTGCGACACCGAGGTGGTGCTCCATGGCTACATGGAGTGGGGGCCAGAGGTGCTGAAAAAGCTGCGGGGGATGTTTGCCTTCGTCATTTGGGACAGGGAAAAGCGGGAGCTGTTCGGCGCACGGGACCCCTTCGGCATCAAGCCCTTTTACTACGCCCTCATGGGGGACCTGTTTTTCTTCGGCTCCGAGTGCAAAAGCTTCCTCCCCCACCCCGGCTTCCGCAAGGAGCTCAACCCCGCCGCCCTGAAGCTCTATCTCACCTTTCAGTACTCCGCCCTCAACGAGTCCTTTTTCAAAGGAGTGTACCGCCTCCTCCCCGGCCATTACCTCATTCACCGGGAGGGACACACCGAGCTGGCCTCCTACCACACCTTCTCCTTTGCCCCTGAAAACATGCCCCTGGAGCAGCGGGCGGCCCAAATCCGGGAAGTGGTGTCCGAGTCGGTGGAGGCCCACCAGATCAGCGACGTGGAGGTGGGCTCCTTCCTGTCCGGCGGCATCGACTCCAGCGTCATCGCCGCCCTGTCCCGCCCGGACAAGACCTATTCCGTGGGCTTTGCCAACAAGGATTTCGACGAAACCGGCGAAGCCAAGGCCCTGTGCCGGGAGCTGGGCCTGCGCAATATCTCCAAAACCATTACCGCGGAGGAGTTTTTTAACGCCCTCCCCGCCATCCAGTACTACGCCGACGAGCCCAACGCCAACCTGTCCACCGTGCCGCTGTACTTCCTGTCCCAGCTGGCGGCAAAAGATGTGAAGGTGGTGCTGTCCGGCGAGGGGGCGGACGAGCTGTTCGGCGGCTATATCACCTACCACACCACCAAGCCCTTCCGGGCCTACCGCAAAACGCCGCTGGCCCTGCGGAAGGCGGTGGCCAAGGCGGTGTCCGGTCTGCCCAAATTTCACGGGCAGGGCTTTCTCACCAAGGCCGCCAAGGGGGTGGACGAGTATTTCGTGGGGCAGGCGTTCATCTTCGGCAACGAGGAGGCGGAACGGGTGCTCACCCCTGCTTACCGGTCGGATCTGACCTGGCATGACGTGACCGAGCCCTATTTCGAGGCCATTCAGGGCGCCGACGACTTGACCAAAATGCAGTATCTGGACCTCCACCTGTGGCAGCCCCTGGATATCCTCCGCAAGGCCGACCGCATGACCATGGCCCACTCGCTGGAGCTGCGGGTGCCCTATCTGGACCGGGAGGTGTGGGCGGTGGCCCGGGCCATCCCCAGCTCCCAGAAAATGCGGGGCAAGACCATGACCAAGTACCCCCTGCGCATGGCGGCGGTGCCCATCCTTCCCGACGACTGGGTCAAGCGGGACAAGAAGGGCTTCCCTGTCCCCTTCATCGCCTGGCTGCGGGAGGAAAAATACTACAGCTGGGCCAAGGACTTGATCTCACAGCCCTTTGCTGCGGAGTTCTTTGACCAGAAGTACCTGCTGGACCTGCTGGAACGGCACTACTCCGGCAAAGAGCGCACCCACCGCAAGCTGTACACGGTGCTGTCCTTCCTCATCTGGTACCGGGTGTATTTCCCGGAACAGTGCGGCGCGGAGCCCTTTGTACCCAAGCAATGACGAAAACTCCCGCCGTTGGGCCAACGGCGGGAGTTCTATTTGGGGCCCCCGCAAAGCCGGCCTTTGGCTTTGTGGGGAGAGGAGGGGCAAGGGAGCGTACGGAGCTTTCGCCGCAGGCGGAAGCGGAGTATAGCGGACTTTGCCCCGACGATGTCGAATTGCGGAAAAAACGTCAAACTATACTATTGAAAAAAGCATATCATTTCGCTATAATATCGGGTGAGCTCTACACAGGCATCGTTTTAGGAGGTCTCCTATGATACTGCGCGTCGGCATTGACATCGGCTCCACCACCGTCAAGGTCGTGGTGCTGGACGAGGACAACAAACTGCTGTTCCGCTCCTATGAGCGGCACTATTCCAAGGCCCGGGAGCGGGCCTGCGAAACGCTGCGCTCCATTGAGGATATGCTGAGAGGGAAAGACGTGCGCCTGGTGGTCACCGGTTCCGCCGGCCTGGGCGTGGCCAAGGCCGCCGGACTGGACTTTGTCCAGGAGGTATACGCCACCGCCGCGGCGGTGAACGCCTATATCCCGGACACCGACGCCGTCATCGAGCTGGGCGGCGAGGACGCCAAGATCATTTTCTTCGGGGGCGCGCTGGAGGAGCGGATGAACGGCTCCTGCGCCGGAGGCACCGGGGCCTTCATTGACCAGATGGCCACCCTGATGAATGTGACGGTGAACGAGCTGGATGCGCTGTCCCTCAAGCATGAAAAAATCTACCCCATCGCCTCCCGGTGCGGCGTGTTCGCCAAGAGCGACATCCAGCCCATCCTGAACCAGGGCGGGCGGAAGGAGGACGTGGCCGCCTCCATCTTCCAGGCCGTCGTCGATCAGACGGTGGCCGGGCTCACCCAGGGCCGGGAGCTGAAGGGAAAAATCGTGTTTTTAGGCGGGCCCCTCCACTTCCTCATGGGCCTGCGGGAGCGGTTCGTGGACACCCTGCAATTGGATGGGGACCACGCCGTCTTCCCCGAGGACGGCGACTGCTTTGCCGCCATGGGCGCGGCGCTGTGCGCGTCGGACTATGAGGCCCAGCCCTTTGACCATCTGCTGCGTCTGCTGGAGGAGAGCCGGGGGGCCACCTCGGTGGTGGACACCATGCCTCCCCTGTTTGAAAACCAGGCGGACTACGACGCCTTTTCCGCCCGGCACAACGCCTCCACCCCGCCCCAGCTGGACATCAATACCTACCAGGGGGATGCCTACCTGGGCATTGACGCCGGCTCCACCACCACCAAAATCGTCCTTATCGCCCCGGACGGCGGGCTGCTGTACACCTATTACCACTCCAACCTGGGCAACCCCGTGGCCATCGCCCTGGAGCAGCTGCGGGAGATTTACCGGCTGTGCGGGGACCGCATCAAAATCCGCGGCTCCGCCGTCACCGGCTACGGCGAGGATCTGATCAAAAACGCCTTTTCCTGCGACCTGGGGCTGGTGGAGACGGTGGCCCATTACCGCGCCGCCGCCCACTTCAACCCCGACGTGGACTTCATCATCGACATCGGCGGGCAGGACATGAAGTGTTTCAAGATCCGCAACGGCGCGGTGGACTCCATCATGCTCAACGAGGCGTGCTCCTCTGGGTGCGGGTCCTTCATCGAAACCTTTGCCAAGGCTCTGGGCTACGACATTGCCGACTTCGCCAGACTGGGCCTGTTCACCCAAAAACCGGTGAATCTGGGCTCCCGGTGCACGGTGTTCATGAACTCCTCCGTCAAGCAGGCCCAGAAAGACGGGGCTTCCGTGGAGGACATCAGCGCCGGTCTGTCCATCTCCATCGTGAAAAACGCCATCTACAAGGTGATCCGCGCCGCCAGTGCCGACGACCTGGGAAAACACATCGTGGTTCAGGGGGGCACCTTCCTCAACGACGCGGTGCTCCGGGCCTTCGAGCAGGAGCTGGGCCGAGACGTGACCCGCCCCACCATCGCGGGCATTATGGGGGCCTTCGGCGCGGCCCTGGCCGCCCGGGACTTGAAGCTGGAACAGTCCTCTCTGTTAAGTGAATCCGCCTTACAGTCGTTCGCACACACGGCGAAGCCTGTCACCTGCAATCTGTGCACCAACCACTGTTCCCTCACGGTAAACAGCTTTGACGGCGGGCGGCGGTTCATCTCGGGCAACCGGTGCTCCCGGCCTTTGGGCAAGGAGAAGGTGGAACTGCCCAATCTGTACCGCTGGAAATATCAAAAGCTCCGGACTTTGGAGGGCAAGGGCTTTGGGGACGGCTCCCGGGGCCGCGTCGGCATTCCCTTCGGGCTGAATATGTACGAGAACCTCCCCTTCTGGTTTGAGCTGTTCACCCGGCTCAATTTCGAGGTGGTCCTCTCCCCCGAATCCTCCCGGAAGCTGTACATCAAGGGCCAGCGCACCATCCCGTCGGACACGGTGTGCTACCCTGCCAAGCTGCTCCACGGCCATGTGGAGGCCCTGGTGGAGGCGGGGGTGGACGCCATTTTCTACCCCTGTATGTCCTACAACTTCGACGAGGGGGCGGGGGACAACAACTACAACTGCCCTGTGGTGGCCTACTACCCGGAGCTGCTGGCGGCCAACGTCCCCGAGCTGAAGCACACCCGCTACCTCTACCCCTACTTCGGGCTCCACCGCCCCAAGGACATGGAGCGCAAGGCGGGGGAGTGGTTCTTCAATGAGTTCCAGATACCCCGGCGGGAGACGGCGGCGGCGGTGAAAGCCGCTTACATCGCCTACAGCGCCTATAAGAACGACCTGCGGAACACTGGCCGGACCTACATCGACAGCGCCCGGGCCGAGGGCCGCCCCATCCTTGTGGTCTGCGGCCGGCCCTACCACATGGACCCGGAGATCAACCACGGCATCAACGACCTGATTACCTCCTACGGCTTCGTGCTGGTCACCGAGGACGCGGTGGCCTGGCTGGAGGACAAGGCCCCCCGGCACGTGCTGAACCAGTGGACCTACCACGCCCGGATGTACAACGCCGCCCGGTACGTCTGCGCCCAGCCGGACATGGAGGCCATCCAGCTGGTGAGCTTCGGCTGCGGCATCGACGCCATCACCGGCGACGAAATGCGCTCCATCCTGGAGGAGGGCGGCAAGCTGTACACCCAGCTGAAAATCGACGATATCAGCAACCTGGGGGCTGTAAAAATTCGCATCCGCTCCCTGATGGCCGCCATTGAGGCGCGGAAGGAATCGTAAATCCCTGTGTAGGGGCGCACATTGTGCGCCCGCCATTCCCAAAACGCTCCGTTAAATGCGGGCGGACAATGTCCGCCCCTACCCAATCGCCGTGCGCCCACAACGCGTAGGGCGCGACGACCCCGGCGCGCCGCTTTCCCAACATCGCGCCCCTTCAACGAACGACGGG
>ERZ808040.430-NODE-430-length-36905-cov-6.071413_pt1 | contig 36905 bp, 33 predicted proteins | sample MGYA00380191_ERZ808040 | MGnify/ENA primary metagenome ERZ808040 (study PRJEB31490, sample SAMN06133395) | mouse gut metagenome | isolation source: J6 | host: mice | place: China: Chengdu | collected 2015-05 ...
TCTTACGTTTTTTTGCGGGCTTGCCCAATGACTGGATCATCCGGTTCACCTCGTCAAAACTTCGTTTCAATACCACTGCCCTGCGGTTTAAGCGGGGCTGTGAGTCGAAAAAATGGATCAGGAAACGCTTAAAAGGGGAAGCCATGCGATACCTCGATAGGATACGGCATGGGATAATCAAAAACCATCCCTCCGCCAATGCCTATTATGCCGTGTTTTCCTATATTATATGCAGCCGTATGGGAATTGCATTCGCACTGGCTCTCCGCACCGCTTACACGCCCTTTTCTTCCGGCAAAAACGCCACGAGCCGATGGATCGGGTTGCCCATTGCAGAAAAGCGCTCCTCATATTCCGTCATGACATTACCTTCCATATATTTACTGTGATGCAGGTCATAAGTAATGTCCTGCAAACGCCATCCGGCTTCCTGTGCCTGTTCGACTGAAAAATCAAAGAGCAGCCGGTTGTCGGTCTTAAACTCGATATGTCCGTCGTCCCGCAGGAATGTGCGATAGCGCGCAAGGAACTCCTTTGAGGTCAAACGTCTTCTCGCGTGCCGGTCTTTCGGCCAGGGGTCGGAAAAATTCAGGTATATCCGGGCAACTTCCATCGGTGCGAATACCTGCGGGAGATGCTCCGCACCGTAGCGCAGGAAGGTGATGTTTTTGCACTCGCCGATTGCCGCCCGTTTTGTGACCGCGCGGATCAGCACACTTTCATACAACTCGATGCCGATATAATTGATTTCCGGGTGCTGCTGTGCCAGCGTTGTGATAAATTTTCCCTTGCCCATGCCGATCTCAATGTAGAGCGGATGGTCATTTCCAAAAAACTCGTTCCAACGCCCGCGGTATTGTTCCGGCTCGTGTACAACATAAGGGCTGGCGGCAATCGCCTCCTTTGCCCCCTTGATATTGCGTAATCTCATAATGCATTACTCCGTAAAAACTTGATTTGTGGCAGAATATCCCGGCTCCACACTGGCGGTTGATCTGTGGCTTTAGAAGCCCATGCGCGCTTTCCTGTGCAAAAATTCCGCCATGCTCCGGATATCTGCCGATCTGCTCCCTTGGTGACGCGGGCGTACCTGCCCGGTTCCATTTCGCCTCCCTCCGGTTTATCCGCTATTATATATGATTTCGAGGAGATATTCAATAGGTGGTTGGGTTTTTAAGCAAATTCAAATAATTTTATAACGATTTCTTATTGAATTCGCACCGGAGAGCGTCTATAATATGGAATGTAGGATATCCAGCAGGAGATAGGATTACCGGAAGTGAGGGAATAGATGTTAAAGCGAGGAAAAGTTGGGGACAGGGTAAAGGCGGCCAAGAAAAAACTGCCCGCAAAAAAGAAAGCACCGTTGGAGTATGGACCGATTGAGATTCGGATGCTGTCGGAGGAAGAAGTGAGCGGGGAGGAAGAGAAGTCCGACCATGAACTGATCGAGGAACTGAACGGGACGGTTCGCGACGATGAGCACAAATTTGAGTCGAACAGAAAATATTTTACGATCAGTATTTATGCACTGGTCACGATCATGGCAGCGGCGATCTTTATCTGTCTGATTGCGAATTTTGGCGCGGTACAGCTATGGCTGAAAGGACTGGCCGGTATACTGTCACCATTTCTGGCGGCTTTTTTGATTGCTTTCATTTTAAGCCCGCTTGTAAATTGGCTTGAACTGAATTTTTTTGAGAAGCTCCTGCATATTCAGAAGCCAAAGCTCCGGGTGGCGCTGTCGATTGTTATGACATATATTTTGCTGCTTGGTATTATCATTGTGGGGCTGCTTTATGTCATCCCGCAGATGACGGACAGCATTGTCGGTGTGGCGGGGGATGTGACAGTACAGCTGAATGAGATTTACGAGAAGCGCCATACCTATGAGACTATGCTACAGGAGTATTTTCCGGAGGTTGATTTTGATTTTATTGCCAACAAGATTGAGGAGATGTGGCCAACCCTGCTCGCGGAGATTACGAACCTGACGAAAGACCTTGTGCCAAAGGTCATCGGGATGACGGTTTCCGTGGCAAAGCTGACCATCAATATTTTTCTTTCCATCGCAATTTCCATATACATGCTTTTCGATAAACGTAAGCTGATCAAGATGAGCACGCAGGTTGTTTACGCGGTGCTGCCGACAGCGCGAGCGAAGACTTTTTGCGGGCATATGCGCGAATGCAGCAGGATATTTTCCGGGTTTGTGAGCGGCAAGGCGCTGGACTCCCTGATCATCGGCATCATCTGCTTTGTCGCGACTTCCATTTTGGGGCTGGAGTATGCCGTGCTGATCAGCGTGATTGTGGGGATCACAAATATGATTCCTTATTTTGGGCCGTTTATCGGGGCAGTTCCGGGCGTTGTGCTCTATTTGTGCATCCGCCCGCTGGATGCCGTTGTGTTCGCTATCATGATTTTGATCCTGCAGCAGTTTGACGGTTGGGTGCTTGGACCTAAGATCCTCGGCGATTCGACCGGGCTCTCGCCGCTCTGGGTTATTTTCGGCATTACCGTGGGCGGTGCCTATGGCGGAGTGATCGGGATGTTCCTCGGCGTGCCTATGGTCGCGGTGGTGGCGTACCTGCTGAATCAGGCGATCGACGGCGTATTAAAGAAGAAGAGGATTGATATTTCGTAGGTTGTTTTGCGTGGGTGGCGAAACCGTTATATAAAACGGCATATTCGAAATCGTGCTTATGGGCAGGATGTAAACAGGGGAAGGATAGGCGTGAGCCCGTGCTTTCTCACGGTACAGAATGGGAAAGAAGGGCAAGGAGTATGGCAACAATTTATGTTTTGATGGGAAAGAGCGCGAGCGGGAAAGACACAATCTACCGCAGGCTTTTGGGGCATCCGGAACTGGATTTGTGCCCTGTTGTCCTGTACACGACGCGCCCTGTCCGGTCCGGCGAGGAGGACGGGAGGGATTATCATTTTGTCGATGAGGTGCGGTTGCGGGAACTGGAGGCACAGGGAAAGGTCATCGAGCACCGGGTTTACCAGACCGTACATGGCGCATGGCATTATTTTACGGTGGACGACGGGCAGATTTCGCTGTGTGGGAAACGGGATTACCTGATGATTGACACTTTGGAGGGATATCTGCAATTAAGGAAATATTTTGGCGCGGAGCATGTGGCTGCGCTTTATGTGGAAGTCGAGGATGGGCTCCGCCTGTCGCGTGCGCTTGAGAGGGAGAGGGGGCAGCAGCACCCACGGTATGCGGAGTTATGCAGGCGTTTTTTGGCGGACGAGGAGGATTTTTCGCCGGAAAAGCTTTCGGAGGCGGGGGTTTTGATCCGGTATTCCAATGAAGACTTGGAGAATTGCATCCAGGCGATCGCTGCCGCGGTCAGGGCTTGACCGGTATGGTATGGCAGACTATGGATTCATAAAAATTTTATCTGTCCGTCCGCTATGAGAATGAGTAAAATCCTTGTATATTTTGAAGCTTTATGTTATAATAAAACGTGCTGTGGCTGCGCCATACCGGTTAATTTTATCCCGTGCGGGGCGGCGGCAGGTTCAGGGTATGTCCTTGCATGCGGCACGGAAAATATTTGCGAATGGAGACTGGGATGGAGATAAGAGTAAATCAAATGGGACAGGTGAATCAGGTAGAGCAAAAAGCGCCGGTTCAGGAAACGGATGGCTCTTTTAAATTCACCCTGATCAGCAATATTGAGGAGCAGGAGCTTGGGGCGAGGCTGCAGTTGATGATGGAAGAGATCACGATGCAGGGCAAGAAGCTCTCAAAGCATATGGACATCCGTGATATGAAGCATTACCGTGAGCTGATCAAGAGTTTTATGAATGAGATTGTGAACCGTTCCCACAAATTTTCCCGTGAGAATTTTCTGGACCGCCGCGGAAGGCACCGCGTGTACGGGATGATAAAACTCGTGGACAAAAATCTTGACGAGCTGGCGGCGGCGCTGATCGCGGACGAGAAGGACGGTATTGAGATTTTAAGTAAGATTGACGAGATACAGGGGTTGCTTCTGGATATCCTTGCGTAAAAGTGCGGTCTGTGCTGTCAGTTCCGCGCAAGATTTTATATACAGTATCCACACAGAAAGTAAAAGGAGGCGGGATCACATGAACACATTTCGCGACGTTATCGGGAGAGAGCAGATCACGGATAATTTAAAAAGCGCGATCCGTCTGGATAAGGTGTCCCATGCCTATATTTTTTACGGTGAGGACGGCATCGGGAAAAGCTTTGTCGCGGATATTTTCGCGGCAGCGTTACAGTGTGAGGAGTTTTCCGGGGAGCCGTGCGGTATGTGCAAATCGTGCATGCAGGCGGCGGGCGGGAACCATCCGGATATCATCCGCGTGACACATGAGAAGGCGACGATCGGGGTGGACGATATCCGCAGCCAGTTAAACAATGACATTGCGGTGAAGCCTTACAGCAGCCGCTACAAGATTTATATCATTGACGAGGCGCAGAAGATGACGGAAGCGGCGCAGAACGCGCTGCTCAAGACAATCGAGGAGCCGCCGGAATATGCAGTGATCATACTCCTTACGGACAATCTGAACGTTTTCCTGCCGACGATCCTGTCGCGCTGTGTAATGATCAACATGAAACCGGTCGGACAGGCGAGGATCAAGGAGCATCTGATGAAGGAGTGCGGAGTGCCGGATTACCAGGCAGAACTCGCGGCGACGTTTGCGGCGGGCAATCTCGGAAGGGCGATCCGTTATGCCGCTTCGGAGGATTTTGTGCGTCGGCGTGACGATGTACTGCACTTGGTAAAATATATTGACGAAATGAAGATCAGCGAGGTCATGGAGTATTTAAAACATCTCTCGGAGGACAAAGCGGCGATCGGTGATTACCTTGACCTGATGCTTTTGTGGTATCGGGATGTACTGCTGTTCAAGGCGACGCGCGAAACTTCGAAGGTCGTTTACAAGGAAGAGCTGCTCACATTGCAGAAGCAGGCCGCAGGAAAAAGCTTTGAGGCGCTTGACAATATCATCGAGGCATTTGGGACATTAAAGTCAAGGTTGAACGCAAACGTGAATTTTGATACTGCGGTGGAACTTTTGCTCTTGGCACTGCAGGAAAAATAGACAGCTTTGGGAAGAAAGGGAGACAATAATATATGACGACAATTATCGGGGTAAGGTTTCGCCAGGCGGGAAAAGTATATTATTTTGACCCGGCGGGTTTGGATATACGGCAGGGGAACCATGTGATCGTGGAGACGGCGCGCGGCGTGGAATACGGCTATGTCGTGCTCGGATGCCGCGAGGTGGAGGATGAGAAAGTTGTCCAGCCGCTCAAGGCGGTGATGCGCCTCGCGACACCGGCGGACGACGAGATTGAGCGGCGCAATAAGGAAAAGGAAAAAGATGCGTTCAAGATATGTCTTGAAAAGATTGCAAAGCATGGGCTTGAGATGAAGCTCATTGACTGTGAATATACCTTTGACAACAATAAGGTGCTGTTCTATTTTACGGCGGACGGGCGCATTGATTTCCGTGAGCTGGTCAAAGATCTGGCTTCGGTGTTCAAGACCCGCATTGAGCTGCGCCAGATCGGGGTGCGCGACGAGACAAAGATCGTAGGCGGGATCGGGATCTGCGGCAGGCCGATGTGCTGCCATACCTTTTTGTCGGATTTTGCGCCGGTATCCATCAAGATGGCAAAAGAGCAGAACCTCTCCCTCAACCCGACAAAGATATCGGGGGTGTGCGGCAGGCTGATGTGCTGCCTGAAAAATGAGGAGGAGGCGTACGAGTACCTCAACAGCAAGCTTCCGAATGTAGGTGATTTTGTGACGACGAACGACGGCTTGAAGGGCGAAGTTTCAAGTGTGAGTGTCTTAAAGCAGCAGGTGAAAGTGATTGTGACGGTTGGGAATGACGAGAAGGAGATCCGTGAGTACAAGGTGGACGACCTCCGCTTCCGCCCGAAACGGCGGCGTGAAAAGGCTGTGATGGACGATGAGCTGAAAGCTCTTGAAGCGTTGGAAAAGCGCGAGGGAAATCATATTGAATAGATGGTCGGAGAGAGCTGTGAGTTTAATATTCGCAGTTCTTTTCTATAAAAAGGAAGAATGGAGACCGGGAATCCGCGGGGAGGCGGAGCTGTCTTTTTGGCGGCGGAATGAGGGGGAAGATGTCGGAAGGGATATTTTTAAAGGAAGGGGAGCGTTTTGATGATTTGGAGCGCAACGGTTACCGGATCATCCAAAACCCGAAGAAATTCTGCTTTGGCATGGATGCCGTGCTTTTGTCAGGTTTTGCTTCGGTCAGGGAAGGCGAGTGCGCGATCGACCTCGGTACAGGAACCGGCATCATCCCGATCCTGTTGAAAGCAAAAACAAAGGGAAAGCATTTTACGGGGCTGGAGATACAGGAGGAAAGCGCCGACATGGCAAGGCGCAGTGTGGCGGTAAACGGGCTTGGGGAGGACATCGACATTGTGAGCGGGGATTTAAAGGAAGCCAGCAAAATCTTCGGGGCAGCGGTTTTTGACGTGGTCACGGTAAACCCTCCCTATATGAATGACCGGCATGGTCTGGTCAACCCGGAGCTTCCAAAAGCAATTGCGCGGCATGAGCTGATGTGCACGCTGGAGGATGTAGTGCGGGAAGCTGCAAAGCTTTTGAAGCCGGGAGGACGTTTTTATATGGTTCACCGGCCGGGGCGGCTTGCGGAAATCATGCAGGCGCTTGCCAGGCACCGCCTTGAGCCGAAGCGGATGAAATTCGTGCATCCGTTCATTGACCGGGAGCCGAATATGGTGCTGTTTGAATGTACGCGTGGCGGCGGAGCCCAGGTGCGCATCGAGCCGCCGCTGGCTGTATTTGAAAAGCCTGGCGTGTACGCGCGGGAGATCACGGAAATCTACGGATATTAGCGCGGTAAAGGCATTTTCCGGAAGGGAGGTTATATGTCAGGAACACTATATTTATGCGCGACCCCCATCGGGAATCTTGAGGATATGACACTGCGCGCATTGCGGGTGCTCAAGGAGGTTGACCTGATCGCGGCGGAGGATACTCGCAACAGCATCAAGCTGCTGAACCACTTTGGGATTCATACACCGATGACAAGCTATCATGAGTACAATAAATTTGACAAAGGACAGCAACTGATCAGCCAGCTCCTTGAGGGGAAGGACATCGCACTGGTGACCGATGCGGGCACACCCGGTATTTCCGACCCGGGAGAGGAGCTTGTGCGAATGGCTCACCGGGCGGGAGTCGCCGTGACTGCGCTGCCGGGTGCGTGCGCGGCGGTCAATGCCCTCATTTTGTCGGGACTGCCGACCAGACGTTTTTGCTTTGAAGCGTTTTTGCCTGCGGACAAAAAGGAGCGCCGGCAGATACTGAAAAATCTGGTACAGGAGACGCGCACTGTCATTCTGTATGAGGCACCGCACCGGTTGCTGCGCACATTGGAGGAGCTTCTTGCGGAATTGGGTGACCGCAGCCTGACCGTGGTGCGGGAACTCACGAAGAAACATGAGACTGTTTTTCAGACCACCGTCTCGGCTGCGCTGGATTATTATGCAGAACATGAGCCAAAGGGGGAATGTGTGCTTGTGCTGGCGGGAGCCGACGGGGAAGCGATCAGGGAACGTCAGCAGCAGGACTGGCTGTCGATGCCGCTCGAAAAACATATGGAACACTATCTTTCCCAGGGAATGCCGCAGAAGGAAGCGATGAAAGCCGTCGCTGCGGATCGAGGGGTGTCGAAAAGAGATATTTACGCTCAACTTCTGGAGAATAATGGGAAAATCTGAATAGTACACAAACAGTTTTTGATCATATAAAAGTGAAAGGGATAATAAGAGAAAAAATACCCCGGCAGGAGGGATGGATATGTATATGGACCGTCTTTTCCGCCGGGGCATTATGTAATTATTGTATTATTTAGGTCAATGAAGTGCCACCAGCCGGAAAATGCGTGCCGGAACAGGTTTATTCGCTGATAATGCCGGCAATCTTTGCCATCTCAATGACGGAAGCCTTGGAAACGCTTTTTCCGCAATATTCGATCAAATCATTCTTCTCGCCGTTAAAAATGTCTGCCGGTTCGTATTTTTGCAGAATAATGCGGTCTTCCTCCACATAGATTTCCAGTGGATCCCTCTCGCCTACGCCCAATGTCCTTCTCAGCTCGATTGGGAGGGTAATGCGCCCAAGTTCGTCCAACCTTCTTACAATGCCTGTACTTTTCATAAAGTCACCGTGCCTTTCTAATATACTATATTTCCAGAATATGGGTTACAGTATGAATATTGTAAAATTCTTACTATAAATAAAATACCATAGCTTTTTCGATTCGTCAACAAAAAATTTGAAATATTTTATAAATAATTACAACAAATTGTAAATTTATGGAAAACAGTTGTCGATTACTGTATTTTTTGCACATGGAAAGGATAGATATGTTGAATCTTATTTGGGGAAGCATGATATTGATCGGTATCATTTACGCCGCAATCAATGGGACAATGCAGCAGGTAAACACCGCTGCGATCGAATCCGCGCGTGAGGCCGTGACGCTTTGTATCACGATGCTGGGTGTCATGGGGCTGTGGCTCGGTATGATGGAGGTGGCGAGGGCGGCAGGGATTATGGATCGGTTGACAAAGGCACTGCGGCCATTCCTGCGGTTTTTGTTTCCTCATATACCAAAAGGACACCGCTGCCTTGAACCGATCAGCGTAAACCTGATCTCAAATCTTCTGGGGCTGGGTTGGGCGGCAACTCCGGCGGGGCTTTCCGCAATGGATGAGTTAGCGGAACTTGAGCGGGAAAGAGGGAATACCGCATACATAGAGGAGGGGAAAAAAGAAGGGAAACATCCGATACGTGCAGCAAGCAATGAAATGTGTACATTTCTCGTGCTGAACATTTCGTCCCTGCAGCTCATCCCGGTCAACGTGATAGCTTACCGCGCCCAGTACGGCAGTGTGGCACCTACGGCGATCCTCGCGCCCGGACTGGTCGCGACCATGATCAGTACCGTGGTTGCAATCCTCTTTTGCCGATGTCTCTGTTTGCGAAAGGGAAAAAAATGAGCACTTTGCACTATAATCTGGACATAATTGTTTAAAAAAACTAAAAAATCCCAAGCGACGTGAGAAAATTATTGTTTACTATGTGAATTTGTGGTATAATTGTACAAAGGGTTAAGTCGTTTCTGAAAAATGCTCTTGTCAGATGGCGGCTTAGTATAAATCGTGTAGCTGCACGAGGAACATAGGGGAGAAGATGCCGAAATGTACATGAAAATAGTGGTATGCGACGACGACCAAACGAGCTTGGAACAGATCCGGGTACTTTTGCTTGCCTATGGCAGGGAAAAGGATATACGCATGGATGTACGTACATATACTTCCGCGGTACAGATGCAGGATGCAGCAGGGGCAGGGGAGTTGGAGAATGTCGACCTTTTTGTGTTGGATGTCGTGATGGAGGGGAAGAACGGAATTGAGCTCGCGGAGAGTATCCGCGAAAAAGACAGGGAGGTTCCGATCGTTTTCGTCACCTCCTCATCTGAATTTGCCCTCCAAGCTTATAACGTCCTGGCAGTCCGTTATCTGCTAAAGCCTTTGGAGAGCGGGGCAGTGTGCGAAATGTTGGATTTTGTCATCGCGCATCTGCTCACGAAGAAAGATAAGATATTTGGGATCAATACAAAAAAGGGCTGTGTAAACGTCAATTACTCTGAGATCGTGCATGTGGAGAATGTTGCCCGCAGGATGTGGGTAACACTGAAAAACGGGAAGTCCTTCCAGAGTGTTGGAATCCGTGATTCGTTTGAAAAGCAGGTTGGCTGCCTGTTACAGGAGGAAAATTTTATCCAGCCGCACAAGTCATATGTTGTAAATCTGGATTATGTAAGCAGTTATACGACCACAATGCTGCATATGGAAAATAACAGTGATATTCCGATCAGCAGGCGCAACAGTCTTGAAGTAAAAAAACGCTACTTAAAATATCTGACGCTGAGGTGAGGGAACCATGTTCGATTTCGTATTAGCTCGGATATCTATGGTATGGATGTTTATTTTTTTCATGCATTTCCTGCCACGGGCACATAAGCCTTCCAAGAGCATTCTTATGTCTGTCATTTGCTTTTCTGTCTGTACATTGTGTGATTATCTGACAGCATTTGAGCCGGAGTGCGGACTTGGGACGATCAGCAATACATTGCTCCAGGCGGCTCTGCTTCAGCTGACCGTATTTATTGCCTGCAAGTATCATGACGGCAGGGCTCTTTTTGTCGGGCTGACAGGGGCTGCATATGTACTGCTCGGCAATGCCCTGGGGGTGGAGTTCTACGTCTGGAGCGGGCATTTTTTTGCAGGGCTTTTCATTGCGGTGTCGATGCATTTTCTTGTTTTTACGCTCCTGTACATCAAGCTGCGCGAGGCATTCCTGGCGCAGCTTGAAAAACAGGAGCGCAGGTGGCTTCGGCTGTGTATCATTCCGTTTCTATTTTATCTGTCCGTGTACAGTGTCATGGTATGGCCTGCGGATATTGATGAAAATCCGGAGAATCTATTAGGCATCCTGTTTATCCTTATATTAATGATCGCTTCCTACACAATCATTTTCAGTTCAATGCACAATTATGAGAAGTTGGAAAAGCAGAGGGCAGATCTGGCGCTGATGGAAAAATACGCGGCGGGGATGCGGCAGCAGCTGGAACTTATGAGAGTTAATGAGGAAAAATCTGCGATCCTGCGCCACGACATGAAGCATTTTTCCGTAGTCCTATCCGGGTTTTTGAAAAACAGGGAGTACGATAAGTTCGAGGAGGCAATGGCGGGGACGGTGTCGCGCCTAGAGGAGTTAAAGTGCGAGCCCCTGTGTGAAAATGTTTCGGTCAACAGCATTGTGTCGCAATACTTGGCGGAAGCTAAGGGATACGGAATCAAGTTTGACTGCCGGATGGATGTTCCGATGAAGCTTCCCGTCGATGAGTTTGAGTTTGCAGTCGTACTTTCCAACCTCTTAAGCAATGCAGTGCGCGAGGCCGCTGCCGATGCGGGCCATCCGGGCGAGGTTAGGATACAGGCACAGCGGGTAAAGGGGCAGTTGGCGATTGAGATTTCAAATACCTACACGAATGAAGTGGAATTTGGTGCGGACGGGCTTCCGGTTTCAAAGCGCGGGGTTGGACATGGCTATGGAAGCAGGAGTATCCAGGCATTTGTCCGGAAATACGGGGCAGTGTATGACTGCCAGATAGAAAATAACTGGTTTTTTGTGCGTCTGGCGATGAAGCTTTGAAACGCCGGCCAGTAAAGAATGGGTTGGGTGCTGCGGTTTGGCGGCAGGTTTTTAAATAGCATGTAATCAGAAGGAAGGACACCAATTTTTTGGTGTCCTTGTTTGTGTGCAGATTCATAAAGGGGATATTGCCGCGAAAATTATTATGCCTTAAATCAGGTACATTTCCAAGTCTGTCAGAATAGCATGAAAGAGGGAAAATAATAAATATTCAGTCTTTGAACTGGTGCTGCAGTGCAGTACAAATCCTTTTGGAATGCCGCATGTACGGCAGAAGGGGAGGAAAATATGAAGAATAGCAACACGGATCTCGTAAGATTTTGTATCAACAAGATAGGTGTGCCGTATGTTATGGGCACAAGCGGGAAAGTACTGACAAGAGGGGCACTGCTTGACCTCATAAAGCGAAACCCGGCGGGGTGGTTTACGGCGAAGCGCCTGCCTGCCGTGCAGTCGTGGGTCGGCAGACAGACGGCGGACTGCCATGGGATCGTGGAATGGTTCATAGCGGAGCTTGCAGGGGAAATATGGCGTTATGATGTAACGGCGGACAGTGCGTTTGCTTCCGCGGTGGAAAAGGGCGGGATAGAAACCATACCGGAACTTCCGGGTGTCTGTGTGCGTTATCCAGGCCATATCGGCGTATATATCGGCGGGGGTTATGTGGTGGAGGCACGTGGATTTGACTACGGTGTGTGCATTACGCCACTGAGGGGCAGACCCTGGACACATTGGTACAAACACCCGAAGATCAAATATACAGGAACAGCGCTTGCCTTGCCAAGTCCTGAGAAAGTGGGGAAAACAACAGACCGATACTCCGTAGTCTGGTTGCAGTTAGCACTAAACCGCCAGATCGCCGCGGGTTATATCAAAGGGCAGCCCCTTTATGTGGACGGGGTATATGGCGGCAGTACAGCAAGGGCAGCCGCGGCATACTGGAAGAAAAAAGGATGGACGGTTAAGGATGAAGTCTGGGGTGTCGGGAAAAATACGTTAAAGGCACTGCAGAAGGTTTGATGGTTTACTGAACCATAAAGTGGAATGTGGTAAACTGTCGACGGGAAGCAATCTCGTTGCAAGGTGGCAGATTCCCAAATGTTAAAAAGAGAGAAGAAGGTGCAGATTGGATAGGCACGAAGTCTGAGCCGGCTATTTTGGGGCGGTGGGTTCCTGCTCGTATTGCAAAACCTGTTTAGTTGCTTTGCCGATATGCACGATGGGATAACACCGCATGAAGTGATCGGAAAGTGTTAAGGTGGGATTACGTTGCTGCAAATTTTAATGAAACCTTAATTGCGAAGGGCTTGCATATTTGCGCTCCCGCCGTTACAATGGAAACAAAGATACCGGGGGAAGCGCAAAAGCGGGCTCATCCCTGCGGGAAGCGGAGGAAAATCGGATGGCGAAAATATTGGTCGTGGAAGACGAAGTAAAAATTGCCCGGTTTGTGGAACTGGAATTAAAATATGAGGGTTATGAAGTGGAGATTGCCAATGACGGCAGGACGGGGCTTGACAAAGCACTGCATTCCGGGGCGGATCTTGTACTGCTGGATATTATGCTGCCAGGGCTTTCCGGGATTGAAGTATGCCGCAGGGTGCGCACCGAATCTGAGATTCCGATTATCATGCTGACGGCAAAGGACGATGTGACGGATAAGGTGGCGGGGCTTGACATGGGGGCGGATGATTACATGACAAAGCCGTTCGCGATCGAGGAACTTTTGGCTCGCATCCGTGTTGCCCTGAACCGCCATGCGAAAAGCTCTTCCGGAAAAGAGGCCGTGAAAGCTGACAGGCTCTCTTTCCATGAGCTGCGGTTGGAACTGGGACAGCATGCGGCATATTTTGGCGAGGAAGAGCTGAACCTTACAAAAAAAGAGTATGAGTTGTTGGAGTATTTGCTGAAAAATAAAAATATTGCGGTAACAAGGGAACAGCTTCTCAATAATGTCTGGGGTTATGAATATTTTGGTGATACGAATGTGGTGGATGTCTACATCCGTTACCTGCGCCAGAAAATTGACGACAGGTTCGGCGTGCATGTAATCAGCACCGTGCGCGGAGTGGGGTATATCATAAAGGATGAAAAATAAATTGATCGGGCGGCTGCGTGGATTTTTACAGAAAACATGGCTGCCGCTAAAGAAAAAAAAGGAGGCGTTTATCGGCAGGCTCCGACTGTCGATGAGCCTGCGTATTTCCCTGAATTATCTAAAATTGATGGTGGTCAACGGCGTGATTTTTATGGGAGTTTTTCTGGTTCTGTATCTGAATGTGCAGACAGAGGAATACAGCACGCTTGCGGATCATGTGACGGCGTTGGTCGTGAATGTCGCAGCGGCAGATTCCGGCGCGGGATTTGGCGTGGATGCAGTGGCAGGAGGCAGGGACAACGGTAGCGGCACTGCGGAAAGCAGCACTTCCACGGCGGGCAGTGCGCTGGCTGACAAACTTTTCCGGGAGTGGCTTCTTGCAGAAAGTGACTCTTTAAATCCGCATAGGGGGCGCGGTGTATACTTGGTCTTACAGGAAAAGGCCGGCGGGGAAGTATTGTATGACGATACGGAAATTGCTGTAAAGGGGTTTTTGTTTTTCAAGGACCTGCATCTGGATATGTCGGACAAGGAACATCATATCATCATAAATTCCCGCTGTGAATTTCAGGTTGGCAGCACGGTATATGAGCTGGTTTACAGCTATAATATGTCCAAGGACTACAACCGGATGTGGCGGCTGATGCTCAACATGACATTCCTCTACGCGGTCATTGTGTTCTTTATCCTGCACGAGGCGCGCGGACAGAATATGCGTATGCTCACGCCGATCCAGGAAATGTCGGACACCATCAACCGTATCACAGTGAACAACCTGCACAGCGAGCGCCTTAACCCTTCCGGTGTCACGGACGAATTGCGGGAGCTGGCAGAGACCTTCAACGACACACTTGACCGTCTGGAGACATCCTACGAGAGCCAGAAACAATTTGTCTCGGATGCCTCCCATGAACTGCGCACACCGATCGCGGTCGTGCAGGGCTATGCAAATATGCTTAAGCGCTGGGGGAGCAAGGACGAGGCGGTTTTGGAGGAATCCGTAGATGCAATCTCCAATGAAGCCCTCCAGATGCAGGATCTGGTCGAGAAGCTATTGTTCCTGTCACGCCATGACAAAAAGACATTAAAATTGAAAAAAGAACAATTCAATATGAAACCAATTGTCGAGGAAATGGTAAAGGAAACACGTCTTGTCGCCCAGAACCGTATCATTGAGGCTCCCGTGCTCGAAGCCGTGCGGGTTTACGGCGACAAGCAGGCACTAAAGCAGGCCATCCGTGTTTTCATTGACAATGCCCAAAAATACACGGAGGACGGCGACACGATCCGGATTTCCTGTGAGAACCGGCAGGGCGACTGTGTGATCACGGTCGAGGATACGGGGATTGGCATGAAGGGCAAGGATCTTGACAATATTTTCAGCCGCTTCTACCGCGCGGACGATGTGCGCGATAAAAAGATCGAAGGCCACGGTCTGGGGCTTTCCATCGCGAAGCTCATTATCATGGCGCATACCGGAAGAATCAAAATACGGACGCAGTATACGAAAGGGACAAGTTTTATTGTGACGGTTCCGAAGATGAGGTAAAACAGAATGGCGAACCGGAGAAGGATGACCGCATGGATGTATGAACATTGAGGGGGCGGACTTAAGCGGTAAAACGGAAAGAAGAAAAGAGGGCGGTTGTCCGTCCTCTGATCGTCATAATGCTTAAGGCGGGAAATTACAATAATGCTGCCTTATTTTCACAAAGTAAAGCATCTGCCAGGCATTGAACGGAATTACTTCAAATTCAAGTTTGCGGCTTGACATTTTTCTTCTTATCCCTTATCATAAACTTACCGCAGACGCATTCTAAGCGATCCGATATCTGCGGAATTTCTGAAAGGTGGTCGAAGAATGATAAATATTTGGTAATTTTCAACCCGTTGTAACTTCACAGGAAAATAGAACCGTAATCCGCATTCTTTGATGCGGGAAAGCAGTGCACAACGCCTGATTCATGTCATTTAAGCATTTGGTTTGTTGGTGTACTTGGTTTTTGCTGGTTTCTTTCATTTCTGTGATATTGGAGATTATCGAATATTACTTGGCCAATGCCTTATCTGGATGCATTTTTTTGTGCCGTTCCACATCTATCCACAGAACATGTTTTTGCCCTGGCTTTTTTTGTCCGTACTCCGGGTATGAACAAAATTTTTGTGCGGATAGCAAATTCTGTTTGTCCGGTAATCTCCTTTTTTGCAAAAGGAGGATTTATGTCAGAAAAATTATTTATAAAAGCAGAAAATATCCAAGTAAAATTTGGTGAGCGGGAGGTTTTCAACATCGACCGGCTAAGCATTTACGAAGGAGAAAAAATCGGGTTGGTCGGTGCGAACGGTGCCGGTAAGACAACACTTTTACGTATTCTGGCAGGCGAGCTTGCACCGGATCAGGGAACCGTGAAAACCTATTGCGATACTTGTTATTTCCGTCAGTTTGCAAAGGGAAGTGAATCGGAATCTGCCCCGGATAGCGCGGTGGATGAACTGGATTTTGTAGGAACTACCAGGGCGGATGAGCAGCCCCCTGTGCACAGTGCACTTTCTTTCGCGGAACGCTATGAGCTGGACGGCAAGGCGCTCAGCGACTTGCGCATACAGGATAAGGTCTGGTCGGAAGCGGTCAGCGGGGGGGAGGAGACCCGCCTGCGGCTGGCGCAGGTTTTTTCAAGCGACAAGCCGCTGGTATTTCTTGATGAACCAACCTCAAATCTTGACCGTAAAGGGATAGGGATATTAAAACGCAGGCTGAAAAACATGGACACCATGATCATCGTCAGCCATGACCGCGCGCTCTTAAATTCCCTGTGCACGCGCATCCTTGAACTTGAGCATGGAAAGCTCTGCAGTTACGACGGAAATTATGATGATTACCTGGAGCAAAAACAGGCGGCAGTCGCAAGGCAATGGACAGAGTATGAAAATTATACCGCGGAGAAGCGCCGTTTGGAAAAGGTTTATCAGGAAAAAAAAGAACACGCAAAACAGATCGAGAAACGCCCGCGCAATATGTCACCGCGCGAGGCGGGGCTGCGCAATTTTCTCTCTCACCACCCGAAGGACGCGAAAGCGCGCAAAATGGAGAAAGCGGCAACCAATGTGCAACAGCGAATCGCTTCGATGGAGGTAAAGGAAAGACCGCGTGAACTGCCGAAGATCCGACCGGATTTCCGGCTTACCGACCCGCCGGAAAATAAGATTGTGATCCACGGGGAAAATATCTCATTTTCCTATGGTGACGGTACGGAAATTTTGAAAGAAGCATCCTTCCGGATTGCGAACCACAGCCGTGTTGCCATTGTTGGGGACAACGGTGCAGGAAAAACGACATTGCTCCATATGATCTGCGGTAAGCTTGCACCTGGGACGGTTTCCGTAGTACCAAAGGCGAACATTGGCCTGTTTGAGCAGAATCTTTCCACGATTGATTACAGGAAGACTGTGCTTGAAAATGTGATGGAAGTGAGCATCCAAAAAGAATCTGTCGCCCGCACGTTACTTTCGCGCCTCCTCTTTTTTGAGAGTGACATGAAAAAGCCCGCCGGAGTACTCTCCGGCGGGGAGCGGATCAAGCTCGCATTCGCCAAGCTCTTTGTTTCGCAGGTCAATCTCCTCGTCCTTGACGAACCGACCAATTACCTCGACCTGCCGTCCATCGAGGCGCTTGAGGCTATGTTTTCCGAATACGAGGGAACGCTGGTATTTGTATCCCACGACGAGGAGTTTATCCGCAAGGTCGCTACTGAGATCCTTGAAGTAAAGGACGGTAAAATCCTGCGCGTGGAATCTTTTTGATCATCCGATGCCATTCTTGCGCGTTATGCGCGGAATTCCGCCAAATGCGGGCGGAATGCTTTGTAGATCAGGGTGCCCTTTTCGTCGCCGAAATTTTTGACGAAAGCAAGGTGCAGCTGATGGTGGTTTGTCGTATCATGCCCAAACATAATATCGGAGATGATATCAAGGGATTCCTGATGTTCAGAAAACTCTTTCGGGAGATATTTCCGCAGGAGGGCAGCTTTTTCGGATACCGTCAGGTTGGAAAAATCCAACTCTGCATTCTCGGGATCCGAAACAGCGGGCTCAGCCGGCTGTGCCGGCTGAGCGGCGGAAGCCTTGCGCTGTCTTCTGGCAGGCGCTTTGGAAGCTGTCGGTGTATCGTCCGCGGCAGCAGGAGCTTTTTTCTTTGAAGAAGCCCTTGTTGTTTTTGCGGGCTTGTCCGCCGCTGTGGCTGCGGACGCATCGGCATCCACTGTTTCCGGTGCCTGGGCCGGAGTTTCCGCACTGCCGTTTGCCGCTTCCGACGTTAATGTAACGCCCGTCTCCGGCGATGCGTTTGATAGCTCTGTACCGTCATTTCCGGAGGGAACTGCCCCCGGCGTTTCACCGATATTCTCCCGTGCTGTGTCTTCGGGCGACGGATTGCGGTTTGCTGCCGCATGTTGGGCGGGTTTACGTCCTCTTTTCCGCCCTGTGCCCTTTGTGGTGACAGCGGACGCACCGTCTGGGTTGTCCCCTGCAGCAAAATCTTGCGTGGCAGCAGGTTCCACGGAATCTGTGTCTGCGGTATCGGCTGTCTTACAAGTTCCGGCAGCCATATCCACAGCCCCGGTATTAAGGCTTTCCATGCCGCCTTTGCCGGACTCCGGCTCTGCCGCGCTTCCGGCAGCCGTACCCGGATCCGGCCTTTTTGCGGTTTCTGCCATAACGGCATCCGTTTCTTCTTTCGGCACAGCGGATAAAGTATCCGCGGAAGAAGTATCCTTTGCAGAATTATTGGAAGCTGCTGCCGTGCGTCTTGGCAGAGGATTACGCCCGCGGATCGCATTTCTGATCTGGGAGGAGACATCCCTGCGCCGCTGCGCGGAGGTCTGCTGTGTCCCGGGGGCGGGCGCATTTGCCAGTGCCTGCCCTGCATTTGGTTGTAAAACGTGATGGACATTCATCCTTGATACGGACATGCCGCGGTCCTGCCAGAACTTCACGACAGCATCAAAACCACCATCGTTTGAAACAATCACATAATTCGCCTTGGTAGCGGTTTTCATCAGGTAGCCGAGATAGCTCACCAGCTGAAAATCGAGCCCGTTTTTTCCGGGATTGCACTTAATCATCTCAAAACGGTCCGGGAATTGAAGTATCATCTGCAGATCCGAGTAGGACACATACGGGGAATTTTCCGTAAAAAACAGGAGGATCTGATCAGCACCCGTCTTCACCGGCAGCAGATCCTTCCATGTTGATCCGACGTTTTCCGTATCGACTAAATATACTTTTTTGGTTGCCATAATTTCTCTCATTCCGTTGCGGCGCACGATGGGAAAACTTTGTCATACATCCCGGCATTACCCGGGCGGACAGGAATTTTCCGTGATAGCCCGCAACTGTGGTATTGTTATATGCACGTTTGTTTATGTTGTAAGCATACGTCCCCATTTATGTCCGGCAGATTAAGAACTGCCGGACCGGTACGTTTGCTTTGCCCGTCTATGATAACTGTTGCGTAGTCCAAGAACCGGGCAGGTTCGTTTGTTGTTACGGCACCGGATGCGAATAGTATAGCAGAGACAGAAGGGTAATGCAAATAAAAAATGGCGTAAGGTCTTATTTTCCATACCATGAAATAGAAACTTACTTTCTCTGTATACTTAATATTGCCATTTTACCTTCTTTGTTATATGATTATTTAGGAAAGAATTTCTAAATAGCAAATGATATATATACGAAGGAGGGGGAACAGAGTGGAATCTTTATTATGTTCGACAGGTGCGTTGATCACAAGCAGGAACGGCAGGGATTACGGTCTTTTGAAAGGGCTTTCGGAGGTGCTTGCCTGTGACGGTTTTGAGTTCATGATGTACAGCGCGTGGTATAATGAGTGGGAGCGCGTGGCGCGGGAGGTGGCAGAAATGGGGCTTCCTTTTCCGGTTTTCCACGTGGAAAAGCGGGTGGGTACGGCCATCAGCCGCAATGAGGAGGGGGATCTTGCGGAGGCCGCGCGCCTGTTTGAGATCAACTGTCAGGTAGCAGCCCGCATCGGCGCAAAAAAGCTGGTGTTCCACCTCTGGGATGGGGAACCGTCCGACAGGGATATTGAGAATAATATCGCGCAATATGCCGTCATGAATGATATTGCGGGGCAGTACGGGCTTTTGCTGACGGTGGAGAATGTTGTCTGCAACCGGGAGAATCCGTTGAAGCATTTAACGAGGCTGCATGAGAGGTATCCGGACATCTCGTTTACATTTGACGTGAAATTTGCGCAGTTTCATGAGGAGCTTTGCGAAGCGTGCACGCAGAATTATAATTGGCTCTGGGAAGGAGCGGTGCAGCATGTACATATCAGCGATTACGCGGGCGGCTATAAGGAGTGGGGGAAACTGCGCAGCCTGCACCCGGGCGAGGGCGGGATTGAGTACGCGGCTTTTTTTACGCATCTTAGGAAGATGGGGTATCAGGGAAGCGTGACGATCGAGTCCACGTCGGTGCGGGAGGACGGGTCGGTGGATACAGACAAACTGAACGGCAGCTTAAAGTTTCTGCGCGGCCTGATGGAAAATTGAGTATATGGGACGGCGCGGGCTTATAAGGCGGCTGTCCGAAAAGCAGGGGTGCAGGAACTTGGCCGGAGCCGGAGGAACGGATGCGGGGCGGGGCATGAAGCCACAGAAAAGAAGGGGGAACGGACGATGGATGAGGTAAGATTTCTTACAGCGGGTGATGCGGCGTTGGTCGTGGAGTTTGGGAAGACCATCCACGAAAAGGTTAACCACAAGGTCGGGGTGCTTGCGGAGAGCCTGATCAGCGAGCCGGTTGCGGGCGTGGTGGACATGGTTCCGTCGTTCCGCTCGATTTTGGTATGTTTTGACCCGGAGCAGGTTGCGAGGGAACGGCTTGCGGGACTTTTATTTGAGCGCTGCAAAAAACTGTCTGAGAAGACGGGGGAGGAACGGACAGTAATTGAGATCCCGGTGTGCTACGGCGCGCGTTTTGGTGCAGATTTCCAATCGGTGGCGGCATGTGCAGGGATTTCGGGCGATGAGCTGACCGGATTGCATTCCGGTAGGGATTACCGCGTTTATATGTTTGGTTTTCTGCCGGGGTTTCCGCATCTTGGGGGATTGGCGGAAAAGCTCATCCTGCCAAAGCCGGAGCGGGGGAATGGGAAGATTCCGGCTGGTGCTGTCTGCATCCGCGGGGAGCAGGCGGGCATTTTTCCGATGGTAGCGCATGGCGGTTGGTGGGTTATCGGCGCAACCCCGGTTTCCGTTTATGACAGTCGGCGGGAACGCCCGATTTTGTATGAGGCGGGCGAATACCTGCGTTTTGTGCCGGTTTCTTCGTTTGAGTATTATGATATCCGGCGCATGGTTGAACTTGGCGAATACAAGTGCCGTGTGACAAAAAACGGCGTGGAAGCGGACGGCAGGGATGCCGGGTTGGCGCAGGGGAATCGCATAGTGGTGGATATGGGGTTATCACTAACATCTGTTTTGCGCGGGGGGACAGAAAAGATCCCGGAGACCGCGATGTCCATACCATCTGCCGGGAAGGAGGGGACCGGAAAGAGCGGGCAGAACACGAACGCTGCGGCTCACGGTACTTTTCCGGAAAAAAGTAACCATCCTTGGGAGAATAATCATAAAAATGAAAATTCATCGACCCGCGGAAAATCCCCGCGCAGACAGAAAAAAGCAGCGGTGAAGCCAGACGTTTTAAAGCGCGGGCAGTTTGAGATCCTGACACCGGGAATGCTTACGACTGTACAGGATTACGGGAGGGTTGGATACCAGAAATATGGATTTTCCGTCAGCGGTGTGATGGACCGCGCCTCCTATGCGTACGCGAACGCGCTGGTCGGGAATGCGTACGGCGCGGCGGTGTTGGAGTGCACGATGCTTGGGCCGTCCTTTGTGGTGCGGGAGGATATGGTCATTGCCGTGACCGGGGCGGATGTCGGACCGCTTAAAAATGAGCAGCCTATGCCGATGAATGAGGCGGTTTGTCTGCGGCGCGGCGACGTGGTCGCGCTCGGGACGGCCAAATGCGGATGCCGCGCATATCTGGCGGTGTCGGGTGGGATTGATGTGCCGCTGTTTTTGGGGAGCCGCTCCACACATATAACAAGCGGTATTGGTGGGTATCAGGGACGGAAGTTAATGGCAGGGGACATGCTTTTTGCAGGAGCCGTGAAAATGATGCAGAACGAAAAGATGCGGGAAATGGTTCCGCAGGTAAAAGCAAATGATTTAGAACCGCAGGAAGTGAAATTTTTCGATGATCTGCGGGAAGCGTCTTTGGCAGCAGTTGCGGCGGGGGCGCAGGATGTCGTCACGCTGCGCGTGATCCAAGGACCGCAGAAAGAATATTTTACGGTGACGGGAGAGCAGGTATTTTTCAGTGAGGTGTACCGCCTGACCGGAAACTGTGACCGCACGGGATACCAGCTGGACGGCACGCGCGTGATGTCGGTGTCGGGGGTGGAGATCGTCCCGGACGGCATTGCGTTCGGCGCGGTGCAGATTTCTCCGGCAGGCAAGCCGATTATCATGCTTTCTGACCGCCCGGTGGCAGGCGGGTACGCAAAATTCGGCACGGTGGCAGAAGCAGATATCCCGAAACTCGCACAACTGCGTCCGGGGGCAGCGGTGCGGTTTTTGAGGGCGGAGGTGTGAAAACGGAACGGGCTGGGCGGTTGATCTGCAAAGTGTTCCGCCTATTGTTTGTGCGGGTGAGGGGCAGTGCCGGGGACGGATATAAAACAGGGAACGGGATATTATGGGACAGGGGGGCAGCATATGGCAATCAGGCCTGTATTTGAAGCGGCGGTGGATGACCGCTTTTGCGTCCGGAAAAATGTTGAGTTTGAATTTTTCAGCGGCTTTTCGGACAAACAACAAAGAAGATGTATCAACAGCTTACATCAGGCTTATCGGAAGGAAAATAGTGAAAAAAAAGTTCTGGAGATATCCAGCAAATCCGAAAATGATCTGGGGATAGCGCTGAGTGCTTTTCATTTGACGGTTCGAGCGGGAAATGGAAAAGAGTATTCGGTGGAATCGCTGTTCCAGGCGGGCAAGGTATTTGAACATGGCGGTCCGTATGTGGATCTGCTGGAAGTATCCTCAAAAGCCGCGAAAAAAGATGAACGTCTGAAAAACAGCGGTGCATTGGTCGGGTTCCTTCTAAATGGGGAAGCATTTGAAACGGAGCCAAAGACTTATTTTTATGATTGGTTATATATCAATGTGCTATATCTGCACGATGATCTGGCCGCCAGACTGATGGAGTACGATGCGTTTACGGATATCGCGTTTAACCCGCAGAAATCCCTGAATTGCCAGGCGGAGGCAGCCGCCATATTTGTTTCATTAAAACGGAAGGGAATGCTCGGGGAAGCGCTGAAAAGTAAGGAGCAGTTCAAAAAAATTGTCTTCATAAATCCGGCAGGGTAAGCATATCCATAAATGAGAATACGCCCGCGCGGGGGACATTATGGGATTTCTTGTTTATCTATCCGATTACATCATGCCGCTGCTGTTTTTTTATATTATCGGTTTTGGGCTGTTAATGAAAGTCAATGTTTACGATGAGTTTGTGAAAGGGGCAAAGAAAGGGCTCTCGACCGTGGTTTCTATTCTGCCCACACTTGTGGGTCTGATGATGGGGGTGGGGATCCTGCGGGCTTCCGGGGCGCTTGATGCTTTGGGGAATTTGCTGCAGCCCGCGGCAAAGCTTTTACACTTTCCCGTCGAACTTATCCCGCTGTCCGTCGTTAAAATGTTTTCTTCTTCCGCGGCGACCGGACTTTTGCTGGATATCTACCAGAAATACGGGACAGATTCGCTGATCGGGCGTATTGCCTCGATTTCCATGTCATGCACGGAGACGATCTTTTATACGCTTTCGGTATATTATATGACAGCAAAGGTTAACAAAACCCGCTGGACATTGCCGGGTGCGCTGCTTGCAACTGTGTCAGGACTGGCGGCAAGCGTTATGTTAGCGGCGTGGTAACAGAATGATCGGGTTCTTTCAGGGAATCATATACTTGGGCGGATCCTGTGCCGTGGGACTTTGTGTTCCGCGGCAGTTTATTTTATGTGTTGGCATCCGGAGCTGGATCTTCCCACACCCTGTTTTATTTAGAAAACGGGTGTGGTTGATAAAATATTGATAAATAGAACATATAATACAGTTATGCGGCGGATGGATGTCTAGGTGACATACGGAGTTTGCAAAGGAAATTTCCCCCTGGCAGCGAGTGTTCGGTGTTAAGACGGGATTTACATGCGTCTTTCTAAAAAATTATCAGGAAATGGAAGTGATTCCCATGTATAAAATATTGGTTGCGGACGATGAGCCGGATGTGCTCAGCCTGCTGAAGGATTATTTTGAGATCAACGGGTACGAGGTGATAACGGCGAAAAACGGCAGGGAAGCCGTGGAAAATATGAAGAAAAACCCGGATATGATCCTGCTGGATGTCAATATGCCGGACGGGGACGGTTTGAGTGTTTGCAGACAAGTAAGGGATTATGTCTCCTGCCCGATTTTATTTCTGACGGCGCGGATCGAGGATAGCGATAAGATTGCGGGCTTTGCGGCGGGCGGGGATGATTATATGTTAAAACCCTTTTCGATTGATGAGCTGGGTGCTCGGGTGGCGGCACATATCCGCAGGGATCACCGCGGGGAGGCGCAGAAAAATGTGCGTTTTTTTGGCCGCCTGACGATTGATTATTCTGCGAAGGCCGTTGCGGTGGATGGGGAAAACATTGAATTTGCCAAAAAGGAGTTTCAGATCCTTGAGCTGCTTTCATTAAACTGCGGACAAGTGTTTGACAAAGAACGGATCTATGAGAAAATATGGGGCTACGACGCGGAAGGTGACAGCATGGTGATCGCGGAGCATGTGCGCAGGATCCGGGCGAAGCTTTCCGCGTGCCAGGAGGGATATCATCTGGAGACGGTGTGGGGCATGGGGTATAAATGGGTAAAATAAGGGATGCCATGTAAAACGGGCAGGAGAAAATCATAAAGATGAAAAAAATCAAAAAAGAAGAAAAAGGAAGAGGGATCTTCCGCCGGAAAAAGCGGGGAAAAAATAAATATTCCCGCTGGCAGAAATTAAAAAAAAACATACACGACAATTCCGCGCAATTGAAATGGCGCTTTGGGCTATATCTTCCGGTCTGTATCGTTTTGGGGTTTACAGGTTCGATTGTGATCGGTAACCTGACGAATTATCTGCAGGATCATTGGACCTACCAGCACAACGCCGAAAATGAATGGGATGAGGGATATGAATATTGGTATATAGAACCCGGAGTGATATATTACGATCATACAAAAAGCCCCGGCAGTTATGAAGGTAGTAATGCGGCTTATGATATTATTACATTGCTTCAGTTTTTCATGATTCCGGCATGGATTTTGTTCAGCGTATACCTGACAGGCAAATTGTTTTATAACCGCGAGTTGAAAGAGCCGATCAGGCTGCTTTTGGATGCTTCAAGGCGGATTGCGGATAACCAGCTGGATTTCCGTCTGGAATACAACAAGCCGAATGAGTTTGGCATACTATGCCGCGCGTTTGATGAGATGCGCCTGGCCTTGTATGACAGCAACCGGCAGCTCTGGCGCTCCCTTGAGGAGCGGAAGCGTTTAAATGCCGCGTTTTCGCATGACCTTCGCACCCCGCTGACCGTCCTGCGCGGCTACGCGGATTTTCTGGAAAAGTACGTACCGGGTGGGAATGTGCCAGAGGAAAAGTTACTTGAAGTGCTCGGTATGATGAGCAGTCAGATCGTCCGGCTGGAGCATTATACACAGACGATGAATTCGGTGCAGAAGCTTGGGGATATTGTGCCAAGTCCTGCCTTGGTTCCGGCACAGCAGGTTGAAAACAGCTTCCGTCAGACAGGGGAGCTGCTATGCGGTGGGAAGCGGTTTGTGCTGTCCTGGCAGGGGGAGGGTAATTTTTACTTTGATGTCGAACTGGTGCTCCAGATTTATGAGAATCTTGTTTCCAACGCATGCCGTTATGCACAGGAATGTGTCTCTGTAAGATGTGCCGTGGAGAAGGGGATGTTTGTCTTTGTGGTAAAAGATGACGGAAAAGGTTTTAGCGGCGAGGCGCTGCGCTGTGCCGCCGAACCGTTTTTCCGTGATGAGAAAGAACCCGACAAGACACATTTTGGGCTGGGGTTGTATATTTGCCGCATTCTCTGCGGGAAATGCGGGGGTATGCTCACAATCGGAAATGCCAAGGATGTGGGCGGCGAAGTGTGCGGTGGAAGGGTAACGGTTGTGGTTTCTTGTAAAAAAGCTCCGGAACGATAAATAGCGGCGGGGGGCATGGCAGTCTATTTGATCCGCCGTATAAAAAAAGAATACCCCCTCACATACGTATTTCAGGCTTTGCGTTCGCGTGTTCCTGCGTATGGAAGGGGTTATTCTAATGATATGGATGCTTCTTTGTATCCTCAGCCTTACAGCTTCTTTAAATAATTCCCGTCAATGTTTAAAATCTTATTATAAATAATGAATGCGTTCGGGTCAATTTCCTGCACCGTGCGGCGCACAAGATTAATCTCGTATTTGGAAACTGCTGTGACTAAAATATTGGTCGATTCGTGCGTGTAGGCACCGTCACCTTTCCATTCCGTCACGCCGCGGTAAATTTCTTTCATGATCGCATCGGCTACACCGCTTTTCTTTGTAAAAATCGTCACCTGTATCATAATATTCTGTGAGTGCGCACGGTCAACCGCAAAGGAGGAGAGCGCGGCGTAGATGATACAGTACACTGCGGTCTGCAGGTCAAACATAAGTGCACAGATCAGATAAATCACGCCGTTGATCAGGATATTGACTTTGCCGACGCTGAAATTGCGGTAGCGTTTACTGAAATAAATGCCGAGAATATCAATGCCGCCGCCGGAACCACCCGCGTACAGGCAAAGCCCCACTCCCACACCGTACATAAGTCCGCCGATGATGCAGGAAGTCAGCGGTTCTTCGATGAGGAGAGGATCCGGCACCGGGATGACTGTCACGATGAATGTCGTGAGCAGCACGGACATAGCGGTCTTAAAGAAAAAAAGCCGGCTGACCCCCTTGTAGGCAAGCAGGAACAGTGGAACATTGAGGATGAAATATACAATACCTGAGATGTCGATGTTCGGTGAATTGATCAGATGCAGCCGGTCAACCAATATGGTACGTGTGAGCTGTGCGATACCGAGCGCGCCGCCGTTGTAAAGCTTTAACGGGGTGAGGAAAAGGTTGATGGCGCTGGAAAAAATGATCGTGCCGGCCGCGACCATCAAAAAACGCCATATTTCATTTTTGCCGAGTTTGTCTTTCATTGAAAATTTGCCTTTCTTTGATTGTCCAAAAATATTTGTTTAACCCGGAAGCCGCCGTTTAAGTTAATTTCCGGGCAAATTCAGGAAGCAGGATACATTGTAAGATAGTTTTGGGCAAAGTGCAAGGGGAAAATGCAAAATTCGGAAAGAATTTGGTCAAATCCGGTTTGCAGTGTTTGACGCAGATGCCAAAATGTGCTATGATTAAGAATAAAATAATATATGTTTGCAGCGCTTCCACGGGTTTTTATTGGCGGAACGATTTTTGGGTGTAATGCCGGAACTTGATGTTGTAGGGGAATGTTGTTAAAACATTTTCCGCACCGGATATGCATCCGTGTTTTCTTGAAAGGGATGAAGACCAAGAGGAGGAATGGATATGGCGGTTACAGGAATTGTAAATGGTTATAATATGTATATGAACCCTTATTATACGGGTAGAACGGCGCAGGCAGCAGGTACTGCGGCATCTTCCGGGGCGGACAGCGTTGTTTATCCGGAATCCGCATCGGCGGACGCAATTTTTGCAGGGGATGGTAGCCGGAATACGGCGGGAGATGTCAGCAGAAGCGCAGCGGCACAGTTTCCGGCCGGAACTGCCGATGGGATCGCGGCGGGGGTACCGCTGCGGGCAGGTATCCCGTGGAGAGCGGTGCCGGAAAAGGTGTTGAATGCGGCAGGCGTGCCGCTGCCGTCCGGGCAGGAAGCACAGGGAGGAACATCCCCGGCAGAGGCGGAAGACCCGGACGCTCAGAAAAAGGCAGGCCGCAAGTCTTCGCCGGAAGAATGCCAGACCTGTAAGGAGCGCAAATATCAGGATGGTTCGGACGAGAATGTTTCATTTAAATCGGCGGCACACATTTCCCCGGAAGCAGCGGGGGCGGCTGTCCGCGCGCATGAGGGCGAACATGTTTCCAATGCTTACAAGGAAGCGGCAGAAAAGGGCGGGGAGGTGGTCAGTGCCTCCGTTATGATCCATACGGCAATCTGCCCGGAATGCGGCCGCACATATGTTTCGGGCGGTACGACGAACACGACCATCCGCTTTTCGCAGGAAGAAAACCCTTATAAAAAGGCGAAGGAAGCGCAGGAAGCTATCCGGCAGCGCGGTAAAAATATTGATTATGCGGCTTAACTTTTTCTTTGTGGAGCAAATAAGGCAGGAATGCCGGAAGGATTTAAGGAGCATGGCGGAATTGTAGTCTGCCAAGTTGACAGAATAACGGCTGTATGGAAGGAGGACTACATGAAAAAATATGCGGTGATTACCGGGGCAAGTTCCGGCATCGGGATGGAGTTTGCGAAGCGCCTTGCGGCCAAGGGGTATACGCCCGTGCTGGTGGCGCGGCGGGAAGAGCGCCTCAAGCTGCTTGCAAAGCGCCTTAAAACGGAATGTGAGGTTTTCGCGGCGGATCTGACCCAGCGGGCGGAGTGTGAACAACTTTGCGAGTGGCTTTCCGAAAAGAACGTGGAAGTATTTATCAACAGTGCAGGTTTTGGGGATTGCGGGGAGTTTGTGGAAACGGATCTGGACAAGGATTTGGATATGATCCGGTTGAACGTTGCCGCCCTGCATCTTTTGACAAAGCGGATGATCCGCCGTTTTGAGGAGCGGGGAAGCGGATATTTGCTCAATGTGGCATCCTGTGCGGGGCTTCTTCCGGCAGGACCGTACATGGCGACTTACTACGCGACAAAAGCCTATGTCACAAGCCTGACGCGGGCAGTGGCGCAGGAGCTGGAAGAGGCGGGCAGCGGGGTTTATGTCGGCTGTCTTTGTCCTGGACCGGTTGACACGGAATTTAACGCGGTCGCGAATGTTGAGTTCGCGCTGAAAGGAATCCGCCCGGGGTACTGCGCGGGCTACGCGCTTGATATGATGTTCCGGAAGAAAAAGACGGTTATTGTGCCGACGCTTCTGATGAAGTTCGCGGCGGCGGGGGCAAAGCTGCTTCCGGCAAAAGCTGCAGTGATGGCGGCGGGCTGGCAGCAGAAAAAGAAAGTTCGCTTATAAGGACGGGCATACAAAATAAAAATTACAGACACATTAGTTTTAAGGCGGTATTCACAACAGCTTATCATTAACGCTGACAGACAGGGTGCAGGCAAAAGCAGGGAACATATCACTTTCATTAGCGGTCGTTCTCTGCTTTTCTGTTGTATAATAGAACTCTGTCTTTGAGAGTGGATGTATAAAAGCCCTTACTCTATCATTACAATGCCTGCAATTCTTTCTCTAAAAATTGCTTTATATATGGATTGTTTTCCTCGCTCAGTGTGGGCTGAAACGCCATGTAACGGCATCTCTGGTACTGTTCACCATCCAACACAAAGGTATATCCCATTACACATTTTGGATTACAGTCATCGGGATTGACAAGCCGTTTGCAGACGGAAGCTTTCTTGATTTCCCTTTTTACCTTTTCGGGGAGTATATCAAGAAAACTTTGATATTCCTGTATATGTTCGGGATAAATGCGGAGTTTCATCCCCGTTTTTCGGGATACAAATGTTGCTAAAGTCTTTTTGCTGCTATTTAGTACATAGGACACAACATATCCGCTTTTTTGCAGTTTAATATCACACTTACAGCCGTTTTCTGTTAGATATTCGTTAATTTGGTTTACAAAACTATGGAAACGCCCGTCAACCGTTTCCATAAACATATTAAATTTCTGGTCCATAAGTCCCCCCGTTATCTCTTTTTTGCCACTGGTATCCATACCTCATATTGTGCGTTCTGTGGATCTGGATTTAAGTAAACCTCAATATCGGGGGCGTTGGCATATTCATACCCGGAGGCCGGAAGCCATTCTGTTACAATGCGCTGTTCCAGTTCCTGTATTGACTGGTTTGTCCCTGTTCCTGAAAAGATTGCCCAAGTAGCCGCGGGCACGGTATATTCTTCAAATTCATCACTTACTTTTGTACTGGAAACGGCAATAAAATATTTCCATTGTTCTTCATCATTGCAGGCACTCACGCCCAAAAGTCCCATTAGCGGCGTATCCATCATTCCTGCCAGTTTCTGTATTGTTCCATTTACAGCGGCATCCTGCCACATCTTAGGCACGACTATAAAATTATTTTCCATTTCCTTATCAAGCGGTGCAGATACGCCAATAATCCGGAATGCTTCTTTGGTTTCAATTCGATAATTCATTTCTGTCGCTCCTTTTACAGCAATTCTAAATACAATAGGGGAAAAAGATTTCACGGATACACCTTCGTCTTTCACGGACGAGGGGGCTATCCCGTGAAAAGACTGAAACGCCCTGTTAAATGCAGTTGGGGAATGGTAACCGTACTTCTCCGCAATATCAATAATCCGTTCATTCCCACCCTGCAACTCTACCGCGGCTAAGGACATTTTTCTTCTTCGGATATACTCTGCCAGAGTGATACCCGCCATATAAGTAAACATCCTCTGGTAGTGATAGGTGGAGCAGCAAGCAATCCGCCCGAGCTGTTCATAGTCAATTTGGCTTGTCAAATGTTCCTCAATATAGTTCATACTTTGGTTTAATCTTTCAACCCATTCCATGAGATACCTCCTTATCGTAGATATTGTGCCCTACTCACATATATTTTCCTTTATTATTATAAGGCTTATTCTTAAATTTTTCCTCTCTATTCTTGCACAAAAAAGAGAGCGGCTATTCCGTAATTGATATTTGCTTTTCTTGCCTGACTGCATAAATCACAAGTAGATAATGTGTAGTTTTTCTTTCCCTGATAAAACGTGTCCCACACTGCCGGAACTAAAAATGTACTATTATGGATTATCTTGGCTGACGAATAGAATTGCGCAGTATATCGAAGAGAAACAATAAAATATAACAGGGTGAATAACTATAGTAAAAAGACCAGTACCAGAATATGGATTCAAGGATTTTGGGGCAGCAATAAGGGCGTGCAGAAGCAGCAAAAATGTAAGCGGCGGAATAAACATTTCGCCGCTTACATTTTTGTGAATGTTGAGGACAGGGGAGAGCACCAAGATTTACAGATATTTTCCCGGTTTTTGATATGGTAGGGCGGGAATTTGCCTGTCCATGTCAGCCAGGGCATATCCATATTGAGACCCAGGATCATGACAGGGAATCCCATAACACTGCAATGGAGTGAAGCACTGTTTTATAAATTAAGGATCTGGTAACGGTAAAGGCACAAATCAAGTTTTGCCCTTCAAAGGTATAAAAACGGGATATGTAAACTATCCTGTTATTTCTGCAGCCATCGATCAAACGGAGATTTTATTATAAATGCTTTATTTCCTTTCATTCTTTTTGCAATGATACTTGGTACGGTTCCCAGAGCCAAAAATATTATCCCGCTGATGCCAAGGCAGGCGCATGCGGTTACCATGCCGGAACCGGACTGGATGTTGCGCGGATCTTCGCGCGAGCACCAGACAGATACCTTGTCGCCGATCCGCGATGTGCCCCGGTGGTAGTCGAGGGGCACATCGCGATAGATCTCATTCTGATATTCATAGGTAATATATACCATATAATGAGTATCGCCGTCCGAATCTATGCTTTCCCGGATATCGGAAACCGTGGCGGTAACTTTTTGGGCTTCCTGACGGAAACGATAGGAATTGTAACCTAGCATGACTGCACCGCCGAGCATCATGATGCCGACAAGGATAAATACAATATATAAAAAGACCGAAGGAGCCCGGAATATTTTTGATTCCTGCATGTCTGTCTCCGTTTCTGCTGATGATAACCGACGTGGATTTTGTGGAATTTTACTATGCCCTTCCAGTGTGATCCGGTTGGCCGGATGGCAAATCAGTGTTGGTATAAAATCTGCCGATAGTATATCATGTCCTCCGGACATGCTTCCCTGCGGGCATGCACATGATTTGCCAGGGAAATTGCCCGCCCTCTGGTCGGACGGCAAATCAGCGCCGGTATCATGTCTGACGACATTATATCATGAATCCAGAACCGTGTCAAAACACAGGAAATTTTTCTTGCCGATTTTTAACACTGCCTCCGGTATGTCGAGGGGCATATTGGCTTCTGCTACCCTGGTTCCGTTCATTGACACTCCCCCCTGCTTTATAAGCCGGCGAAAATCGCTCCCGGACGTGACAACCCCTTTTGCCACAAGATGGGGAACGATGTCCAGCAGCATTTTTTCACCCTCCGAGCATGTGATATGCGGCATATCCTTCGGCAGTTCCCCACCGGAAAAGACAGAGAGGAAATATTCTTTTGCTTTGGCGGCTGCCTGTGCGCCGTGATAGAGCCCGGTTATATTTTCTGCCAGAAGAATTTTGATGTTTCTTGGGTTTTCCCCGCCGCTAAGCCTTGTGGAAAGTGCCTCGATCTCATCCGGGTGCAGGTCGGTGACAAGCTCGAAGTAGCGCAGGATCAGATGATCCGGGACTTCCATTGCTTTTTTGAACATGACTTCGGGTGCTTCGTCCACCCCGATGTAATTCCCAAGGCTTTTGCTCATTTTTTCCACGCCATCAAGCCCTTCCAGAAGCGGCATGAAAACAGCGATCTGTGCCTCCTGCCCCATTGATTTTTGCAGTGTGCGGCCCATTAAAATATTGAAAGTCTGGTCAGTTCCGCCGAGTTCGATGTCCGCGTGGATATGGGCGGAATCATATGCCTGCATCAATGGGTAAAAAAATTCATGCAGGCCGATAGGCTCCTGTTTATGGTAGCGGTTTGAGAAGTCCTCCCGCTCCAGCAGCCTTGCTACGGTCGTGCTTGCCGCCAGGCGTATGACGGCTTCAAAGTCAAGCTTTGCCAGCCATTCGCTGTTGAAGCGCACTTCCGTTTTTTCGCGGTCAAGGACTTTGAATATCTGCTCCATGTAAGTTGCAGCGTTTTCCCGTACCTGCTCCTCGGAAAGTTGTTTCCTTGTTTTGGAGCGTCCGGTCGGGTCACCGATTTTCCCGGTAAAATCCCCGATGATGATGACTGCCCGATGCCCGAATTCCTGCATCTGGCGTACCTTGCGGAGCACGACGGTATGGCCGAGATGAATGTCGGGTGCACTTGGGTCAAGCCCAAGTTTGATGGTGAGAGGCTTATGCCCGGTCACGGAGCGGCGGATCTTTCCGGCGAGTTCATCTTCCTGTAAGATTTCAAGTGTTCCCTTTTTCATGATCTTTAGCTGCTCGGCAACGAGCGTTTCAATTTCTGCGTCATTGAATGGTTCCATATATTTCCTCACATTCTGCCGTTTTGCGGCGTGGATTATTTTGGTGTTTTGGCTTTCTCCTGTGGATATTGAAGAAAGAAATTCGTACAGAGGAGAAATCGCTTGATATGGTTTTTGGTGCAGACAAGATGCCGGCTGCCTTGTCAAGTGAAAGCGAGGCAATGTCTGCATGACAGCATAATTCCGGTAATATATTGCGGAAGCAGAGGATTTCCCCATGCGGCCTGCAAAATCGGGTAGAGAATGGGCTTTTCGCTTATTATTGCACGGGCGGTTTACGCGAAATATTCTCCCTTCTGCGTCCGTTTACATAAAAAAACGCCCCCTGCAATCTGCAGAGGGCGAATATTTCGCGTTACCACCTCGTTTCGTCGGCTGCTCACACAGCCAACCTCTTCAGGTACGCAGAAATCAAATCCCCGCCTGCTGGCCAGACCAGGCGGAATGGAATTTCCGGTGATACCCTAGCACGATAACGGGTGCAAAAACCGTCATAGCCTACTGGAAAGTCCGCGGATATCCCCGCTTTCGATTATGCGGAGCAAAATAGTATACCGGGATACTTTTTTTCGGTATGATGCTCAAAGATGTATTCGGAGTCTTTGTCTTTGCGCCTCTCATCCGCCGGCAGCTTTCTGTAAAGCCTCATGACCCTTACTCGTTCTTCTCATAGCGATGTTTTATGGAATTATGCTGGTAATCAGTATAGCGCGGGCAGGGTGGTTTGTCAAGAGAAAAATTTTGGCGTAACAGATTTTTGCCAACAAAATAAAAGTGCATACCCTAAAGCTCTATGGAATGTTTTTACCTGCGGCTCCATTTCCCAAACAGCGATTTTTTATAATGCAGGAGTTCCTCCTTCGCATCAGTGTTATTTTTTGCCTTTTTCAGATACTCGACCGCTTTCGGGATATTCTCCGGGACACCCAGCCCCCTGCCGTAAATGTAACCGAGCATATAAAACGCGTCGCCATTCTCCCAGTCTACCATCTCTAAAAATTCTCTTGCCTTCGTGTAGTCCTGTGTGGTTCCCCAGCCCATAAAATACGCCTTTCCAAGCAGAAATGCCCCCCGTTTGCTGCCGTTTTCGTAAGCGTAGGAAAGCAGCTCGAATGCTTTTTTGTGATCCTGCGGGACACCCGTCCCCAAAAAATACAGTTTGCCCAGATTGAAGTAGGCGGCAACCACACCAAAGCGCAGATCCTTCTCGAAACATTGTGCGGCGTATGCTTCATCCTTCTGTGTGCACGTGCCGTTCAGATAATAAAGTCCCACGTCGGTCCATGCGCTCGGGTGTCCGCCCTCCGCCGCCAGTTGATACCAGCGCAGTGCATCAGCGTTTAAACCTAGCTTTTTAAGTTCGTCCGCGTAGATTGCCTGGTCGATCGGGTGCCCGTACTCTGCGCCGATCCTCCATAGGTCAAGCGCCTTTTGCGGCTGTGGTGCGATGATATCCTCATCGCCTTCCGTGTAATAGCGGTTAAGGTTGTTCGCGGCAAAATACATCCCGCCCCGGAAAGCTTTCCAGAATAAATCCTCGCATTTGGAGATATTTTCTTTCAGGTATGCTTTAAAGGCAGCCGGATTTGGGAAGGAGTCCGCGCTCTTGTCCTGGATCGCGAGGAAATCCCACCAGAAATAGGCGTTGGCGACCACATACTGGCAGAAAGCATCCCCCGTGTTTGCCAGTTCTACCGCCTCGTCAAAGGCTTCCTGCAGATTTGCGAACGGCATTTTTGCTTTTACGGCAGGGGTCAGTTCCCCGGTTCGCAGAGCTACCAAAACGCCAAGTGCGCTGCCCTGTTCCACGGATTTATGTAAAAGCTTGGTGGCGAGGTCATCGTCTTCCGGGAAGCCATGTCCCCTCCACACATACTGCCGGCCGCAGTAGCAGCGCGCCAGAACGCAGGAAGCATCGCCGTCCCCTGCGTCGGAAGCCTTTTCCAAAAGGGCAAGTGCTTCCTTGCCCCTGCCCGTGCGCTCGTTGTAGTAAATGTCCTGAAGCGCCTGTTTTACGTCGTTGCTCAATGTTTTTCCCATGACATTACCGTTCCTTTCTGATATTTGTATTGGGGAAACGCTGGTAAATGTGCTTCCCACGCCGGATTCGGCTGCATCGCCGTAGGTTCCGGGTAACCTGGATTTTTAAAGCCTGTGGCATGGCTGTTTTATTTAACCATCCATGACGCGTCCCTCATTGCCCGGTTAGATGCGCGCGCCGCTTCCTTGCGGCGAAATTCCCGTTCGAAGGTTTCCCGTTCCACGTCGTCCTTCGCCAGAAAATCTATGTATTCGCTGTTGGTTCCGCGATACGCGCTCGGTACACGGAAGCCCAGGCAATCGGCCGCCGCCTTTAATTCCCCCGGTTTACGGAAAGTCGTGATGGCAGCCTGCCAGCGGTCATCCACGAGGACAAGCCTTAACGTGCGGTTCGTACTGATTCCGGACTGCGTGTGATGATGGTGGATCTTATCCACCGTAAAAATTGCACGGATACGGTCGATACGGCATGCCATGTCACCGAGCACCCATTCGTTCCCAATGGCGACGGTATCAAACCATTCTCCGTTTTCCCGCAGATCATTGTCCACCATAGCGAACAGTTCCCCGACCGGAGGAGCCTCGTCCGGAAGCGGGAGCTGGCTGCGGATGGATTTTGCAAGGGTGCTTTTCGCGGGGAAAAAGGTATCGCGGGCGGATGTGAACCCCTCGTAAATTCCGGCAAGTAACATTGCCACGGCCGCCACGCCGGAAACGATAAGATACAGATAATCCTGCATCCCCCAGTCTTCCCGCGATTGCCGGAGATCATTAAAAAAAACTACCGTAAACATCACACAAAGCAACAGGAACAACAGGGAAAACAGCAGTCCCGGAAGGCGTTTGCGTGTGCGTGAGAGACAGTACCCTTCCGCAATCCCGTGCGGGTTATATTTATTCTTGAGTCCCATCAGGATCAAAATGACAGGAATTGCAAAGAGTCTTAGGGCAATGGCCAGCAGGATATAGATTATGACATTCCACGGCCAGCGAAGAAAGCGCATGGCGCTTTTTTGTTCTTGTTCCATTATAGTGTTCCCTCCAGGAAGGCTGTTATTGTCTATGTGACGTTCCGGGAGACATTTTACCATATTTCCGGGATGGTAGCAATGCTTTTGTAGCCAGCCGGTCAATAGTGCTGCGGCATATTTTTTTTCTCGGATCCGGTGCAGTGCCGCGTGGACGGTTTTTTGTAAAGTTTTCCGTCTTCTTTGTTGCAGATTTTGGACTATGTGTTGGCGGCATGATAATTTTTACTGCGCGAATCTGTTGGGTATGTATTATGATGTGCTGACGGAACGAGCCCGGTATTTTAAAGGGAGCAAGGAGGGGATTTTGAACATGTGTAAGGTGATGGAAGAAATAAAAAATGAAACCCGGAAGGAGGGAATTGAGGAAGGCAGCCATGGAGAGGATGCTGGCGGACGGAGCATTGGCACCCGAAAAGCTTGCAGAATATGTTGGGTTATCATTGGAGGAAGTGGACAAGCTGTTTCTCGCTTTTCATGCTTCCCTTTCGTCCGGTTTCGGATAAAACGAGCATAATGCGGATTCGGATAAAAGTCAATGGTGTTTTATGTCGAAAGAAAAAAGTTGCAGTGTCCGTATTCCGCTTTTACTAAATCTTTGGGAAATTACAGGCGGGAAACCACAAACATGCGGGAGTTCCTGTCGGTCTGGCTGCCGCGCCGGCGGAAGGCAGCCAGACCGTAAAGGCATACAGGACAATCTCGAATCAGCTACAAAATATTGTATCGCTTTGCGGAAAAGACCCTGCTGAACTCACACAAATTCAAACCAATTTGCCAAATGCACCGTTGAAGCGGAGACTATTTTGTGGTATAATATCGGCAGATATTATACCAGCGCCGGTTCGCCGTCCGACCGGAGGGAGGACATCTTCCCTGGCGAACC